>Ga0137796_10000216_pt2 | contig 10345 bp, 8 predicted proteins | sample OV2TP3_FD_97704 | JGI IMG/M metagenome (GOLD analysis project Ga0137796, IMG submission 97704)
TTCATTGTGAGATTTGGCCCGTGCAAAGGCCTCTTCCCGGCTGAGTGACTGGATTTCAGACAACTCCGGCGTCTCGAGCACATAACCGCGTTTGAGGCCGTTGATATTGCCGTTGATGAAGGCCTCCGGATTGGTATTCAACAAGGCAAGCATCATCTGCTGGATGCTCACGGACTCATCAAACCGCATCGCACTGGCGATAGACCACAGGGTTTCACCGCTGAGGACAGGTCCATAATCACCACCGGTATGGGGGATGTCTCTGGCGGCGGGTGGGGCGGCAGCGGCAACAACCGGTGGACGTCCAGGCTGGTATTCCGGATTGTAAATGACCACGTGCTCTTCGACGGGTCGGGACACGGGGGCCGGGGTTACCGGCCGGGCAACCTCCCTGTGCAACCGCTCTGCCGCGTACACGGGGGGATCGAGCAGCACCGTGTATTCACGGAAAATGCGGCCCTTTGCCCAACTGACCTCCAGCAAAAAATTCAGGAACGGTTCGCGTACCGGTTCCTCGCTGGTGATGCGGATATAATCCGGGCCGGTTTCGGTCTCCACTACGCGAAAGTGCAGTTTCCACAGGAGGGATGGCATCGGGATGCCGGCGCGTTTGAAGGCCTCCTGGCTGGCGAGGCCTATCTCCAGGCCCTCGAGATCCTCCGCCGTCGAGGACAGCAGCTCTATTCTTGCATTCAGGGGCTCATTCAGGCCCGAGGTAAGCTCAAGCCGGCCGAGACCGAGGGCCAGGACCAGCCCGGGAAACAGGGCAAGAAGAAAAGCAATCGACAGTCCTGATCTCATACGCACCGGAGACTCACCGTGTTACGGCGGGTTTATCAACAAAGAGTATTCCCGTTGCATCCGGCCCCGCGACCAAGCCAGATCCAGCAAAAATTCCAGGATTGGCTCGCGGATCGCCTCTGCACTGGTGATCCTGAGATAGCCACGGTCTTCTCCCACCCGGACGAGATCGACCCGGATTTTCGGCCATTGATAGATCCCCGGCAATCGTCCTGACGGCCGCAAGATCGACGTATGCAGGCTGTCGAGTTCGTCGGCCTGTGCGGAAATAATTTCGATTATTGCTTCAAACGGTTGATTCAGCGAAGATTTTACCTTGATATCCGCGAGCGCCAGGGCGTGGGCGGGGGGGTGAAAGCAAACCACCGCCGCAATGAGTACCGAGGAGATTGCAAGCTTGCCGTGCATCACGCGCCCAGAACCATAGAAATATAATAATTTCAATCAATTAGATAATCAGGTTGGAAGCAGGCCCCGGCCTTTCCGTGCGGCTTTCTGCTGTCAACGTCCCCGTTTCGGCGGACACGGTGGCCTCCCCTCCCGGCCTCTGCTTCGCAAAAAACCTGCGAATGTCCTTTACAATTACTCTTTAACTATAGTTTATAAGTAGTCTTTTACCAAAATTTCCGCGATTTGAATACTATTTAATGCCGCTCCTTTCCTGACGTTATCCGATACTACCCAGAGATTGAGCCCGCGTGGGTGGGAGATATCTTCACGAATCCGCCCCACATAGACGGCATCCCGCCCGGCGGCCTCGGTTGCCGCGGTGGGATAACCGCCGTCTGACCGATCATCGATGACTACGACGCCGGGGGCAACGCGCAACAGCTCACGCGCTTCATCGGCACCCAGTCTTCGGCGAGTCTCAATGTGTACCGCCTCGGAGTGTCCGTAGAAGACCGGGACCCTGACGGCGGTCGGGTTCACGAGGATGCTGTCGTCTTCGAGGATCTTCCGGGTCTCCCAAACGATTTTCATCTCTTCCCTGGTGTAGCCGTTGTCCTGGAAGGCATCGATATGCGGCAGGGCGTTGAATGCAATCTGCTTGGGATAAACCTTGCGTTCCAACGGTTTCCCGTTCAGCAGTGCCACGGTCTGCTGCACGAGCTCCTCGATCGCCCGCTTGCCGGTGCCGGAGACGGCCTGGTAGGTGCACACATTGATCCGTTCAATCCCGGCCGCATCGTGTATCGGCTTCAGCGCAACCACCATCTGGATGGTGGAACAATTCGGGTTGGCGATGATGCCGCGGTTCACGTGCCGGGCGATCGCATGGGCATTGACCTCCGGCACCACGAGGGGAATATCCTCGTCGTAGCGAAACCGGGAAGTGTTATCAATCACCACGCAGCGGGCGGCGGCAGCACGCCGTGCATGGACCTCGGACACCGCCGCGCCGGCGGAAAACAGGCCGATATCGATCCCGCTGAAATCAAAATCCTCGAGATCGCCGACAGTAATCTGCCTGTCCGCGAACGGCACTGTCTTTCCGGCAGACCGGCGGCTCGCGAGCGCATGCACATCGTTCACCGGAAACTGCCGTTCGGCAAGTATGTCCAGCATGGTTTCGCCCACCGCCCCGGTGGCGCCGACGACGGCAATATTGAATTTACGGTTCATATTTAAAAGCAGTGAATAGTGAATGGTGAATAGTATAACGGGTTATTGAAAGCCGCGTGCCAACAGTAACGAACGCCCAGTAAGATGCTATCTGTTACAAACCACGAGTCATCAAAAAAAGCTATCAGTAACAAGTAATAAATCACGAACCACCATTCACCATTCACCATTCACTGTCTTCACCAAGCGCTGCGGCGACCGCATCGCCCATGGCATGCGTGCCCACCTTGCGCGTGCCCGGGGTATGGATATCCGCCGTCCGCAAGTCCGCGGCCAGGACGCGTTTTACCGCCCGCTCGATACTGTCGGCATGGGCGGGTTCATCCAGCGAATGGCGCAACAGCATCGCCAGTGACAGGATCGTGGCCAGCGGGTTGGCGATATCCTGGCCCGCGATATCGGGGGCGGAACCGTGAACTGGCTCGTAGATCCCCTTGCCGTCTGCATTGATGGCGGCCGAAGGCAGCATCCCGATCGAACCCGTCAGCATGGCGGCAAGATCGGACAGGATGTCGCCGAACATGTTGGTGGTGAGGATTACGTCGAACTGCAAGGGATCGCGCACCAGCTGCATCGCGGCATTATCCACGTACATGTGTTGCAGGGCGACCGCCGGATAGGACCCGGCGACGGCACTGACCACTTCGCGCCAGAGCTCGGTAGCCTCCAGCACGTTGGCCTTGTCCACGGAACAGATCCGGCCCCGGCGTTTCCCGGCAATGGCAAACGCCACGTGCGCGATCCGTTCAATTTCCGCTTCACTGTATATTAATGTATTGAACCCCACCCGCCGGCCGTCTTCGCCCGCGCGGATGCCGCGCGGCTCGCCGAAATAGATACCGCCCGTCAATTCCCGGACGATCATGATGTCGAGCCCCCTGACTACCTCCGCCCGCAACGTGGATGCCCCGGCCAGTTCATCGTAAAGCACGGCCGGCCGCAGGTTGGCATACACGCCGAGTCCTGCGCGGAGCGCAAGCAGGCCCCGTTCCGGCCGCCGTGATCGCTCAATGGTCTCCCATTTCGGACCGCCAACCGCCCCGAGAAGCACGGCATGGCTTTCCTGCGCCCTGGCCAGTGTGTCCGCGGGCAATGGGTCGCCGGTGTCGTCGATGGCCTGGCCGCCGATCAGGCCGTGTTCAATGACGATTCCGGCCAGACCGTGATCGGCGATCAGCGCACGCAATACCTTCTCCGCTTCCGCGACGATCTCCGGCCCGATCCCGTCACCGGGAAGTACCAGGATTTTCCTGCGCATTGACTGGACCATGGATTCAACGTTCAAAAAAAGTTGCACAGCATACCGCATGTCACCGCGTTCTTCGACTGGCGCTGCCCGGATGCTGGTTATACGCGCCTGTAAGCGCCCCTGCGTTTTGGCTTTCCCGGCGGTTTTCTGGACAGCGGGGGGCAATCACCTATACTACGGGCGCTTCACCCCCAACAGGATACGGTGACCAGATGAACCCGGGTCTTGCCAGGCTGCATCCCTATCCCTTCGAAAAACTTGATCGCCTGTTGCAGGATCTCGATCCACCGGCAGGCAAGCCGGCCATCGATCTTTCCATAGGTGAACCGAAACACGCCACACCCCCATTTATCCTGGAAGCGCTGCAAACCCATCTGCGGGAAGCGGCGGTTTATCCCAAAACCCGCGGGAGTGCGGAACTGCGCGTCGCCATCGCCGACTGGCTGGTCCGCCGCTTCCGGCTCCCCCCCGCCAGCCTCGATCCGGACAGGCATCTCCTGCCGGTCAACGGGACCCGCGAAGCATTGTTTGCTTTCGCCCAGTGCATCATCAATCTCGGGAAGGGTGTCCCGGTCGTACTCTCGCCCAATCCGTTTTACCAGATCTACGAAGGCGCGGCGCTATTGGCGGGGGCGGAGCCCGTCTACATGAACTGCACGGCAGACACCGGTTTCCTCCCCGATATCGACGCCGTCTCCGAAGAAACCTGGCGGCGCTGCCAGTTGCTGTATCTCTGTTCACCGGGCAATCCGACCGGCGTGGTGATCGGCCGCGACACGCTGGCACGGCTGCTCGTCCTGGCCGACCGGCATGATTTCGTCATTGCCGCCGACGAATGCTATTCGGAGATCTATTTCGACGAGCAGGACCCGCCCATGGGCCTGCTGCAGGCGGCCGCAGGGATCGGCCGGGAGGATTACCGGCGGTGCCTGGTATTCCACAGCCTGTCAAAGCGATCCAACGTGCCGGGCATGCGCTCCGGTTTCGTCGCCGGGGACGAAACGCTGATCCGGGCATTCCTGCGCTACCGGACCTATCACGGCTGCGCCATGCCGGCCTATACCCAGGCGGCCAGCACCCTCGCCTGGCAGGATGAAACGCACGTGAGGGAAAACAGGCGCATGTACCGTGAAAAATTCGCAGCGGTCCTGGCTATTCTCGGGCCCGTCCTGCCTGTCGCGCGCCCGCAGGCGGGTTTTTATCTCTGGCCGGAACTGCCCGCCACCGACACGGCGTTCACCCGCGATCTCTATGCCCGCCAGCATGTCACCGTCCTGCCAGGCAGTTTCCTTTCGCGCACGGCAGGTGATATAAATCCCGGTGAACGGCGATGCCGCATCGCGCTCGTCGCCTCGCCGGACGAATGCACCGAGGCCGCCCGCCGCATCCGTGATTTTCTCAATTCCCTCTAACCTGATAACGCCTGGGGAAACCCGCCATGAACACGCTGGAAAACATCATCAACGAAAATTTTGAAAATCGTAAGGCCATCACCCCTGCGTCGGCGAGCGGGGAGTTGCAGGAGGCTGTCGGCGAGGTTCTGGCTGGCCTGGACAGCGGCAGGCTGCGGGTTGCCGAAAAAATAGACGGCGAGTGGGTGGTCCACCAGTGGCTGAAAAAGGCGGTATTGCTTTCGTTCCTGCTGGAAGACAACAAGGTTATCGACGGCGCCTTTACCAATTATTTTGACAAGGTGCCGGTGAAGTTCGCCGGGCTCGGCAGAAGCGAATTTGCAAAGGTCGGCGCCCGCATCGTCCCCCCCGCGACGGCGCGCTACGGATCCTACATCGCACCGAACGTGGTCATGATGCCGAGCTTCGTCAACATCGGCGCCTATGTGGATTCGGGCACCATGGTCGATACCTGGGCAACGGTCGGCTCCTGCGCCCAGATCGGTAAGAACGTGCACCTCTCCGGCGGCGTCGGCATCGGCGGGGTGCTGGAGCCGCTGCAGGCCAACCCCACCATCATCGAGGACAACTGTTTTATCGGCGCGCGATCCGAGGTGGTCGAGGGGGTGATCGTGGGCGAGGGCAGCGTGATCTCCATGGGCGTGTACATCGGCCAGAGTACCCGCATTTACCACCGGGACACCGGCGAGATCAGCTACGGCCGGATACCGCCCGGCGCCGTGGTCGTCTCCGGCAACCTGCCGTCCGCGGACGGCAAATACAGCCTGTACTGCGCCGTCATCGTCAAGCAGGTGGATAGTAAAACCCGCAGCAAGGTCGGCATCAACGAACTCCTGCGCGAGGTGTAGTATCCTGTCCCATCAGTAACTCTCGAAATTTCAGGCGGCCGTGTGTCCTCCGAAAGACACGCCGTGAAGTCATCCCTGTAGGCTCGAGTGCCGCTATCCCTGCGGCACACGGTCTTCCGGAGGACACCCGGCAGCATGATTAATGAAAGATAGTTGGGGGACACGACACTAGGACAGAGCTGCTCGACCGGGGCGGCTAACCGGCGGCCGCCTTCGGGGCGGCGGCCTCGACCCTGGCAGCGAGATGCCGGGCGATGGCCTCGACCAGGGCTTCTTCACGGCCTTCCACCATGATCCTGATCAGCGGCTCCGTGCCGGAGGAACGCAGCAGAATACGCCCGTCGGCGCCCAGTTCCCGTTCGGCATCCTTCACGGCGTCCGTGATGCCGTCGAGATCATAGGGATTTACCCGGCCGTCCATCCTGACGTTGATCATCCTCTGCGGATACTTCGTCACGCCGGTCTTCAGATCATGAAGCGAATTTCCCGAGGCCACCATGGATTCGAGCACCTGCAGCGCGGAAATGATGCCGTCTCCCGTCGACGTCATGTGCAGGTCGATGATGTGCCCGGACGTCTCACCGCCGAGCGTGAGATTTTTTTCGTGCAGCATGTCCATGATGTAGCGGTCGCCCACCTGCGCGCGCAGAAAATCGAGCTGTAACCGGTGGATCGCCTGCTCCAGCCCGAGGTTGCTCATGACCGTTCCGACCACGGCCCCGTTCAGCGACTTGCATTTCGCCTGCGCGATGATGAAAAGAATTTCATCGCCATCCACGATCTCGCCGGCATGATCGACCATGATGACGCGATCCCCGTCGCCGTCAAAGGCGATGCCCGCATCCGCCCCCGTTTCGATGACCTTCTTCCGCAAAAGGCCCGGGTCGGTCGCGCCGGCCTCGCTGTTGATATTCAGGCCGTCCGGATTGACGCCGATGGCCGTTACGGTGGCGCCCAGTTCCTCAAACACGTGCGGGGCGATATGGTAGGTGGCGCCGTGCGCGCAATCGATCACGAGCTTGAGCCTCGCCAGGCTGAAGGCGGGGTTGAACTTGCCCTTGCAGAACTCGATGTATCGGCGCGGGGCGTCGGTGATGCGCCGCGCCTTGCCCAGCTGGCCGGCGTTGGTGATAACCAGCGGCTGGTCGAGTTCCTCTTCTATGGCCCGCTCGATTTCATCGGGTAATTTCCTGCCGTCACCGGAAAAAAATTTTATGCCGTTGTCCTGGTAGGGATTGTGCGAAGCGCTGATGACAATGCCCGCCTGCGCGCGGGTATTACGCGCGAGGAACGCGATGCCGGGCGTCGGCATGGGGCCGAGGAGGCGGATATCGACGCCGGCCGCCGACAGGCCGGCCTCGAGTGCCGATTCAAACATGTAGCCCGAGAGGCGGGTATCCTTGCCGATCAGCACCGGCCCCTTGCCGTTCTTGGCAAGCACGCGGCCGGCGGCCCAGCCGAGCTTCATGACGAAATCCGGCGTGATCGGGGGTTCGCCGACGCGACCACGGATACCGTCCGTCCCGAAGTATTTGCGATTGGCACTCATCAATAACTTTAATAACTTTCGAAACTCCAGGCTGCCGCGCAACCCTCCGGAAGACACGCCGTGAATACGTCCCTGTAGGCTCGGGTGCCGCTGCCCCTGCGGTACACGGTCTTCCGGAGGGTTGCGCGGCAGCTAAAAAGACGGAGACTGGCAGCTGGTAACAAGGATTGAAGATGATCTAATGATTGGCAACGTACAGTGAAAAGCAGGAATTCTGTCCCATAATAATTAATGAAAATCAGTCCCGCGGCGCCAACGCCAGTTGCGTGCAGCCTGTATTCACACCCCAACCCCTCCTTCCCCCATCAAGGGGAAAGCGTTGATACATACAGATGTTTTACTGTATGCCCTTCACGCCGGTCTTGCCGGTGGTTCACCGGAGGGCGCTCCCACCTGTTTGCCGGCGCGGGCCCCCTGGACCTTCTCCTGGCCGGCATCCTCTTGCTCGTCCCAATCCGCCGGCGGCGACGGGACCTTGTCCTGCATGATGTCATCGATCTGGCTGCTGTCGATGGTTTCGTACTTCATCAGCGCCTCTGCCATCAGGTGCAGCTTGTTGATGTTCTCCTTGAGCAATTTCTCCGCCCGCTCGTAATTCATTTCAATGATATTCCTGATCTCCTCGTCGATAAGACGCGTGGTGTCATCCGAGATGGCCTTGTGCTTGGTTACGGAATGGCCGAGAAAGACTTCGTCCTCCTCTTCGCTGTACGTCAGCGGCCCCAGCTTTTCGGACAAGCCCCACTTGGTCACCATGTTCCGCGCGAGCTGGGTGGCACGCTCTATGTCATTGCTCGCGCCGGTGGTCACGTGTTCCTTTCCGAAAATCAGCTCCTCGGCAATGCGGCCGCCGAACAGGCTGCAGATCTTGCTCTCGAGATGTTCCTTGCTGAAACTCAGGCGATCCTGTTCGGGCAGGAACATGGTCACCCCCAGCGCCCGCCCGCGCGGTATGATGGTCACCTTGTACACGGGATCATGGGAAGGCACGAGCCGCCCCACGATGGCATGTCCCGCCTCGTGAAAAGCCGTGAGCTTTTTCTCCTCCTCGGTCATCACCATGGAGCGGCGCTCGGCGCCCATCATGATCTTGTCCTTGGCGCGCTCGAAATCCTCCATGTCAACCAGCTTCTTGTTGCTGCGCGCGGCGAACAGCGCGGCTTCGTTCACCAGGTTGGAGAGGTCCGCGCCGGAGAATCCCGGTGTACCGCGGGCAATGATGTTGGGTTTCACGTCGTCAGCCATCGCCACCTTGCGCATGTGCACCTTAAGGATCTGTTCCCGGCCGCGGATGTCAGGCAGCGGCACCACAACCTGCCGGTCGAACCGGCCCGGCCGCAGCAGCGCGGGATCGAGCACATCGGGGCGGTTGGTCGCCGCGATGACGATAACGCCTTCATTGCCTTCAAACCCGTCCATCTCCACCAGCAACTGGTTGAGGGTCTGCTCGCGTTCATCATGGCCGCCGCCCAGGCCGGCGCCGCGATGCCGGCCGACGGCGTCGATCTCATCGATAAAAATGATGCAGGGGGCGTGTTTCTTGGCCTGGTCGAACATGTCGCGCACGCGCGACGCGCCGACGCCGACGAACATCTCCACGAAGTCGGAGCCTGATATGGTGAAAAACGGGACCTTGGCTTCGCCGGCGATGGCCTTGGCCAGCAGCGTCTTGCCCGTGCCGGGCGGGCCCACCATCAGGACGCCGGACGGGATCTTGCCGCCAAGCTTCTGGAACTTGGCCGGATCGCGCAGGAATTCCACCAGCTCAACCACCTCTTCCTTGGCCTCTTCGATGCCGGCGACATCATTGAAGGTAATCTTGACCTGGTCCTCACCCAGCAGGCGGGCGCGGCTCTTGCCGAACGACAGGGCCCCGCGGCCGCTGCCTCCGCCCTGCATCTGGCGCATGAAATAGATCCAGATCCCGAGCAACAGCAGGATCGGGAACCACGAGATCAGGGCGTGCGCCCAGAGTGAATTCCGGTCGGGTTCGGCGCCGATGATCTCGACATTGTTCTCGAGCAGGGTGCCGATAAGCGCATCGTTGTTCGTTTCGGGGCTGTAGGTCGAGAACCGCGTGTCGTCAATCCTTCTGCCGTTGATGGTATTGCCCTCGATGGTCACGGACTTGATGTTCCCGTTTTTCACTTCGCTGAGGAAGTTCGAATAGGACACCTCGCTGATCATCGGCGTGGCAAGATTCCTGAACACCAGCATCAGCACCAGCGTGATGACAATCATCAGGACCAGGGTTCTGGCAGTCTCGTTCAAATCCATATACCTCGTTAATCGGCTTTATACAGTAATCACTATAGCACTAAAAATGCCCTTGTTTCCTGCGGGATCGGGCCAGGATGTAGAATTCCCTTGAACTGTCGCGGGAGGCACCGGGTTTCCGTGGCGCAACACTTTTGAAGCGGCCGCGGATTTTGCGCCGGAAATCAGGGATGCCCTCACCCTCGAACACCTTGATCAGCAGATCGCCGCCCGGTTTCAGGACTTCGAGGGCGAATGCCAGGACCCGTTCCGCGAGCTGTTCACAACGGGCCTGGTCGGTGGCCCGGATACCCGTAAGATTGGGTGCCATATCGGAAATTACAAGGTCCACACCTTCCCCGCCGAGGGCTTCCAGGCACTGCCCCGTCGTGGTCGGTTCCATGAAATCACCTTGTATAAACAATACGTTAGACACGGGCTCCATGGGTAAAATATCCACAGCCACGATCCGGCCCTCGCGTCCCACCCTGGCGCCGGCATACTGGGACCAGCTTCCGGGGGAGGCACCCAGGTCGATCACCGTCTGGCCCGGATGGAAAAGACGGTCCTTCTGATCTATCTCGATGAGTTTATAGGCCGCACGCGA
>Ga0137796_10002307_pt1 | contig 10338 bp, 7 predicted proteins | sample OV2TP3_FD_97704 | JGI IMG/M metagenome (GOLD analysis project Ga0137796, IMG submission 97704)
TTGATCTGGCCGGACAACTAGGGGAGCCGCTGACGGGCAGGAAAACAACACTGACATTGTATCCCGTGGCGCAGTTGGAATTGCGCGGACTTTATAACCCCTATGAGTTAAAAAACAAGCTGGAAGAATTCCTCATCTTTGGGGGATACCCTGAAATCGCCGTCACACAAATTAAGAGTGAGAAAATCCGTTTGTTAGAAGAGTTGACGCAATCGTATTTGCTTAAAGATATTTTAGAACTGGAACGGATCAAAAATTCCAAGATCCTGATCGATCTATTGCGTTCGCTGGCCTTTCAGGTTGGGAAGGAAGTGTCCTTGCACGAGCTGGGTCAGCAGGTCAGGGTAGATCATAAGACCGTGGCGCGTTATCTGGACCTTTTTGAGAAGACGTTCGTCATTTATAATGTGCGCGGGTTCAGTCAGAATCTGCGTTCCGAGATCGTCAAGAAAAGTAAGTATTATTTTTACGACAACGGCATCCGTAACGCCGTGATTTCCAACTTCAATAGTTTGGAGTTGCGCAATGACGACGGGCTGTTATGGGAGAATTTTCTATTTATGGAGCGATTAAAAAAACGCTCTTACCAAGGTATTTATGCTAACAGCTATTTTTGGCGCACATGGGAACGCCAGGAGATAGATCTTGTCGAAGAGCGAGAAGGGAAATTATTCGGTTTTGAGTTTAAGTGGGGTAAGAGCAAAATCAAACCACCGCGGCAATGGACCAAAGCGTATCCCGAAGCGACATTCGCAGTGATTGACCGAGAAAACTATTTGGATTTTATTGCCTGAGTCGGATAACTGCAACGGATCGCCCAAGGCCCGCTAAGGTTGAGAAAGCTGAAAATAGGGTGATGGAGATTTTTAAGTCATGAAGAAATTAAGCGATTGAAAGGAAAAGTGAAATCATGAGACACAGAAGTCTGGGATTTGTTATTTTTATCTTGATTTCGCGGTGCGCTATCGCAGATGACTCGTCAGATGGGAGAGCCTCCCTAGATAATGTAAGCCCAGAAACAAGAGAAAGAATAGTTCACGCCCAAGAGAGATGTGTGACGATATTAGAAGAAAGGAGATCACATAGGGGAAAAAATATTATAGCTCCCATCCCAATTGAAGAAGCTTTTCAAGATGAGGAAAAAATTTGTGCGATGTCCGAGTTCGCCTCTGTTTTAGTAGAAGAAATAAACCAGCGGATAGAGGAAAGGGGCATGGATACAATAAAAAAATGCAAAAAAGCACCAACCGAAGTCGAAATTGATGAGTGCTTGATCTCTGCTGTAACACAGATTGCCGAGAAGGTTTCTAAACCATGTGACGAGATGTATATCAATATCGATAATGAGCAATGTAAAGGATTAGTGCTTACTCTTATCGATGAGAAATTTACCGAAGTGTATAAAAAAAATTTAGAACCCCAAGGGAAAATCAACTATATGGTTAACACCATGTCCCCATGGGTAGTAAAATTCTTAGCATTGATCGCCTTGGCTGGGTTTTTGCTATATATAGCCGATCTTTTGTTAAAGTAGGGAAGGGCTAATGATTCAAGTTCTGATTATAGTTATTACTTGAGTTTGGCACTTTTTCGGGCTTTTGGGCCGTATTTTCAGGTAGTTCTCGTCGAGAAAGCAATTTTGTGGTATCGAAAACCTGTTTTTGCGATCCGAGAGACTTTTCCGACGACAAATTCGAAAATTTGCCAAACTCAAGTTATTATATTTCTCCTATTGAATTTAATGGGCCTTTTTGAAGATAATCCTCACGTGATTTTAGCATTCGGGATATTGATTTTATTTATTGCAACCGCTTATGGTGAGTATAAAGATAAGCAGAATTAATAAATGACGTTAGGGGGAAATCCCTTCGGGCTTTTCCATGATCACCATCACCAATCTTTCCAAGAATTTCGACCAAAGGATGCTTCTGGACAAAGTGTCTCTGAGTATCTATCCCAACGAGAAGATTGGCCTGACCGGCCCCAACGGCACGGGCAAGACCACGCTTTTTTCGATCATCTTAAAAGAGATCGAACCCACCGACGGTGATGTGCAGATCCAGAAGAATCTCAACATAGGCTATCTCCCGCAGGAATCCCGCTTTGATTCGAAGCGCACCATCCTGGAAGAGCTGACCGCCGGAGACGAAAGGATTGCCCGTCTAAAAGAAGAAAAGCACCAACTGGAGGAATTGGGGAAAGCCGATACGCCCCGTTACGGGGATGTCCTGCATGAGATGGAGGCCTTAGGCCTTTATGATCTGGAGCATAAAGCCAAAGAGATACTTTCTGGCCTGGGATTCCAAGCAGCGGATTTTAATCGCCCCATCGCTCATCTTAGCGGCGGCTGGCAGATGCGCGTCCTTCTGGCCAAACTGCTGACCTACTCTTATGATGTCCTTCTTCTGGATGAACCGACGAACTATCTGGATTTGGGCGCCACCTTGTGGCTCAAGGATTATCTCAAAAATTACAAAGGCACCTTTGTGATCATTTCCCACGACAAGGTTTTCTTAAACGAGGTCACGAATTACACGATCGTCTTGGAAGAGGGGCGTATAACGAAAATCAAAGGGAATTACGAACACTACGAAAGTTTAAAGGAAGAGCGCCTCCGGTCCCTGGGAAAAAGACAGAAGGTGGTGGAGAAAAGAAGAGAGCAGTTGGAACGATTTACGCAACGCTTCCATGCCCAGCCCAACAAGGCCGCTGCGGTCAGGAATAAGCGCAAGATGCTGGAACGTCTGGAGACCATCGAGATTCCCCCGGAAAAGCAAAGCATCCAGGACTTTGAGTTTCCTCCTGCCCCGGCGAGCGGTTATACCGTGGCCATCTTGAAGGAGATTACCAAGTCTTATGGCGAAAAGAAAGTCTATGAGAATCTGGATTTCGAAATCACCCGCGGCCAGAAGGTTTGTCTCGTTGGCGCCAATGGGGCTGGCAAATCCACGCTCCTCAAAATGCTGGCCGGCGTTATTCCACCGGATCACGGGACCATTCAGTTTGGTCACGGGGTGCAAGGGGGGTATTTTTCGCAGACCCGTCTGGACGTCTTGAACCCACAGCGCTCGGCCTTCGAGGAGGTGGCCTCCGCGGTCACCGGAGGGGTCCCCGCGCTCAAAATAAGGACGTTGCTCGGGCTTTTCCATTTTCATGGCGATGATGTCTTTAAACCGGTCCAGGTTCTTTCTGGCGGAGAAAAAAGCCGGGTGATCTTGGCTAAGCTCCTCATCAATCCCCCTAATTTTATTTTGCTGGATGAACCCACCACCCACTTGGATATTGACGGAGTGGAGGCCTTGACCGCGGCCTTCAAGGCGTACGAGGGCACGCTTTGCTTTATCAGCCACGATCTTTTTTTTGTCAGGGAGATTGCCAACCATATCGTTGAGGTGGAAGATGGCCAGCTCAAAAATTATCCCGGGGGGCTCAGTTATTATCTTGAAAAAAAGAAAGAGGAGAGGATTCCCTTAGAAGAAGCGCAAGCTAATTCCCCGGCCGACAGCCATCGGGCCAAAAGACACCCTAAGGAAGCCCAGCCCCCGGAAAGCCCGGCGGTTCTGGAACTCAAGCGCAAACACCAGGAGGCCCTTAAAAGAATCGAGCAGATTAAAAAGACCATCCAGGATCTCGAGAAAGAAAGAAAAGAGCTCGAGACAGAAAGCTATATTAAGGCGCGCGTCCTTTCCCAGTCCTTCAGCGGCCGCGACCCCCATATCCTCAAGGAATACGGTCAGAGGTTAAAATTCATCCAGAAAAGAATCCGAGAGATCGGCAACACCATGGATGATCTCAACCAAGAGAAAAGAGAAATCACAAGATGAATCCAATCCACCGAGGGAATCGTGGGAGATTTTCTGGATTTTCTTGTTGATTGAATCTCAGCGCATAGTAGAATGGAGTCAACCGCTCCCAAGGGGATAAAGGAGATATGAGCTATTATAAGCTGTTGGGTTTTGATAAAGAGCCGTTCTCGACGAGCCCGGATCCCCATTTTTTTTACCTCTCCCAAGCTCACGATACGGTTTTGACGAACCTTATTATTGAGCTCAGGCTCAAGAGGGGCCTTTCCGTTGTCTTGGGCGACGTGGGGACAGGGAAGACGACCCTCTCCCGGAAACTCATTCAGGAGTTGAAAAGGCGCGAGGACTTCCTCTTTCACATCATTTTGGATCCGAGTTTTGAGAATGAGGGGTTGTTTCTGACCTCACTGGCGAGGAATTTTGAGATCCTTCCCGGGACCGGGTCATCGTCTACGCTGCTCGATCTACGCGATTCCCTGGAAAGATTTCTCTTCCAAAAGGGCATCCAGGAGGGCAAGACCGTGACGCTGATCATTGACGAAGCCCAGAAATTGAGCGAGGGCTCTCTGGAGCTCTTGCGCGTCTTTTTAAATTATGAGACCAATGAATTCAAGCTCCTTCAGTTGGTTCTGCTGGGTCAGATGGAGTTGGCCTCGAAGATTATGAAGATCCCGAATTTTTTTGACCGTATCAGCTTTAAGTTCACTTTGACTCCTCTGGATTTTAACGAAACCAGGCAAATGATTGAGTTCCGCATCAAAGAAGCGGGATATAACTCCCGCATGCGTCTTTTTTTGGATGAGGCGATCCAGGAAATTTACCAGCATAGCCAAGGGTATCCCCGCCAGGTCATTCTGCTCTGCCACCGGGCCTTGAAAAACTTAATCCTAAGAAATAAGTGGGTGGTGGATGCCGCTTTGGTCCGGGGCACAATCGAAGAAGAGATAAAATCAGGATGGCTCAACAAAGACCTTTTAGTCCAGAAAAGCAGTTATTGAACCTGATTGAGAACCCCGGCCCCCACCCCACGGTTGCCCTTCATCAAAAGACTTTCGAGTATAGGGGAGGGAGCTGGTTTTCTCTAGGGGCGTGGCGGGGGAGGATCTCTTTCTTCAGGGATCGGGCCAAGCGGGCTCTCTCATCAAGAAAACCCCGGCCCTTAAACGTAAAGAGAATCAAGGCAGTTTTTTTAATTTGCGCATTTGTGTTAACCAGTTTTTTTATCCGGTATTGGATCGTCTCCCTTATGGATTTGAGAAAATTATCGAATATCGAGATGGGAGTTAACCGGCAGGACGGCTTTTCCTCTCTTCCCCAAATCCCCGAAGCTCCCGAGGCCTTACTCCTCAAACAGCCTCTGTCCTGGTACCTGGAAAAAAGCAGGCAGAAGAATATCTTTAAGATGGGCCCACCTGCACCTCGTCTTGAGGCACCATCGATCGAAGCGCCTTCTTTTTCAATCGGCGAGGCCATCAAACATTTGAAACTTGTGGGGATTTCCTGGTCTGGCGACCCCTATGCCATGATCGAGGACACCACAGCCTCGCGGACGTTTTTCGTTAAAACCGGCGAAACCGTTGGCGCGATCAAGGTCAAGGCCATATTCAAAGATAAGGTTATTTTGAGCCATGAGGGCCAGGAGATCGAATTGAGATGAAAAGACCGTGCTTAAGTGTTGTTGCGCTGGCTGGCCTATGTTATGGGCTGTTCTTTTTCTTTGGAGATTTTATCGCTGAAGAGAATCCTCTGGCTCAAGACAAGCCCATTTCGCCAGAGGCCTCTCTCCCGCCCAATTCCTTGGATCCCTCTTTGATTGCCCCGGAGCCATCTTTGCCCACAGCCATGCAGGGCCGGATTTCCCTAGATTTGCGGAATATCGAAGTCGTGGAGGCGTTGAAATTTTTGGCGATGAAGGCCGGGATCAACATCATCACCACCAAAAATGTCACGGGCCGCGTGATCTTCATGGTGGAGAATGCGCCCGTCCAGGATGTCTTTGACATTATGCTGCGCTCCAACGGTCTGGCGTACATAAAACAGGGAGACATCTATAACGTGATGACGGAGGCGGAATACCACGCGCTTTTCGGCAGAAAATTTACAGATCCGCGTCAAGTGAAAATCTTTAAACTCAAATATGCCATCCCCGATCAGATTCTCAATCTTTTGGGAAACTTAAAAAGCGAGGTGGGCCGCGTCTTGGTGGAATTGGATTCGGGAACGGTGGTCGTTATGGACACCCCGGAAAACATCCGGATCATGGAAGAGACATTGATGTCGCTCGAGCAAAAAAATACCGTGAGAGTTTTTAATCTGAAATACGCCCGCGCCAAGGAGGTGGAAGACCAGCTTAAAACCCAGGTGGACGCGAAGAGAGTGGGCACAATCAAATCGGATGAACGCTCCAATCAACTGATTGTCCAGGCGCTGCCAGAGAGGATGGAGGTGATCGAGCGGTTGATCGCGGCCTTGGACCGCAAGACCAAAGAGGTCCTGATTGACACAAAGATCATCCGGGTGAATCTGTCGGATAAATTGAGCGCAGGGATTGAATGGGAGGGATTGTTCGACGTCTCGCGGCAGTTCGGGACGACCTATGTGGGCTCTTTTCCCTTTAGCGTCCTTCAGCCTTCCAGCAGCAGCTTTCAATCCCGCTTGGATTTTCTGAAATCTCAAAGTGGTATCGGCGCCTATCCTTTTAGCGGCAACACCTCCAGTGTCGCTTCCAGCACCAAGATCACCACCGGCGAAAGGCTCCATGTGGGCATCATTAACAGCAAGCGGGATTTTGATCTTTTGATCAAGTATCTGCAGACTTTGGGCAAGACCCAGATCCTCTCGAACCCTAAGCTGGTTGTGATCAATAATCAGGAGGCCAAGATCCACGTCGGTGCCAAACAGGCGTATGTCACCACCACGACCACCACCGGCCAGGCCCTCTCCACCGTCTCTGAGCAGGTCACCTTTGTGGATGTCGGCATTCAGTTGTCGGTTACGCCGACCATCAATGACGAAGGGTACGTGACGATGAAGGTCAAGCCCGAGGTCTCCAGCGTCATCTCCACCCTGACCACGCCTTCCGGCAACCAAATTCCCATTATTGATACGTCCTTGGCGGAGACCACGGTCATGGTCAAAGACGGGGTCTCCATTATTCTAGGGGGCCTGCGCAAGGAAGAAAAGACATCCAACGTGGAGCAGGTTCCGCTCTTTAGCAAAATTCCCCTTCTGGGGGCCTTATTTCGATCAAGCTCCAAGGGGGTTGAGAAGACAGAATTGTTGGTGATGCTCACCCCGCACATTGTCAGTGGCGATACCTTGGTGACCGGCGAGGAAGAGAATTCAAGAATGAAGCCCTATCGGGGATATGAGAATGAATAAAAAAGGGATCTGGATTGTGCTGATGGCGGTCGTTATCCTAGGGCAGGGGATGGGGCTCTTTTATTGTCTCCGTCATGCGCGGGCGGTTTCCCAGGAATTGCAGAGTGTCCGGCCCGAGTACGAAGAGATTGCTGCTGAAAATCTGCAGATGAAGAATCGATATGATGAGCTGACCGAAGAGCACAAGACCCTGAAACAGGACTATGAAAATCTGACAAGGCAGTCCCAAATGTTGTTGGAGGAGAGCCGGAAGATTAAGGAGCTAACGAGTTCACTGGAACAAACCCAGAACGAGCTCAAGGCCTTGCAAACCCAAGACCAAGAGCTCACCCATCAGGACCAAGAGCTCACCCGCCAAAATGACGAACTCGCCCGTCAGAATGCCGAAAGGGAACAAGAGATCAAAAAGCTTAAGGAGGCCCAAGCCCAGCTCACCCAGCAGGACCAGGAGAGGAAGGCCTCTGGGGAGGCGCTGGCCCGAGAGCTCGAAGAATACAAAAAGAAGTATGAGGAGCTTCTTGCAAGCCATACGGCCTTGGAATCCGAAATCAAGAAGACCCCTACGAAATTTACCGAAATCGCCCAGCAGGACCGGGTGCTGATCAAGGATACCGCCCTGATGCATTATAACCTCGGCGTGTTTTATACTTTAAACAAGGAATACCGCCAGGCGATCGGGGAGTTTGAGCGGGTTTTGGAGCTGGATCCGGAAGATGCCTATGCTCATTTCAACCTGGGATACATCTATGCAAAGCATGTCGTGGATCAGGAAAAAGCCGTCGAACATTTCCGGTATTTTTTGCAAACGGCTCCCGGGGATGATGCGGATGTGGAGTGGGTCAAGGAATATCTGTTGACCCACCGCGCCTATGAAGCCAGGGATCCTCTTAAACAAATCAAGTGAAACAAAAGCCCCAAGATGCCCAAAAAAGTCGACACGCTTCTATGGGAGGCCCTGAAAGAGGGAGGGATCATCCCTCTCCCGGAGATCGACGATCTCTGGCAGGAGATGGGAAGCTCCCAGGAAAGCCTCCAAGAGCTTTTGATCAAACGAGGCCTTCTGACAGAAAAAGAGATCGTGAAGCTCTGGGCCGAGCGGTTCCATCTGCCCACCCGGGAGCTTAAAGAGCTCTCCATCCCCCAGTCTGTCTTGGATAAGGTCCCGATCAAAATCGCCTCGTATTATGGATTTATCCCGCTGGAGATCAAAGATGGATATTTGACCATTGCCGTATCCTCTCCTTTGGAGTTAAGAATACAGGATGAGATCCGCACCCAGCTCGGCTATCCTATTGCCGTTGTCCTTTGCTGTCAGGAGGAGATCCGCGAGGCGATGAAAAGGTATTATGGTCTGGCCGCTGACACCCTCGAGAAAATCGTTTCCACCGGCTCCGCCTTGACTTCTCAGGTCTCTCACCAGAGTGTTGAAGATATTGAGAAACTGGCGGAAGACGCCTCGGTCATCAAGCTGGTCAACCAGATTATCCTGGAGGGGTGGAAAAAACGCACCACGGATATCCATCTTGAACCCTCCCGGCAGGGGGTGAGCCTGCGTTACCGCGTGGATGGTTTGCTCTACGATGCCTATGTCCCACCGGAGATCAAGAATTTTTTTAACGCCATCATTTCCCGCATCAAAATCATGTCCAATCTCGATATTGTGGAACGGCGGCTTCCTCAGGACGGCCGCGCGATGGTCAAGGTCCACAACGAGATGCTCGACTTGCGGATCTCCACCATCCCCACCCCTTTTGGGGAAAGTATCGTCATACGGATTCTTCCCTCCAAGATGTTCTTCAGCCTCGAAAAGCTGGGGTTGAGCGTCAGAGATTTAGAGACCTTTGAGATATTGATTCAAAAGCCGTACGGCATTATCTTTGTCACCGGCCCGACCGGCAGCGGAAAGACCACTACCCTTTATGCCAGCTTAAGCCGGATCAATACGCGGGAGCGTAAAATCATTACGATTGAAGATCCCATTGAATGCGAGATGGCCGGGATGACCCAGATTCAGGTTGCCCCGGAGATCGGTCTGGATTTTGCTTGGGGTCTGCGCAGCATCTTACGGCATGATCCCGACGTGATTATGGTGGGAGAGGTGAGGGACCTGGAAACCGCTGAGATCGCGGTCCGTGTCGCCCTGACCGGGCATCTGGTTTTCTCCACCCTGCACACGAACGATGCCGCCAGTGGCATCACCCGATTGATCGATATTGGTGTCGAACCCTATCTGGTGGCCTCGAGTGTCGAGGCCTTCATCGCCCAGCGGCTGGTGAGGGTCCTTTGTCCGAACTGTAAATACGAAGATCCCAAGGCCCCTGTGGAATTAAAAGCTCAGATCGCCAGAGACCTGAAGTTGGGATCTCTTAAAGAGGCGAAGATCTTTCGTGGCCGAGGTTGTCCCAGCTGCAATGCCACCGGATTCTGGGGACGGACGGCCATCTATGAGGTGCTTTGCCTGGATGAATCCATCCGGGATTTGATTTTAAAGAAGACACCCTCCAATCACATTCAAAGACAGGCCCTCTCCCAGGGCATGCGCACTCTGCGCGAGGATGGCTGGCAGAAAGTCATTCACGGGGTCACGACTCCCGAAGAGGTTGTCAAAGTGACTTCTGCCTCAGAGGTTTCCTCCGCCGGAGGGAAAACCATCGCCTTTTCTTCTCCCACGATGACGAAAGAGGTCTCGGGGCACGCGCCCCGGGAAGAAAAGCGCTCTTACCAGCGTCTTTCTAAACGCCTCAAGATTTCTTACAAGATCTTTCGCAGTGCCCAAGAGCCGGAGTCCCAGAATCCGCCTCGAGAAAAGCACGCGATAACGGAAAACATCTCGGCGGCGGGATTGATTTTTACCTCAACGGAGCCATTGCCCGTGGGGATGCTTCTGGAATTAAAGATCGAATTGCCCCACGCCCAGAAGGTCTTTGAATGTCTGGCTAAAATCCTCAGAGCGGAGAGGATTCCAGAAAAGGAACTCTATCATATCGCGGCGAGTTTTTTGGATCTTAATAGTGTCCAGCGGTCGTGGTTACAGAGGTGTTTTGAGATGGAAAAAAGTTTTTAATGAGGGAGAAGGGTGCCGACCTATAAATATCAGGTTAAAAAGACACCGGATCTAATGGTGCGAGGCACCGTTGAGGCGCTCTCCGAAAAA
>Ga0137796_10002311_pt1 | contig 10328 bp, 10 predicted proteins | sample OV2TP3_FD_97704 | JGI IMG/M metagenome (GOLD analysis project Ga0137796, IMG submission 97704)
GGGGTACTGAACTTCGGCTTCCCGACTCCCAATCCCATCTCCACGCCGCTCAATACGCGGCTGGTGGAACGCCTAGCCGAACTTGGCCTCCGGCGGGGCGAGAACCTGGTGCTCGAGTACCGCTGGGCCGAGGCAAACTTCGATCGCGTGCAGCCCCTGACCGTCGAGCTCGCCCAAGCAAGGGTGGACGTGATCGTGACCATCGGCAACAAACTCGCACAGCTCGTCACAGCGGCAAATCCGCGCGTTCCCATGGTTTCGCTTTCCTGCGATCCGCATACGATCGTCGCCAGCTACGCCAGGCCGAGCGGCAATTTCACCGGCGTAACGTGCATGTCGACGGAGCTCAGTCCGAAGCGGCTGGAAGTGGCGAAGCAGATAGTCCCGGGCGCTAAGCGGGTCGTCTACCTGCACAATCCCAATCAGGGCGCGACGGGCTGGGAGTTGACACAGAAAGCCGCCTCGCAACTCCGACTCGAGGTGCGTGCGGTCGAGGTGCGGTCGCCAAAGGAAATGGACGCGGCGTTCGCGTCAATCGCGGCCGATCGTCCCGACTTGCTGCTCGTCTATCCCGACGCGGTAACGTCCGCTATTCGGAAAGAGATAGCCGACTTCGCGCTCGCGCAGCGCCTACCCTCGATCTATGCCTACACACATTATGCCGAGGCAGGAGGTCTGGCTTCCTACGGCTCGACGCTCGAGGAGCTCGGTGACCGCGCGGGCGAGCTCACGGCGAAAATCCTGCGCGGCATGAAGGCCGGCGAGCTACCGATCGAGCAAGCGATGCGCGTTTACCTTACGATCAACATGAAATCCGCCCGAGCGCTCGGCCTCCAAATCCCGCAACCGGTCCTCCTTCGCGCCGACCGAGTGATTGATTGACGGGTCTGCGAACGTCCGTTCCTGGCCGAAGGTGGCAGGTCGCGGCACGACCGCCGACGACCGCTTAGCGGTCAAAACCTGCCGTAATTCTTGTCAGACGCGGTCGAGTCCCAGTGTCAAGACTGTCAGATCGCGTCTGGATCTTTCGACTGACGTCTAGCCGAGCTGCCGGAGCAGCGTCTCCGCGTCGGAGACCTCGAACTTGCCGGGCGCCTCGACGTTGAGCTGCTTGACCACGCCGTCTTCGACCAGCATCGAGAAGCGCTTCATGCGCATCCCCATTCCTCCGGCGCTCAGATCGACTTCCAGGCCGAGCGCCTTGGTCCAGGCGCCGCTGCCGTCGCCGAGCATGCGGATTTTTCCGGTCGCGCCCTCCTGGCGGCCCCAGGCCTGCATCACGTAGCCGTCGTTCACCGCCACGCACCAGATCTCGTCCACGCCCTTCGCCGCAAGCCTGTCGCGACTGGCGAGGTAGCCCGGGACGTGCTTCGCGGAGCAGGTCGGCGTGAAAGCGCCCGGCAGGCCGAAGACCGCGATCTTCTTGCCTTTGGCGGCCTCCGCCACGCCGACATCGGTGGGGCGCAGCGGGCAGTTGGTTTCGTCGTTCCAGCCCGATGATTCGGACAGTTTGCCGTCGGGAAGCCGGTCTCCGACCTTGATCGTCATGACGTTCTCCTGGGCTGCGGGCGGTTCGGTTGGGCGGATAATAGCGCAGCGGCGCGTTTCGATTTTTCTTGAGGAGCAGCCATGCAACGCAAAAGCTCGGCCGTCTGGAAGGGCGGTCTCAAGGACGGCAAGGGCGCAGTCTCGACGGGCAGCGGCGCGCTTGCGGATGCACCCTATTCTTTCGCCAGCCGCTTCGAAACCGGGGGCCAGACCGATCCCGAGGAGCTGATCGCCGCCGCGCACGCCGGCTGCTTCTCGATGGCGCTCTCGGCGCAACTGGGCGAGGTGAAGCTCACCGCCGAGCGGATCGCCACCACGGCGACCGTGACGCTCGAGAAAACGGACGCGGGCTTCTCGGTCACCGCGGTCCATCTCGCGGTGCGCGCCAGGGTGCCGGGCGCAGACAAGGCGGCGTTCGAGAAAGCGGCGAACAACGCCAAGGCGGGCTGCCCGATCTCGCGCCTGCTGAACGCGAAGATCACGATGGAGGCGGTGCTCGAGTAGCGCGGCCTCAGGTCGCCAGCGCCGCGCGCCTGCCGCGCTCGATGTCGATCCCGGCGAGCAGCACGAGGCCGATCACGAAGTACACCCCGACGGCGAGAATGCCGAGGCGGTGCTCGCCCTCGAAGATCCAGGTGACCACGCCGTAGGTGAGCGGGCCGAAAATCGAAGCCGCCTTCACCGCAAGCCCCCACAGGCCGAAGAACTCGGCAAGGCGAAGCGGCGGCGAGAGGTAGCCGACGATCGCGCGCCCGGCGGCCTGCGAGGAACCCATGCAGAGGCCGGCGAGATTGGCCGCGACCCAGAATAGCGCCGCCCCCTCGGCGAGATAGGCGAGCGCGATCATCACGATCCAGCCCGCGAGGATGAGGGCCATGGCGCGCACGTGCCCGATCGCGTCCTGCACGTAGCCGAAGCCGAACGCGCCGAGCGCCGCGGTGACGTTCACCACCAGGATCAGCACGATCGTCTGCTGGGTGGTGAACTTCATCGCTTCCTGCGCGTAGATGGCGGCAAGCGCGATCACCGCCATGATTCCGGCCTGGTAGAAAAGGATGCAGACGAGGAAGCGCCGCAGGTCGCCGTACTCGCTCGCGTGGCGGATGGTGTGCAGCACGCGCGCCCACGGGTCCTCCATCTGCGGCTGCGGGCGCGCGCGCTCGCGCAGGAACACGAACGTCGGCGCCGCGGCAAGCGCGAAAACCGCCGCGGTGATCAGCATCGTCACCGGCACGAACTGCGCGCCGCTGTGTCCCTGGCCCTGCGCCCAGGTGATGTAGACAAGCGAGATTCCGAGCGACACCAAGCCGCCCACGTAGCCGAACGCCCAGCCCCAGCCCGAGACGCGGCCCATCGCCTTCGAGTCCGCGAGTTCGGGCAGGAACGCGGCGATCAGGTTTTCGCCGGTGGCAAAGAAGAAGTTCGACAGCACCACGAGCACGATCGCGAGCGCGATCGCGCCGGGCGCGGCGAGATAGAGGCCCGCGGTGAACACGACGCAGCCGACGGTCGCGGCGAGCAACAGGCGCTTTTTCGCCGCGTGCGCGTCGGCCCAGGCGCCGACAAGCGGGGCGCTGAGAAGCACCGCCAGGTAGGAGACCGAAAGCGCGGCGGTCCAGGCGAAGGTCGCCCACGGCGCCTTGCCCGCCACCGCGGCGACGAAGTAGGCGTTGAAGACGGCCGTGATCACCACCGTCGTGTAGCCGGAGTTGGCGAAGTCGTACATGCTCCAGGCCCAGACTTCGCGCAGGGAGACGTCGCCGGCGAGCGCACGCGAGGCGGCCATGCACGATTGTAGCGTTGGCGTATAGTTTTGCTCCATGCAGCAGGCCGTGAAAGCACCGGCGCACGACCGGCGCCTGGCGATCACCGAGGTGATCGACTGGCTGGTCGAGGATCGCCTGGTGAGCGCCGAGGCGGCCGACAAGCTCAAGCGCGAGCGCCGCTACTACCGCGGCTCGAGCCATCCGCTCGTGATCATCGCCGACCAGAAGTGGAAGAGCGCGCTTCCCCCGCACCGGCCGCTCACGCTCGAGCCGCTCACCGAGTGGCTCGCCGGCCGGGTCGGGATGGAGTACCTGCACATCGATCCGCTCAAGATCGATTTCACGGCGGTGACCGAGGTGATGTCCTCGGCCTACGCCACGCGCTTTCGCATCCTGCCGGTCGGCGTGACCACCAAGGAAGCGGTGATCGCCACCGCCGAACCGTGGGAACGCGGCTGGGAGCGCGAGCTTGCCCCGATCCTCAAGCTCGAGATCCGGCGCGTGATCGCCAATCCCGTCGACATCGAGCGCTACCAGATCGAGTTCTACAACCTGGCGAAGTCGGTGAAGGGCGCGGCGCGCGGCGCCACCGGCACCTCGGGCCTGTCGAATTTCGAGCAGCTGGTCGAGCTGGGCGCGGCGAACCGGCCGCTGGATGCCAACGACGCGCACATCGTGCGCGTGGTCGACTGGCTCTGGAGCTATGCCTTCGAGCAGCGCGCGAGCGACATCCACATCGAGCCGCGGCGCGACGTCGGGATCGTGCGCTTCCGCATCGACGGCGTGCTGCACCAGGTCTACCAGATTCCCGCGCCGGTGCTCGCTGCGATGACCAGCCGCATCAAGATCCTCGGCCGCATGGACGTGGTGGAAAAACGCCGGCCGCAGGACGGGCGCATCAAGACGCGCACGCTGGATGGCGACGAGGTCGAGCTGCGGCTTTCGACGATGCCGACCGCGTTCGGCGAGAAGCTCGTGATGCGGATCTTCGACCCCGAGGTGCTGGTGCGCGACTTCCGCGAGCTGGGCTTCTCGGAGGAGGATGACGAGCGCTGGAAAGTGATGACCGAGCAGGCGAACGGCATCGTGCTCGTCACCGGACCGACCGGATCGGGCAAGACCACCACGCTCTACTCGACGCTCAAGAGCCTCGCCACGCCCGAAGTGAACGTCTGCACGATCGAGGACCCGATCGAGATGGTCGAATCGTCTTTCAACCAGATGCAGGTGCAGCACGCGATCGACCTGGGGTTTGCCGAAGGCGTGCGCGCGCTCATGCGCCAGGACCCGGACATCATCATGGTCGGGGAAATCCGCGACCTCGAGACCGCCGAGATGGCCGTGCAGGCGGCGCTCACCGGGCACCTGGTCCTCTCCACGCTGCACACCAACGACGCGCCGAGCGCGGTGACGCGCCTGCTCGAGCTGGGGGTGCCGCCTTACCTGCTCAACGCGACGCTCAACGGGGTCATGGCGCAGCGCCTGGTGCGCACGCTCTGCCCGCACTGCAAGACCAGGGTCGAGGTGGCGCGCGCCGTGGATAGCGCGGCGTGGGACGCACTCGTTGCACCGTGGAAATCGTCGCGCCCGGCCACCATCTACAACGCGGGCGGCTGCCTCGAGTGCCGCATGACCGGCTTCATGGGACGCGTCGGGATCTTCGAAACGCTCGTTTTTTCTGCCGCCATCAAGGAGGCGGTCGGAGCGGGCACGGATCTCGCGAAGCTGCGCGAGCTGGCAATGAAGGAAGGCATGAAGCCGCTTCGCATCAGCGGCGCGATGAAGGTGGCGAACGGCATCACCACCATCGACGAAGTGCTCAAGTCGGCGCCGCCCGCGCGCGAGCCGGCCGGCGCGCGGCTCCAGTAATTTCGCCCCTGAGAACAATTACGAGCGCCAGGCCGGCGCACCCGCTCTCGACTACTTGCCCAGTTCCCGGATCTTGTCCACGACTTCCGGATTGGCGAGGGTGGACACGTCGCCCGGATCCTGGCGATTCGAGAGCGCGGCAAGGACGCGGCGCATGATCTTTCCGGAGCGGGTCTTGGGCATGTCCGGAACGATGATCACCCGGCGCGGCCGTGCAATGGCGCCGATTCCCGATACCACGGCCGCCGAAATCTTCTTCTCGATCTCCGCGGACGCGGCGAGGCCCGGCTTCAGCGCAACATAGAGGTCCGGCACCTTGCCCTTGATCGGATCCGCGACCGGAACCACTGCCGCCTCGACCACTTCGGGAACGACCAGCGCCGCCGACTCGATCTCCTTGGTGCCGAGGCGGTGGCCGGCGACGTTGATCACGTCGTCGATGCGGCCGAGGATCCGGTAGTACCCGTCCGCCGTCTGCACCGCGCCATCGCCCGCCAGGTAAGGCCAGTCGCGCCAGTCCTTGCTCTTGGGATCCTTGCAGTAGCGCGAGTAGTACTGGCGCACGTAGCGATCCGGGTCCTTCCAGATGGTCTGGAAGCTTCCCGGCCAGGGATTGCGGATGCAGATGTTGCCCGCCCTTCCCGAGCCGGCCGGAAGCTCCATCCCCTCGTCGTCGTAGATGACCGGATGGATGCCCGGAATTCCAGGGCCCGCGCTCCCGGGCTTCATCCTGTGGATCGCCGGCACCGTGCTGCACAGAAAGCCGCCATTCTCCGTTTGCCACCAGGTGTCCACGATCACCGCCTCGCTCTTGCCGACCATCCTGTGATACCACTTCCACACCTCGGGCTCGATCGGCTCGCCCACGGTCGTCATGTGCTTGAAACGGTGGTTGTACTTCGCGGGCTCCTCGGGCCCGTCGCGCCGCAGTGCGCGGATCGCGGTGGGCGAAGTGTGGAAGATGTTGACATCGAGCTGCTCGGCGATCCGCCAGGGGCGTCCGGCGTCGGGATGGGTCGGCACGCCTTCGTACACCACGGAAGAGGCCGCGAGCGCGAGCGGCCCGTAAACGATGTAGGAATGGCCCGTGATCCAGCCGATGTCCGCCATGCACCAGTAGACGTCCTCGGGATGGATGTCCTGAATGTTCTTCGAGGTCCACGTCACGTAGGCGAGGTAGCCGCCGATGGAGTGCTGGCAGCCCTTGGGCCGCCCGGTCGTGCCGCTCGTGTACATGAGAAAGAGCGGCGCCTCCGCGGGCATTTGCACCGGCTCGACCCGCACCCCGCGGTACTTCTTGAGCACGTCATTGACGATGACATCGCGGCCCTCGACGAGCGCCGTCGGACTCGAGTACTTGCCGGGGTAGCGCTGCCAGACGAGCACTTTGTCGACCTGGTGGCCGTCCTTGGCGGCCTCGGCGACCGCGATATCCGCCTTTTCCTTGTGGTCGAGCAGCTTCCCGGCGCGGTAATAGGCGTCCATCGTGATCAGCACGCGGCTCTCGGAGTCCGAGACGCGGTCGGCGCAGGCCTTGCCGCTGAAGCCGCTGAACACCTGCGAGTGAATGACGCCGAGCCGCGCGCAGGCGAGCATGGCGATCGGCAGCTCCGCCACCATCGGCATGTGCAGCGTCACGCGGTCGCCCGCCTTGAGGCCGCAGAAATCGCGCAGCAGGGCGGCGAACTCGTTCACGCGGACGAAAAGCTCCTGGTAGGTGATGTGCTGGATCGCCTCGCCCTCCGGCTCCGGGACGAAGTGGATCGCCGCCTTGTTCTTGTGTTTCGGCAGATGGCGATCGACGCAGTTGGTGCACGCATTGATCCTGCCGCCGACGAACCAGCGCCAGAAGGGGGGATTGCTGGCGTCGAGCGTCTTCTCCCAGTACTTGTACCAATCGAGGAGGTCGGCGAACTCCTTGAAGCACTCGGGAAACCGGTCGAGCGAAAAACGCTCGAAGACCCCCGCGTCCACCAGGTTGGCCTGGGCGATGAACCGGTTCGGCGGCGAGAAGTAGTCCTCTTCCGGCCAGTGCACCGCGATCTGCGCCTCGGAGATGTCGGCGCTCTGCTGCTCTGCGGCGTGGGTCGGCGACTTCTTTTCTGACATGGCGCTTTCTCCTTGGTTCGCGGTTCCACGGCGGGGTGCTTGCCGGCCGCTCGCGGCCAAGGCGCGGCCCGCGAGATCGGCGACCCCCGTTGACGGCAGGGCGGAATAGTATGTCGAAGACTCGCGAATTGCCATGGCAAGCGCAAAACGGCCGCAGAATCGAGCTACGCCTCGCCACGCGCCGGGTAGTCCTTCGAGACCGCGAAGTCGATCCCGGCGAGGATCTCGTTGAAGTGCGGCCGCGCGAACGGCATGGTGCTCACGTTGCCCCAGTAGAGCGTGCCGTCCGGTCGCACGAGGAACAGCCCCGGCTCGGCGAAGAGCTTCGGCTCCTCGACACCCGCGGAGGTCACCCCGCGGCTCGTGGAGACGTAGAGCCCCCATTCGCGCGCCTTCTCGATCGAAACGCCGTAGCCGACGGTGAGGGCGGGCAGGCCCCATTTCTCCTTCGCCTCAGCGGCCCGCTCCTTCGTGTCGGTGCTCGCGAGCACCACCGAAACCCCGCGCTTGGCGAACTCCTCCGACATGCCGTTCAGCTCGCTCGTGTAGCGGCGGCAGATCGGGCAGTGCAAGCCGCGGTAGAACACCACCATCGTGAAGTGCTGCGGCTTCTGCTCGCCGAGCTTCCAGCGCCTGCCTTCCAGGGTGTCGAATTCGAGATCCGGCACCGGCTTGCGGGGCATCAGTCTCATGACCTTTCCTTTCGCGGTTGACCAGAGAGCGTAGTCGCGGCATGGTGGCGGACCTGACAATACGAAGACATGATTTTCGTCGAGCTATTTCGTCTCCTGCATCAGGAACAGGTACGCTATCTCGTGGTCGGTGGCGTCGCCGCCAATCTCCATGGGGCGGAACGAACTTGAAGCCGGCGAATCCGCTTGTGACCATGGAGCAATTCTGCAATGCGCCGACAGTAGAGGGCTGGATTCGGGACAAGCACATGCTTTCGTTCCAGCTCCGGCCCGCCGAAGGTCATGGCCCGTCGCGCGATATCCTGGTAAAGCCGACCGTGCCTTTCGAAACCGCTTACGCGCGCCGCGTGATGTTCGACCTCGAGGAATTCCAGATCGCGGCGGTCTCGGTGCAGGATCTCATCACGCTAAAATCGGGGATGGGCCGTCAGATTGATCGATCCGACATCGAAACGCTGCGACGGCTCGATATGCTCCGCAGCTGTCGCAGGGACGATTGAGCACCATGGGCGACTACGACTACAGTTACCAGCGCACCGATGAGCAGCTCCTCTATTACAGTGCGCTGCCGGCGATCGCCAAGCTGCGCTGGCTCGACGATGCCTGGCGCTTCACGATGATGGCGCGCCGGGCGCGCCGCACGTACTACCACGAGGGCAGGCCGACGCAATCGGTGGTTCCTGAGGCGCGCGAAGGCGAGGCCGCCGAGCCCGGCGTGACGCCGCAATCGCCGGCCGGTTCCACCGGCTGACCTGCTTCGAAAAAAAGGGAAGCGTCCCCTTTTTAAAAAAGGGAAGCGTCCCCTTTTGCTACGCCTTGACCGGGCGGTTCTGCGGGTGGCACTCGGTCGCCGGGTCGATGTGCATCCAGGGCCGCGCGCTCCGGGTCCAGATGTTCATCACCAGCTTCATCGGCGGCGGCGAATCGAGCGTGCCGATCTTGAGCACCATCATCTCGGGAAGCTTCTCGCGCTGGCTGTAGAGCGGCGAGCCGCAGTCGCCGCAGAAATAGCGCTTGAGGATGTTGCCGCTTTCCGCCGTGTCGCGGAAAAGCTTCGGCGTTCCCGAAGTGAAGGTCACCGCGCTCGTCGGCAGGAGCGCGTTGTGGCTCGCGCCGGCGCCGGAGGCCTTCTGGCAGTGGGTGCAATGGCAGGCGATGATTTTCTCGAGCGGCTGGCTGACCGTGTAGCGGACGGCTCCGCACAGGCAGCCGCCGGTAATGGGTTCTGGCATGGGTTCCTCTCGATGAGTGGCAGGTAGCAGGCGAGTATACGAGCGGCGCAAACCGGCGCCGAACATGCCCGCATTGGGGAATTCCGCTGTGCGGAACAAAGCTTGATATCATTCCGCATAGCGGTATGCTTTGTGGAGTCTTGCCCCGTAGCGCCTGAATGCGACCAAGCACACCGTCCCCCTCCCTCAACGCCGACGAAACCGAAGACCGGCAATTCGTGATCGCGCTCGCGCGCGGCTTGGCGATCCTGCAGGTATTCAGTCCCGGCGACGATCTGCTGACGAATGCCGAGATCGCGGGCCGCGCCCGCCTTCCCAAGGCGACGGTCACGCGGCTCACCTACACGCTGTGCAAGCTCGGCTACCTGGCGCGCGACCCGGCAGGGACGGGCTATCGGCTCGATCCGCACGTCCTCACGCTGGGCTTTCCTGTCCTCGCCCGCATGGGGGTGCGCGAGCTGGCCCGGCCGATGATGCAGGCGCTTGCCGAGCGCGAGGGCGTGACCGTCTCGATGGGCATACGCGACGGCACGCACATGATCTACGTCGAGCGCGTGCGCTCGAGCGCGCCGGTGGTCCTGCAGCAGGACATCGGAACGCGAATTCCCATCGCCCTTACTGCTCTGGGCCGAGCCTATCTTGCCGGCCTGGCCGAACACGAGCGCGCCGCGCTGCTCGAAGAGCTGCGCGCCTCGAGCCTGCCCGATCGCTGGTCCGCGGTTCGGAAGGATCTCGAGCGCGAACTCGCCCGCCATCGGAAAAGAGGCTACTGCTTCGGCGGCGGCTGGGATCCGGAAATCACCGGCGTGGCGGTGCCGCTCGCCCTTCCCGGCCGCACCCTGTTCGCACTTTCCTGCGCGGGCGCGCGCGCGCAGTTGCCGGACGCGCGGCTCGCCTCGATCGGCGAGCGTCTCAAAGACATGGCGCGGCGTCTCGCGCTGGCGAAGAACCCCGGTCACTGAATTCCACCGCAAGGAGATTCTCATGCGCAACGCTTCGACTTCGCGACTGGCGATCGTTTTCGCGCTCGCCGCAGGGCTGCTGATGCTGTCCGGCGGCACGTCCGCACAAGTCTGGCCGACGAAGACGATCATGATCGTCTCGCCCTTTCC
>Ga0137796_10002316_pt1 | contig 10304 bp, 7 predicted proteins | sample OV2TP3_FD_97704 | JGI IMG/M metagenome (GOLD analysis project Ga0137796, IMG submission 97704)
ATCGTGATGAAAAATGCCGTCCCGACGCTGCCCACCAGCCCAAAGGATAGACCGCCGGAAAAAACGGCGAACAGATACAGCCAGAACATGACTTTCTGGTACTCGTGGCTCGCCATGACGGAAAAATGAGAGAAGAAGATGTACATCAGTAAAACCGTCAGATTCGCCTCCGTATACGGAAACCGCTTCCGAATCCACGGCTCGGCGATGAAAAACAACACGACCGCCGACATGAAGAGGATGTAGAAGTGAGTCGGGAGCTCCTGAAAATAGGTGAAGGTGATGATGAGGGTCAGGACCAGCATGAACAAACTCAGAAATAAAAACCAGCCCCATGTCTCCCGGCCGGTTTCGGTCCTTAAATACCGGTAAAAGCGCTTGAGTTGTTCGATGTCAGATCACTTGACGAGATTGATCATTTCAAACATCGGAAAAAACATGGCCATCACGATCATCCCGATCGCGGCGCCCATGAATACCACCATCAAGGGCTCGATCAGCGATGACAGCGCGCCGACGGTCTCGTCCACAATCAGATCGTAGTTGTCCGCTATCCGGGTCAGCATGTTGTCCAGCGAGCCTGTCTCCTCCCCGACGGCGATCATGTGCGTCACCATCAGCGGGAAAACCTTCGACCGGTGCAGCGGCTTTGAAATGGTCTCCCCCTGGCTGATCGACGCCGATACGTCGTCCATCACGATGGCCAGGACCTCATTGCCGATCGTGTCCTTCACGATCTTGATCGATTGCAAAATCGGCACGCCGCTGGCGACCAGAGTCCCCAACGTCCGGGTGAACCGCGAGATCGCGACTTTGAGGATCAGATCGCCGAATACCGGCAACTTCAGCTTGATCTTGTCCACCTGCATCCGGCCCCGGCCGGGCTGGTCATACCACTTGTAGAGAAACACAATTCCGACGCCGGACACCAAACATAACCACCAGTAATTGACCAGAAATCCGCTGATGGCGACCACAATGACCGTCGGCAGGGGCAGCTTGACACCCATCTGCATGAACATGTCCGTAAACGTCGGAATGATCTTCACCATCAGAAAAGTCACCACGGTTATCGCAATCACGGCCATCACCGCCGGATACGTCATCGCGCCCGTGATCTTGGTCCGCAGCTCCGCATCTTTCTCGGCGAAAACCGCCAACCGGTCCAGCACTTTCTCCAGCACGCCGCCTACTTCCCCCGCCTTCACCATGTTGACGTATAACGGCGGGTAATATTTCTTGTGCTTCGACAGAGCCTCTGAAAACGCGCTCCCGCTCTGGATGTCCGCGTTCAACGTCGAAATCAGCTCCTTGAACGCCGGATTCTCCGTCTGCTCCTGAAGAATCGTCAGCGCCCGCAAGAGGGGCAAACCCGCGTCCAAAAGAGTGGCCAACTGCCGGGTAAACATCGTGATCTCTTCCTGCTTGACCCCGCGCTTGAACATACCCCCCAGACCGCCGCCGGCGTCCTTCTTTTCGGTGATGGAATACGGCCGCAGTCCCATCTCCCGAAGCCGCGTCGACGCCAGCTTCTCGCTCGCAGCCTCGATCGTTCCCTCGGTCTCCTTGCCCCCCGCATCCATCGCCTTGTATGTGAATAGTCCCATGGCTGATCCCTTCGCCCCGCTTTAGATCTGCTTCTGAACTTCGTCGCGGTCCTGCGCGCGCAGCATGACTTCCTGATGCGTGATCAATCCTTTTTGATAGAGCGCAATCAAATGCTGATCCAGTGTCTGCATCCCCAGCTGCCCGCCGGTCTGGATCGCCGAAATGATGTTGTGGGTCTTCTTGTCCCGGATCAGATTCCGGATTCCCGGCGTCACGATCATGATCTCGTACCCGGCCACCCGGCCGGCGCCGCGCGCCTTCGGACACAGGGTCTGCGAGATCACGCACTCCAGCGCGGTCGATAACTGCGTCCGGATCTGCTCCTGCTGGTCCGTCGGAAATACGTCGATGATCCGGTCGACCGTAGAGGATGCGCTATTGGTGTGCAGGGTCCCGAAGACCAGGTGTCCGGTCTCGGCGGCCGTGATCGCGGCTTCAATCGTCTCCAAATCCCTCATCTCACCCACCAAAATGACGTCCGGATCCTGCCGCAACGCCCGCTTCAGGGCTTCCTTGAAGGACGGCACGTCCACCCCGATCTCCCGGTGCGTCACAACACACTGCTTGTGGGGATGAACAAACTCGATCGGATCCTCCACGGTGATGATATGACCCGACCGCTCGGTGTTGATCCAGTCAATCATGGCCGCCAGCGTCGTCGTCTTGCCCGAGCCGGTGGGGCCGGTCACCAGAACCATGCCCCTGGGTTTTGTCAGCTGCGCGATGATCTGCTTGGGAAGCCCCAGCTCTTCGATGGAATAGATGCGGTTGGGAATCAGGCGCAGGACCATGCCGTAATAGCCCCGCTCCTTGAATATCGAAGCGCGGAACCGGCACTTGTTCTCGTACGAATATCCGTAGTCCGATCCGCCGTGCTGCTCCAGCCGCGTCACATGCTCGTCGGGCGTGATCGATTTCACGATAATCTGCGTGTCGTCCGGAGCCAGCACCGCGGTCTCGATGTTCACCAGCTCGCCGTCAACCCGCAATACCGGCGGCCGGCCCACACGGATGTGAATGTCCGATGCGCCCCGCTCAATCGCCAGCTCCATCACGTCATGAAGATACATAATCTGATACCTCTATCTGTTCAGCTCTCAAGATTCAACGCCTGCCAAGCGTTGGACCAACCCGGTGGGCAACCATAGGTTAACCGTTGGCCACCACCTCTTCGATCGTCGTCATCCCCAGCGCCACCTTCCGGAATCCGTCCTCCCGCAGCGTCCGCATGCCGTTGCGGATCGCCGCTTCCTGAATCACATAGGACGGCTTGACCTCCAGTATCAGCGCCTTGATCTCCTCGCTCACCACCATCAACTCAAATATCCCCGTTCGACCCTTGTACCCCGTGAAATTGCAGGTCTCGCAGCCTGCCCCCTTGTAAAACGTCGTCCGGGCCGCCACGTCCGGGGGAAAATTCACCTCCTTCAGTATCTTTTCCGAGGGCTGATAGACCTGCTTGCAATTTTTGCAGATCGTCCGGCACAACCGCTGGGCCATGGCGGCCTGAAGAGAGGAGGCAATCATGAATGGACTGACGCCCATGTCAATCAGACGCGTGACGGAACTGGGAGCGTCGTTGGTGTGAAGCGTTGAAAAAACAAGATGCCCCGTCAGCGCGGCGCGAATCCCCACCGACGCCGTCTCCAGGTCACGCATCTCCCCAACCAAAATGACGTCCGGAGACTGGCGAAGCATCGAGCGAAGACCCGTCGCGAACGTGAGGCCGATATGGCTGTTGACTTGCACCTGATTGATTCCGTCCAGCTGATACTCGACAGGATCCTCGACCGTGATGATCTTGCGGTCGGGTTTGTTGATCTCATTGAGCGCCGAATACAACGTCGTCGTCTTGCCGGAGCCGGTGGGACCGGTGACGAGGATGATGCCGTTGGGTTTGCGAATGAGATCGTTGAAAATCCGAAGATTATCCTCGATGAACCCCACCTGGGCCAGACCCAATGACACGGACCCCTTGTCCAGAAGACGCAGCACGCAACTTTCGCCGTAAATGGAGGGCAGGGCGGAGACGCGAAAATCAATCTCCCGGCCCAGCATTTTGATCTTGATCCGGCCGTCCTGCGGAATCCGCTTTTCCGCGATGTCCATCCCGGACATGATCTTCAGACGCGCCTGGACCGCCCCCTGGAATTTTTTGGGAATCTTCGGCTGATGGACCAGCACCCCGTCCTGCCGGAACCGCACGTCAAACTCTTTTTCGTTCGGCTCGAAATGAATGTCGCTGGCTTTGTTCTTCAAGGCCTGCATCAGCAGCATGTTCACCAGCCGGATGATCGGCGCCTGCTCGGCCGCGGTCGCGTCGTCCGCCAGAAGGGCCGCGTCACTTTTGTCGTCCACGACCATCTGAAGATCGTTGAGGACGTCGGTCAGATTCTCCTGCTGAACGGCGTAAAAGGTGTCGATCAGCACCGTCAGCTTCCGGGGATTGACCATCACAAAATCGAGGTTCGTCTCCAGGACGTGCCGCAGATCCTCCTGGGTCTTCAGATCCACAAAATCGGCGCAGGCCAGCTTCATGAAACTGCCGTCCGTCGCCAGCGGGAAAATTTGAAATTGCTGGGCGGTCATCGTGTCGAGCAGTTTGATCAGATCCTGGTCCGGCGTGTAGGCGTCGACGTCTTCGTAGGGCAGTCCCAGATGCTGGGCATAGATTTCGTAAATCTGCTCCTCGGTCAACAGCCCCATGTCCTGGACCGCAGTGATGACGTCCTTTTCCTCCGCCTGCATCGTCGCTTCGATGGCGTCCAGCTGCTCCTTGTTCAGAACTTCCATCTTCTCCAGTATCTTCAGCAACTCAACTGATTCGACCATGATCTAGTCCCGGATCGCCACGCCGGCTTCGACCGGGGCGACTCGAAGCACCTCTTCGAGAGACGTCAGACCCTGCAGGACCTTCAGCCAGCCGTCCTCGCGCATGGGACGCATGCCCAGTTCCATCGCCTTCCTGTGGATGATGTTCGCCGGTTGTTTCTCCACAATCATGTCGTTGATCACGTTGTTCAACTCCAACAATTCATACAGCCCCACCCGCCCTCTAAATCCCGTCATCGCACACTCGGTACATCCACGCCCACGATAAAACGTCTGATCCTTGAATTCCTCCGGCCGCTTGCCCATTTTTTTTAAATCCTCCGGATTCGGCGTGTAGGACTCCCGGCACGCGGTACAGATCTTCCGAACCAGCCGCTGTCCCACAATCGCCCGAATGCTGGAGGTCAACAGAAAAGGCTCACACCCCATGTCGATCAGGCGTGTGATCGCGCCGGCGGCTTCATTCGTGTGCGCCGTCGCCAGTACCAGGTGGCCGGTGAGGGCCGACTGGATCGCGATTCCGGCTGTCTCGGCGTCGCGGATTTCGCCGATCAGAATAATGTCCGGGTCCTGGCGCAAAATCGAGCGGAGAGCCGCGGCGAACGTCATGCCGACCTTTTCGTTCACCTGGCACTGCACCAGTCCCCTGATCTCATATTCCACCGGATCCTCCACGGTGATCAGCTTGATATCGGGCGAATTCACTTCCTGAACGCCCGCGTAAAGCGTGGTGGTCTTGCCGCTGCCGGTCGGACCCGTGACCAGCACAATACCGTTCGGGGCGCCCAAACTGTTTTTTAATCTTTCCGCGTCGTCCGGCTGAAACCCGAGCTGGGTGATCGACAGAACCGCGGCGGCCCGGTCCAGCAGGCGGAGCACCACGCTCTCGCCGAACATCGTCGGCAGACTCGACACACGGATGTCGATCTCCTTGCCCGCCAGCTTCACCCGGATTCGGCCGTCCTGCGGAAGACGTGTTTCCGCGATGTTCAGATCCGCCATGATCTTGACCCGCGAAATAATGCCGCTCTGCAGCGCGCGCGGCGGCGATGGAAGATCCTTGAGCACGCCGTCGATCCGCTCCCGGACCTGGAACCGGTGCTCAAATGGCTCGATGTGAATGTCGCTGGCCCGGTCCCGAAGCGCCTGCAAAATGACCATGTTGACCAGCCGGATGACCGGGGTCTGATTCTCAAGCTGCTCCGCCGAACCGCCCAGGACGCCGTCCACGTCGGTAATCAGCTGGACGTCCGTCTCGGTCAGCTCCTGCAAAACGCTTTCCACTGTCTGCGTCTGAATTCCGTAGTACTGCTCAATCGACCTCATGACATCCGACTCCGCGGCAATCACCGGCTCAATGTCCAGTCCCAGCATCAGCTGCAAATCATCCAGCGCCGTGATGTCCAGGGGATCGGCAACCGCAACAATCAACTTGCCGCCGATCTCCTCGATCGGAATCAGCTTGTGCTGCCGCGCCACCCGCTCCGGAATCTTGGCGCACAGCTCCTGCGTGATCAGATAGTCCGTGAGCCGGACATAGGGAATGCCCAGCTGCGCGGATAATGCCGCGGCAATCTGCTCGGGCGTGACCAGCCCCAGCTCCACCAGCGTCTGACCCAGCCGGTGACCCGTCTCCTTCTGACGCGCCACCGCCTGAGCCACCGCCTCCTCCGACAACAACCCCGCTTCGATTAAAATGTCCCCCAGTCGCCTGCGCTCGGGTATCGCCATGCTTACCCCCGCTCCTCTTGAGGCTTGCGGTTCGCTTCCAATTCCTGACCCGGCGGGGAAAGACGGTCGAGCGGCTGACTCAAAAAGAGATCGACGATTTCCTTGTTGATCTGACCGGCATCCGCCGCCTGCCTCATGATCTTCTTCGCTTCATCAATCGGTATCCGCTTTTTGTAGGGCCGGTCCGACGCGGTCAGCGCGTCATAGATGTCGGCAACAGCGAGGATCTGCCCTTCCAGCGGAATCTCCCGGCCCTTGAGGCCCTGCGGATAACCGGTGCCGTTGGGGCGCTCGTGATGTGTCGCCGCCCAGACAGGGACCTCTTTCATATCTTTCGGCCAGTAAATTTTTCCCAGGATGTCCCACGTCTTTTTGACGTGGTCTTTCATCACGGTGAATTCCTCATCGGTCAAATTCCCGCGCGATACGATCAGGTTCCGATGCTCCTGCTCCGTCAACTCCGCGATGTCCCGGCCCGCGATCCGGTGGACGGTCCCGCGCAGGCGATCCAGGTCCCGCCGGTCATCCGGAGAAATCGGTCCCGGAGTCAGCCTGCTCCGGATAAACGCCATGTCCCGGTCCAGCCTCGCGCAGAACGCGGCGTGGCTGCGCGAATCGGCCCCGCCGTTTTCAAGTAATCGAATATGCTCCCCGAGCTTGATCTGCTCAAACCTCTGCCAGATCGCCTCCACCTGGTGCGGCTCCAGTTTGTCCCGCTTGTTCAAAACCGCCTCGGGCACGCCGATCTTGCCGATGTCGTGCAGGAGCGCGGCGTATCGGAGTTTCTTGAGAACGTTCTCCGGATAGTGAACTTTTCGGAAGGGCGCGGCGTTCGAGTCGCTGATCATCCGCGCGATCCGGTCGGCATAGAAGGCCACCCGGACCGTGTGGCCGTAGGTGATCCGGTCCCGCTCGCCCAGAGCGTGAATCGATGACTCCACAAAGGATTCGAACAGATTCTCCTGGCTCTCAATTAGAAACGAATTCTCAAGCGCCACTCCCGCCAGCGCCGCGATGGAGGAACACATCTTTTCGTCCTGAATCGTAAACGACCCCCCCTTCTTGTTCAGAACCTCCATCACCCCCGTGATCGCACCCGTGTGCGTGCGCATCGGACAGGCCAGAATGTTTCGCGTGATAAACCCCGTCTGCCGGTCCACATCCGGATTGAATGCGCGATGCCGGTAGGCGTTTCGCACGTTCAGAATATCGCCCTTTCGCACCACCAGACCCACGATGCCCTTGTTCGCCGCCACACGGATGTTCCGGCCTTTCTCCCCCTGCGCCACCTTCGACCAAAGCTCCTTGCGCGATTCGTCGTAGATGAAAATGCTCGTTCGCTCCGCGCCCAGCAGCGCCGATGTCTGAACCGTCAGGATCTCCAGAATCTGATCGACGGTCCGCGTGGATGTGAGAAGCTTGGAAAATTCCAGAAGCGTGTAGAGAAGCTCGTTTTCCGCGCGCAGGCGCAGCCCCATGGAATTCTCAGCGGACAGAGAGTCCCCCACGGAGGTGGTCCCTCTCTTCATGCGCCGACGCTCTTTCGGTCGGCGAACCGGTCGAGCCTTTGTCCTAGAATGGACGGTTCGCTCCATATCCCAAAATTATATGGTTGTAATGGATGAGTGTCAATCCACCCGGATCATCCCGCAGCCGATCCTCGATCCGCTGCCGCCGTTGGCGGGACTGTCGGTGTAATCGTCGAGCTGCTCATGGACAATCACGGTCTTGCCCGACAGATCCTCCAGAGTGAAATTCGTCGTCCGAAACGTCATCCGGCCGCGTCCGTCTTCTCCGACTTCAATGTTCGGCATGTCCGCGGCATGATGCGCCGCCGGCGGATCGGCCGGTCGGCCGTGTTTGCCGGAATTTCCCGGGTCCCAATGCGGTCCGGCCTCCTTTCCGGCATCCCCGCAGGAATTCCCCGCATGAATATGCGTGCCATGCCGGCCGGGCGTCAGACCGCTCACCTCGATCTCCACGGTCACCACGCCCTTTCGATCGGCCCGTGCCTGGAAAGTCCCTTGCGCTGTGTTTGTGCCCAGCGGCTCAATTTTTGCCACGGCGATCCGGATTTTATTCCCGGCCCCGCCGCTTGTCTTGCCGACACAGGCCGCGCCCCAAATCATGGCCGCAACCGCCATCGCCCCGCATGCGGCATACGATCTCCTGCTCATGTCCATACCCTCCTTCAGTCCCTGTCAGGATTTCCCCTGACGGCAATCATGGTATCGGTAATTTCGATTGACGGAATGAATTCAGCCGCGCCCGGCCGAAATAGACGACCTTTTCTCCGACGCGATCGCCCGAGTCGATCGACGCCAGGCGCCGGCCCAGCTTTTGCTTGAATGTCACACGCCGGACGGTCAGTCCGGTGCCGGGTCCCTCTATGAGAAATTCTCCGCCCGCGTACATCATCACATGCACAACTTTTTCCGGTCTGTCGGCATTCGCTAAAAAGACCAGATCGCCCCGCTCAAGATCGGCCCGAATCAGCGGATCGGACATCATCCACTGCTCATGCGAATCCCTCGGTATCTGAATGCCCGCCGACCGGTAGGCCAGATGCGTCATCCCTGAACAATCAACACCGGTCACAACTCCGACCCCCGCCGCGGACTCCGGACTGAGTCCCCCCCAGTAGTAGGGAACGCCGATGAGTCGCCGGGCGGTCCTCCACACCTTCAGCCGGACAATCGATGCCGTCAGCGATCCGGAAATTGGCTCAATATGCTTTTGGTCGATCCGCGCCGGCCGGCCGTCGGACCCGGAAGTTTCATAGGCGCCGCCACTACGCCTCTGAAGAGTCACCACGCTCCCCAGCGGCAGACGAATGAGCGGTGGGCGTGCCCGAAGAAGGGTCGGAGCGGGGTCGGATAACGAATAGACCGGAGCCCACACACTCCGGACGATTCCAAAGGCCGGTGATTCGCCGACAATCGGCCGGAGCGCATCGGATCGCACCCACCCCGGATACCCCTCCCACTTCTTATGATGCGTGTACTCCCATTGATCTAGACTCTCCACCCGGACCCACTCGCCCCGCCGCTCCCGCTCGATCACCCGCTCACCGAAAACCAGCTGGAATTCCTGATTCGGATCGTGCGCCCGCGTGTCGGCCGCCGGATACCCAGGCTCGGATCGAAGATCCACCACGGGCGCGGCCACTTGCAGCAGGACTTCGGCGCACACCGGCATCTGCGCCGCCAGAACGCACACGCCGATGGCCACCCATCCGCCGGGCGGCCACGCAACTCCGATCGATCGGATCACTTGGCGCTGCGCGCGGCGGGGAAAACGGCCGACCACTGTTTTAAAAACTCATCAGGCTCAAAAAAATCTTCGAACCTCAGGCGCTCCACACCTGTGCCGTCAAGAACGATCGTCGTCGGAACGCCGTGAACTCGGTGGCGTCGCCGAATCTCCAGCGACTCCGGCGACTCGTACGAGGTGACATCCACCTTCAACCGCGCAGCTCCATCCAGCGCAACCCGCACCCGCGGATCGCTGAATGTCCGCTGATCCAGCTTCTTGCAGGGCACGCACCATTCCGCGTAGAAATCCAGAATGATCGGCCGACCCTGCGACCGGGCCTGGTCAAACGCGGATTGATCGTATTGGAGCCAGAAGGTGTCGTCGGGCGCATTGCGCGGAGCCGACACCGCGTAGGCGCAGCCGAGCAATGCCGCGGCCAGTATCCATCCGCCCAGTCTGACCGCCATAGTCTGTCGCGCCGAAACCGAGACCGAGGTGATCGCGGCCGCGGCCAAAATGACGGCGTACAGACGGCCTGTCAGACGGTCATCCATCATCGGCTCCAGAAAATAAATCCCCATCATCAGCAGCACAAACCCGAATACCCATTTCACCGCGCCTAGCCATGAACCGGACCTTGGAAGTCGATGCAGCTGATCTGAAAAAAACCCCAGGAGCAGATAGGGAACACCGAGGCCCGCTGACAGCACCGAAAAGAGAATCATGCCTTCCATCGCCGATTGCCTCGCGCTGACATACGCCAGCAGCGCCACCACAATGGGTCCGATGCAGGGCGCCGCGACCAGCCCGGCGGTGACACCCATGCCAAACGCGCCCAACGGCACTCGCCCCGCGGCGCCGGCTCGATTCAGGACCGA
>Ga0137796_10002317_pt1 | contig 10299 bp, 9 predicted proteins | sample OV2TP3_FD_97704 | JGI IMG/M metagenome (GOLD analysis project Ga0137796, IMG submission 97704)
TCTTTGCCACCCAGACCAAGCCGGAGTACCGGCCCGTGGGCCCGGCGCTGCTGACGGCGGTCGGCCGCCGCCTGACCATTCCGTACGTCGCCATCGGTGGCATTGACCGGGCGAATCTGCCTCTGGTATTATCAGCGGGCGCCACACGCGTGGCGGTCGTCCGGGCGGTCGCCGGCGCGCGTGACGTGCGCGGGGCGGCCCGCGCGTTGAAGAGGTTGTTGGGGTGAGCCTCCTCATCGTCGGGTCCGTGGCCCTGGACACCATCCAGACCCCGCTGGGGATGGTCCGGGATGCCTTGGGTGGGTCGGCCACCTACGCCGCGCTCGCCGCCCGGCTCTTGACGCCGCCACGGTTGGTCGCGGTCGTTGGGAGTGATTTCCCTGCCCGGTATCGCCGGCTCTTGGAGCGCCGAGGGATCGACGTGGCCGGGCTGGCCCAGGCGCAGGGCAGGACGTTTCGGTGGCGGGGGCGATACGGGTATGACCTCAACGTGGCGGAGACGCTGGGGGTGCAGCTCAACGTCTTCCGGCACTTTACCCCTCGGCTCCCGATCGGCTGGTCCGCCACGCCATGCGCATTCCTGGGGAACATCGACCCGGACCTGCAGTTGACGGTCCGACGGCAGCTCCGACGGCCTCGGTTGGTCGCCTGCGACTCGATGAACTTCTGGATCGCCGGGAAGCGCCGGCAACTGCTTCGAGTGTTGCGCCTGGTGGATCTGCTGTGCCTCAATGATGCCGAAGCCAGGCAGCTCACCGGCGAGAGTCACCTGGGCCGCGTCGCGGGGGCGCTGCTGCGGTATGGGCCGTCGCTCGTGGTGATCAAGCGTGGGGAGCACGGGGTGCTCCTGGCCTCTGGCGGGGCGCTCTTCAGCCTCCCCGGCTATGTCGTGGATGACGTCCGTGATCCGACGGGCGCCGGCGATGCGTTTGCGGGCGGCATGCTGGGATACCTCGCAGGCCACCGGCCGTGGCGGTGGGAGACGCTCAAGCAGGCCTGCGTGTACGGCTCGGCGGTGGCCTCGTTGACGATCGAGGACTTCGGCACGGCGCGGCTGGCGCAGGTGACGCGCGCCGCCGTCGAGCGGCGCGTGGCGGCGCTGCGCCGCCTCACCCACTTTCATCTCCCTCGGCTTCGGGGAGATCGCCAGGCTCGGTTGCGGGCGTAAGTCAATGGCAGACTGGCAGCTTCCCAAGCTGCATACGGCGGTTCGATTCCGCTCGCCCGCTTGACTTCGGTTGGACTGCTTGAGGGATGGATGCGGGCATCCGCTGTCGCGCTCGTGGTCGTTCTCGCGGGATGCGCGCCGTATCTCGAGGCGGGGCGGCCCGCGGCCGGCCCGGCCTCGGTGATGGGGGTGCCGGGCGTGTACCATCGCGTCGAACGAGGGCAGACGGTGTGGCGGATCGCCCAGGTGTACGGGGTGGGGCTCGACACGCTGGTCGCGGCCAACCGGCTGGCCGACGCGGGACGGGTTGAGGTGGGTCAGCGTCTCTTCATCCCGGGGGCGCGGGACGTCCTCCCTGTGCTGGTGCCTGCTCAACGGCCTGGGGATGGCCCCGTGGGCGGGACGGTCCTCGGTGAGGATTTTATCTGGCCCGTCCGTGGCCGCGTGCAAACCTTCTTCGGGGTCAGGACGCACCATGGTCCGAACCGGGGGATTGACATCCAGGCCCCGGAAGGCGCTCAGGTGCGAGCGGCCCGGTCGGGGCGGGTGACGTTTCTGAATCAACACCTCCGCGGGTTCGGCCAGACCGTGATCCTCGACCATGGGGATGCCCTCTCGACCGTGTACGCGCACCTGGCATCGATCACGGTGACGGCCGGGCAACCGGTGCGCCAGGGTCAGGTCATCGGCGTGGTGGGATCGACCGGACGCGCCACGGCGCCGTCCTTGCATTTCGAAGTCCGCCGCCGCCACCGGCCTGAGAATCCGTTCTACTATTTACCGTAGGGTGACATCAGTGCTTCGATGACGTGCTTTGGTCGTGGAGAGCTGTTGGACCGCATCGTGCGACGCGCCCTGGATCTGAGGGCGGGGTATCGGCAGAACCTCGCCTTGATCGGGCCGCCGCTCATCGGCAAGAGCTCGATCCTCCTCTGCAGTCTGGAGCTCCTGAAACAATCCCCACCCCTCCTGCCGGTGTACATCGAGCTGCGCGCTGGGGCATCCGTGGGGGAATTCGCCGAGCAGTTCGCCTCGACCCTCCTGTACCGCTACTGGTCCGCCCAGGGCCAGGAGGCCCCGCAGACCTTCGAGGCGCTCTACGCCCTCTGCCATCCGTACCTGCCGCAGACGACTGAGCTGCTGGCCTTGAGTATTGCGAAGGCCCGCCGGGGCCTGGCGTCGGCCTTGCCCCTTCTCTTTGAAGCGCCGGGGCGGTTGAGGCGGGAGTCGGGCCGGCTCTGCGTCATCATGCTGGACGAGTTCCATCGCCTGGCGGCATGGGAGAAGGCCGGATCGCTGACCGCGCTGGGCCAGCAGGTCGTCGTCCAGCAGGAGACGATGTACCTCTTGGCAAGCTCCTCGGTTGACGACGCGCGGCGCATTCTGCAAGAGCGGTTGGCCCTCCTCTTCGGCCACTTTGAGGTGATCGACGTCGGCCCATTTGACCTCGCCACGGGCGTCCGGTTCCTCGCGGATCATGCCGGCTTGGCCGCGTTGGGGCCGGCGGCGCTCATCGTGCTGGCGGATCTGACCGAAGGCCATCCCTTTTACCTCGAGTGTGTCGCGCAGGCCGTGAAGGCCGCCGGACCTCTGGAGCGGGCGGCGTCCTCGGATCGACTCGGCGCGGCGTTGGAGGCGCTCCTCTTTCGCCCGACCGGTGTCTTGGCCCAGCAGTGTCAGGAGGCCGTTGAGAAGATCCCGCCGCCTCGCCGGGCCGTGTGTCTCCCGATCTTGTTGGCGGTGGCCGGCGGTCATCATCGGGTCAGTGCCATTGCCGAGGCTACCGGGCGCTCGCCGCGGGAAGTGGCGCGGGCCGTTCGAGCGCTCAGCGCGGCGGGGTTGGTGGTTCGGCGCGGCGTCTTCTGTTGTGTTGCGCATCGCCTCTTGCGATTCTGGCTCACCTCGTCCTATCAGATTCAGCGTGGTCCGGTGCACCTGGACCCGCTGGCCGGCAGTCAGGCGTTCACCGCGGCGGTCAAGCGGTTACTGGACCAGTCAACGGCCCGCGCTCCCCAGACGGTGTTGGAGACGGTCGCTGAGCTGATGCGCCGCTTCCAGAACGAACTGGTGGAGATCCGCGGCCGCCGCCTGCGTCTCCCGAAGCTGGATGTCCACACGCTGCTGTTGCCCGGCATCCCGAGGGCGGTGGTGGGGCGTCGGGACGCCGGGCTATGGTTCTGCGTGCCCTATACGGCCGTGGTGCGGGAGGGGGATGCCGTCGCCCTGGTGCAAACCCTGCGGCACGTGTCCAAGCCGTGGCGGAGGCGCATCGTGATCGCGCTCGCCGGCCTCGAGATCAACGCCAAGCTGCTGCTGCAACAGCAACGATTCTGGGTGTGGGACCTGGGGGAGCTCAACGACCTCTTGGAACTGTACGGCGTGTCGTGCCTGCTGCCCACGGAGCTGCAGGAGGTGGCGGCGGTCATGACGGTGTCCCCGGCGCTCAGCGCGGAGACGCCCGGAGCGGTGGGCCAGGAGGCCAGCGCATGACCCCTCTGGGGCGCCTGTGGGCCCCGTGGCGAGGCCGGTACATCGCGCGGCTGGGGGGACGCCCGGCGCGAGGCTGCCTGTTCTGCCGGGCCCGCCGGGCCACGGATGACCATCGCCACTGGGTCGTCTCCCGGGGCCGGCGCGCCTTTGTCCTGCTCAATTGCTACCCCTACAACAACGGGCACCTCCTGGTGGCCCCCAATCGCCACGTCGCCGGCGTCCGACAGTTGCAGGACGCCGAGCTCCTGGAGCTGTGGCGATTGGCGGACCGCTTTCTCCAGCGCCTTGATCGGATCCTGAGGCCGCACGGCTACAACGTCGGTCTCAACCTGGGACATGCCGCGGGGGCCGGCGTCCCCGGACACCTCCATCTCCACGTCGTGCCGCGGTGGCACGGGGATACCAACTTCATGTCCACCGTTGCGGGGACGAAGGTGATCTCCGACTCGCTCGAGAGTCTCTACCGCCGGCTGACCTCGTGATGGTGACCCGCCGCGAGCTCGAGCGCCAGGAGCGCCAGCGCCTGGCCCCCTACGCCATCCTGGCGGCGGCGTCGCGAGGCCGCGTCCACCGGGAGCCGGAGCACCCATATCGCACCTGCTTCCAGCGAGACCGCGACCGCATCGTCCATTCGACCGCGTTTCGACGCCTCGAGTACAAGACCCAGGTGTTCGTCATCCATGAAGGGGACTACTATCGGACGCGGCTGACCCATACCCTCGAGGTGGTGCAGATTGCCCGCTCCGTGGCCCGAGCCCTGCGCCTCAACGAGGACGTGGTGGAGGCCATCGCGCTGGCCCATGATCTTGGCCACGGCCCCTTCGGACACGCTGGGCAGGATACCCTGCAGCAGCTCATGCGGGACCACGGAGGGTTCGATCACAATCTTCAGGCGCTGCGGATCGTGGAGCATCTGGAGGAACGGTATCCCGGTTTCCGGGGGTTGAACCTGACGTGGGAAGTCCGGCAGGGGCTCAACAAGCACCAGTCGCTGCCGGCGCCCCCGGACGACGCGGCGCGGCACCCCAGCCTCGAGGCCCAGGTGGTCGATATCGCGGATGAGATCGCGTACGACAACCACGACTTGGACGACGGCCTGACCAGTGGGCTGCTCGCGGAGGATCTGCTCCAGCGCGCCGAGCTGTGGCGGACGGTCCGTCGCGAGGTGACGAAACGGCACCCCGGCATGCGGGCGGAGCTGCGGAAGTATCAGGTCATCCGGCACCTGATCAACCTGGAGGTGACCGATCTCCTCGCGGAGTCGCATCGGCGGTTGCAACGGTCTCACGTGGACTCGGCGGAGGCCGCGCGAGCGTGTGCGGAGCCGATCGTCGCCTTCAGCCATGAGCTGGTGAGCCGTCGGGCCCCCCTCAAGCAGATCCTCTGGGATGAGCTCTACCACCACTACAAGGTGGTGCGGATGGCCGACAAGGCCCACCGGACGTTGACCGCCCTCTTCGAGACGTACATCGCCAAGCCCGCGCAGTTGCCGAACACCAGCCGGGCCCGCCTGAAGACCGAAGACCCGTACCGCGTGGTCTGCGATTACCTCGCGGGGATGACCGACCGCTACGCCAGCGACGAGTACCGCAAGCTCTTCCTCGTCTGACCCCGGTCGGCGAGGCGCGTCGCCTTGACACCCCTCGGCGGGCCGGGTACACTGGCATAGGGGGCCTGTGATGTCGATGGTGACGAACGGCGTACCGACGCTCTTGGAGTGCCTCGGGCGGCATCCTGGATTCCGTCGGCTGCAGGGGGTGTTGAGGCCCGTGGCACGGCGTCCCATCTGGTGGGCGATCAACCTGCCGAAGCCGCCGCGGCTCGAGTACCACGAGGCGTGCAAGACCTGCCGGTTCGTCCGGGCATCGAGGGCCCAGCGCCTGACGTGTCAGCGGACCTTCCTGAACGCCCTGGCCCGGGCGGGTGCGACCCGACAGCCCCACACCTTCATCTGCCCCATTCAGCGGCCGGCCTTCGTCATCCCCATCTCGCAGGAGAACCAGGTGACCGGGTATGTGGCGATGTGCCACAGCGAGCGCCCGTTCCCGGCCACGGCCGTCGAGATGGCCACGCTCGCCGTGGGCTCCGTCGCGCGGGAGTTGGAGAAGGAGCGCGAGCTGACGAACCTCTACGAGTCCATCCAGCCGCGCTGCATCGCGCTCTCGACGGTCCACACGATCCACCGCCTGATCAACTCGACGCTGAATTTCGATGAGCTCCTGCCGCGTCTGGCGCGCCTCTGCGCGCAGGTGCTCCGTGCCCGTCGCTGCTCGATCGCGCTGGTGGATCCGGACCGCCGGCTCCTCATCCTGAAGGCGGTGGCGGGGTCCCCGTCCCTCGGACGGGCCGTGCAGGCGCCTCATCCCGTCGAGCGCCCCTTGAAGATCGGGCGGGGGGTCCCGGGCCGAGTCGTGGCGGCGTGCCAGGCGTACCTCCGGGACGGGGTGCTCGCCGTGCCCTTGGTGGATCAGGAGTGCCTCGGCGTCATCATGGTGGAGGGCAAGCAGCACGAGGCGCCGTTCACGGCGTTCGACCAGGAAATCTTGACGACGCTGGCTGAGCAGGCCGTCGTGGCGATCACCAACGCCCGCCTGTACGCCCAGCAGGAGAAGGTCGCCCTGGGGACGATCAAGAGCCTGGCGGGCATCCTGGATACGCTGGATACCGAGACGCCCCGCGGGAAGCCGCACACCCGCTTCCTGGTCCTCGCGGCCCTCGCGATTGCCGATGAGCTCGGCATCGGCGCTGAGGACCGCCGCAGTCTGCACTACGCGGCCCTCTTGCACGATGCCGGCCGAGTCACGATTCCGGACGAGATCCTCCTGAAACCGACGAAGTTGACCGGTCGCGAACAGCGGATCGTCGAGCGCCATCCGGCCAGGGGGGTGGAGTTCATGCGTCCCCTGGAGATTCTCGAACCGGCGATCCCGATCATCCTGCATCACCACGAGCGGTTCGACGGCCGCGGCTATCCCAAGGGGTTGAAGGGGCCGGTGATTCCCCTCGGGGCCCGGATCATGGCGGTCGCCAATGCGTTCGAGGCGATGATCTGTGAGCGGCCGTACCGCGAGGCGTTGACGATCGAGGAGGCGGCCCGCGAGATCCAACGGAACGCCGGCACCCAGTTTGACCCGAGGGTCGTCGAGGCGTTCCGGCGGCTCGTGCGCCGGGGCAAGCTGCGGCCGCTCGTGACGCGGGGGGTTGCGCGTGCATCGGCCTGAGCCGTTGGTGTCCGCCGTGCCGGCGAAGATCGCCGGGTTCTTCCACGAACACCCGGAGTCCATTGAGACGGCGCGCGGTGTGGCCACCTGGCTGGGGATCCCGTTGGGGGACGTCGAGCCGGCGCTGGAGGCGTTGGTCGCGGCGAGGGTGCTGATGGCGCACCGGTCGCGGGCGACGACCGGCTACTCCCTGACCTCCGACAGCGCCGCCGTCAAGTGGATCAAGCGGTTGCTCGGCCGTCGTGGCCACTGAGACCGTGTGAGCGATCCGCGGCGGGCCCGGCAAGCTCCTGCCGGGCGGGCCCGGCGCTGGCTCGTCGTGGCCGTCGTAACGGCCCTCGGCGTCGGCTGGCTGGGGTTGGTCGAATGGGAGGTGTCGTGGGCGATTCCCGTGGTCTCGGCCTCGGTGGGCCGGTGGACCGGTTGGACGGTGGAGATCCGGCATCTGTGGGTGGCCCCGTGGCGGCGGATCCGGGCTGAGGAAGTGTTCATCCAGCCGCCGGGCGGTGGCCGCGTGCACGTCCGGTCCCTGGTCGTTCGTGGCTGGCCGAGCGATCTGCTGCGGGGGCGCGTGTCCAGTCGCTGGTGGGTGCGGCAGATCCACGTTGACCCGGGGTCCTGGAAGGTTCGGAGACCGGCGGCGGTGGCGTTGCTGACGGCGGGGCCGGTGATCGACCAGATGACGCTGCGGGTGTCGATGGGGGTGGATGCGGTGACGGCTCAGCGGATTCGGGCGCGGGGGCCGGTGCTCCGGTTCCACGGCGCTGGCCAGTGGCGACGTGACGGGACGATGCGCAGTTGGGTGCGGGGGCAGGTGGCGACCTCGATGCTGGCCCAGCTCGGGTTGCCGCGAGGGGACGGTCGGTGGGAGCCGTTCCGGTTCCAGGTGACCGGGGCCGTCCATCGGCCTGCCATTCAGTTCAAAGGGCGATTGCTCTCGCTGAGCATGGGAGGAGGGCAAGGGGTGTGATGGGGCCGTGGATCCTCCTGGGAGCGGCCATCCTGAGCGCCGCCGGGTGCGCGCGGGGCACGCCGCTCCCGCGGGCCTTGAAGGGCCAGCTGGAGCTCGAGCAGGCGAAGCCGCCGAAGGTCGTGATCAAGACGGTGCCGCCGTTTGCCTTGTTGGAGCAGAACGGCATCGAGGTCCTGATCCGGTACGCCTCGGAGAACGAGCTGAACAACTTCTTCTCGAAGAAGGTCATCTTCGGGAAGTACGCGGGGGATAGCCCGTACCCGGAGCAGGCGCTGGTCTTCTACGTCAAGATCACCAACAAGAGCGGCCACCGCGTCCAGGTGCTGCCCGAAGACTTCGTGATGATTGACGATCTCAACATCCAGTACATCCACCTCTCGCCGGACGACATCTCAGCGATGTACGAGGCCCGGGGGGACTTCTGGTCGTTCGCCAAGTCGACCGGGGACCTCGCCCCCGGCTACTACGGGGCGCCCTTCAAGGTGGCCAGCGCGCTCGGGGCCGGATCGCCTCGACGGGCCAATTACCTGATCCGGCAGGCGCGGCTGACCGGTGGCTACGTCCATGATCGGGTCACGTATGACGGGTACGTCGCTTTTCCCAGGCCCCATCCGAGCGCCAAGAGCCTCAAGGTGATCCTTGCGAACTTCAAGGTGGCGTTGGATGCCGCCGGCAAACCGACCGAATCCGTCGACTTTGAGTTTGACTTCACCCTTACCCCGGTTACCAATCCCTGACCCTCAGGGTGGTGCGCCGCCTCCCCTCGCGGCAGCCGGCGCCCCGCACCCTTGCCTGGTGGGATTGAACGAGGAGCAGCGGGACGCCGTCACGGCGCTTGAGGGCCCCGTGCTCATCGTGGCCGGCGCCGGGACCGGCAAGACCCGCGTCCTGGCCCACCGCATCGCCTACCTGCTGGATCGCGTGCCGGACTTGACGCCGGGTCGGATCCTCGCCCTGACCTTCTCACGGAAGGCCGCCGAGGAGATGCGCGAGCGGGTCGAGGCGCTCCTGGGGGCGTACGCCGATGAGCTCTGCGTCTCCACGTTCCACGCCTTCTGTCACCGGGTGCTCCAGGATCACGGGATCGAGATCGGGCTGCCCCGGCGCGTACGGTTGCTGGACCGGGTTGAACAGTGGCTTCTGTTGCGGGACCTCTTGCCGACGCTGGCGCTGGTGCACTACGAGAATCGGACCCACCCGACGGAGTGCATCGACGGGCTGCTCCGGTTCATCAGCCGCGCCAAGGACGAGCTGGTCAGCCCCGAAGACTATGCGGCGTACGTCGGGCGCCTGCCTACCGGTCAGGCAGGCCTGGCCGATCCCGACGAGCGGCGTCGCCAGACCGAGGTGCTGCAGGTGTACGAGCAGTACCAGCGCGCCGTGCAGGCCATGGGGGCGTTGGACTTCGGAGATCTGATCGTGGAGACGTTGCGCCTCTTCCGGGAGCGCCCCTCGCTCCTGGCCCAGTACCAGGCCCAGTTCCGCTACCTCCTCGTCGATGAGTTCCAGGATACCAACGTGGCCCAGATCACCCTCCTGGCGACCCTGGCGGCACAGCACCGCAACCTCTGCGTGGTCGGGGATGACGACCAGGCGATCTACCGGTTCCGCGGCGCCTCCTACGCGAGCTTCCTCTTGTTTCAAGAGCGGTTCCCGGAGGCCAAGGCCGTGCGGCTGACCCAGAACTACCGCTCCAGCCCGCGCATCCTGCGGACGGCTGAGCGGCTCATCCAGGGCAACGGGGCAGATCGGTACGATCCGCAGAAGCAGCTGTGGACGGCGCGCCCCGAGGGGTCCGCCGTGGAGCTCCTCGTCTGCCGGGACTATGAGCATGAGGCCTCCGTGGTGGCGGAGCGGATCCGCGCGCTGGTCGCCGCGATGCCTCCGGGGCAACGCGCGCATCGCCGGATCGCCGTGCTCTACCGGGCCCATGCGCACCGGGATGCCGTGGTGGCGGCCCTTCGCCGGGAGGGGATCCCCCATCTGGTTGTCGGCGGCACCGCGGTCTTCGAGGAAGAGGTTGTCAAGGACGTGGTCGCCTGCCTGCGCGTCGTGCACGACCCGGCGGACAGCGTGAGCTTGTTCCGCATGCTGAGCCTGCCGTCCGTGGGGCTGGAGCTGCACGACCTGGTCCGGGCCACGCGCGCGGCCAAGCAGCAGCGACGCACCCTCTACGAGATCCTCGGCTCACCCCGGGCGGTCGCCTGGCGCCCTGTCGCTCGCCAACGGGTGAAGACGTTCCTGGCGTTCCTGCACTCGCTCCAGCGCGCCATGAGCCGTGACGGCCTGGAGGCGCTCACCCGTCGACTGGTCGAGGAGATCGGCTACCGGCCTCGGCTCTACGCGACCGTGGACCCCGAAGCCCAGGCCGCCGTCGCGTCGTTGAGTCGGTGGTACCGGTTCGTGCACCAGTACCTGGACACCCATCCCCACCAGCAGGACCTGGG
>Ga0137796_10002318_pt1 | contig 10298 bp, 5 predicted proteins | sample OV2TP3_FD_97704 | JGI IMG/M metagenome (GOLD analysis project Ga0137796, IMG submission 97704)
CACGTAGCCTTCCTGCTCCTGGCCGGCCTTCTCCTCCTCGGCCCCCACGCGCCCCAGGCCGGGCTTCATCTCGATGACCACGGCTTTCACCACTCCCTGTCCCAAGCCGATTGGGCCGCGGTCTGGAACGAATTTTTGAGCTACGTCCCGGGCCGCAACCTTTACATCCTGTATTACGCGGCCCTCTACAAGATCCTAGGCCCCTCCCCTGAGCGCCTCCACCTCTTCGGCCTGTTCCTCGAGCTGCTCAACGTGGCCCTGGTCTACGCATTGCTGCGCCAAATGCGCGCTCAGGCTTCCTGGGGGCTTTTCATCGCCGGGATGTTCCTGGTCTATCCGAACCACGGGGAGACCCATTTTTGGACCGCGGCCGTGGCCATGAACCTCCTCTCCACCACCCTGCTCCTGTCCTGCTTCTGGATCGCAGGGGCTTCCCAGCTCAAGCCGGCCCTGCGCTGGCCCGCTGCGACCCTCCTCTATGCCATGGCTCTTTTCGACTACGACCAGGCCTTCTTCATGTGGATCCCCCTTCTCTTCTACGTCTGGATCCTGCTCCCGGGGCCGCGCCCCTCCCAGGTCCCGGCGCTATGGCTGATCGCCTGCGGCCTTGCCATGAACCTGGCGCACCTGTTGCTTCGCCTCTTTGTCCCGGTCTCCAGCGGAGGGCGCCCCATGATCGTCTTCGCCAATTTCCCAAGGAGCTTTCTGCACTCCCTGCTGGAAGCCCTCATCCCCTTGCGCAAACTCCCGATCTGGGACTGCCTGCGCAGTTGGGCCGGAGGCCCAGTGCCCACGCTCGTCCTCGTCCTAGTTTTGAGCGGCCTCTGGATCGTCCTGGTCAAATCTGATTGGCGCCGGGAAGAGAGGGCCCCTCGCGCCTTAATAGTCTTCGGGCTTCTGTGGTTTTTCTGCGCCTATCTTCCCAACTACTTCTGGTACATCAGCCCCCGGCACAATTACCTGCCCAGCTTCGGGCTTCTCCTAGCCCTGGCCTGGGGAGCCGAGCGCCTGCTCGCCTTCCCGCGACTGAGGCATTGGCTGGCCCCGGCCCTGGCAGGCTCCGCCTTTCTCTTTTTCGCGGTCTCAGGAGCCTCGGCCTTGGCTGAAGGCTACGCCTGGAAACTCTCCACCCGGCTCCAAGAACAATTCATCAGGGAGGCGCGCGAGCTCCTCGGTCCTCGTGTCGAGAATCTCTTCCTCCTGGGCGCGCCCATGACCCTGGCTCGGGCCCCCGCCTTCAAGCAGCCGGGCGAGCATCGCTACCTTTTTGCCCAGGCCGCCGGGCATCTGCCCGCCACCGGCGACATCGTGCTCTCGCCCACCCATCGCGGAGCTTTTTACGGCAACCAAGTGGAACTCTTCGGGAAAGACTCCATGTGGTGGGAGCCTTATGCCGGAATGAACCTCCTGCTTTACCGCAGCGGAAAATTCTCTTGCGCCGCGCGCTTGCAGGTCGAGGCCCCGACCGGAGATCTGAAGACCGTCTCACTTCAAGCCCCTGCCTCCTGCCGCTCCTCGCCCAGGGTCACGGCCCCGGTCTGGCTCGCGTCTTCTGAGCTCGGCACGGATAACTCTCCGCCTCTTTGGACAGCCTCGAACGGAGCCTCCCTGCTTCGCCTCAAGGGAAGGCTTTCCTCCGAAAGGCTGGAGCTCGAGACGCTCTGGCGCGCGGAAAAGCCGCTTCCCGATTTCGCGTTCACGATAAACGTGCGGCACAACGGCCGACTGGTTTTCGAGCCGGTCTACTCCCAGGAGTTCCTGGGCAAAAGGCAATATGCCTCCCTTTGGCCTGCCTACGATGATCTCAACCCGCCCTCCGGGTGGACCCCGGGGACTGCGGCGCGGGCCATCCACCATTTCAAGCTTCCCGGGCCTATCCCCTCAGGCCCCCTGGAGGCCGAGCTCGCGGTTTTCGAGAGGAGGGATGGGGCCGCCTGGATCAAGATAGGCTCCTGCCGGCGGCTTCTCGAACAGAATCCCTGATGAAATGGCGCGCCGGGGCTCTTCTCATCTGCCTCTCTGTCCTGGCAGCCAACGCCTGGCACATCCACAGCCAGGCAGCGCCCCCGGCCTGGGATGACGCCTGGTACCTGGAGAACAGCTTCCGATTCTACTTCACCTTGAAGCAGGGCCTCCTCCCCTTCTGCCTGGAATACGTCCAGGCCTTCAAGACCAAGGCCCCTCTGATCTCCCTCCTGCCTCTGCCCCTCTATGCCCTCTTCGGCCCCGGCGAGCGCATGGCCCTCTGGGCCAACCAGTTCTGCATGGGCCTGACCCTCTTGTTCGTCTATCGGATCGGGAAGCGCCTCTACGGGGAAAGGGCCGGTCTTGCCGGAGCCGCGGCAGCGGCCTTGATCCCTCTCCTCTACGGGCTCTCCCGGGTCTTTCTCGTGGAAAGCCTGCTCACCGCCCTGGTCTCCTGCTCCGCCTGGGCCCTCCTGGAGGCCAGGCCGGAAGATCCCCGCGCCGGAGCCAAGCTCGGGGTCCTGCTGGGCCTTGGCCTTCTCGCCAAATCCGTTTTCCCCCTCTATCTCCTCTGGCCCCTCTGGCTGCGCCGCAAGGCCCTGGCCCCGCATTCCGGGACCGCTCTCGCCGTGGGAGGCCTCATCGCCTCCACCTGGTACCTCTTCAACGCCGTCTACGTCCTCGGCTTCGGCCTGAGCGCGGGCTTCGGCAGGATCGCCCACGACTACGGAAGCGCCTCTTTGGCTCCTGCCGCCCTCTCGCACTACGCCGCAAGCCTGGGCCAAGACGCCCTCTCCTGGCCCTATCTCCTGGCAGCCGGCGCCCTGGCCCTCGCGGCCTGGAGGCAGCGCCGCAACCGTGGCCTGGGCCCGGCCGAGCGCTTTCTGCTGGCCTGGCTCCTCCTGCCCCTGGGGGTCTTCACCCTGGGGGTCAACAAGGACATCCGCTATCTCGCCCCGGCCCTGCCCGCCCTGGCCGTGGCCCTGGGAGCCTCGGCAGGGAGCTTTTCGAGGACGCGCTGGAAAACCCTCCTGGTCCTGCTTCTCCTGCTTCTGCCCTTGGGCCAGCTCGCGAGGCAGACCTTCGGCTTTCCCCCTGGCCCGGCCCTGGCCTACAACGGCCCCCCCTCCAGCGACCCTGGCTGGGACCGCTCGGCGCTGGTTGAAGCCATGGCAAAAACCGCCTCCGAGAACTCCGTGATCGCCGTGGGCCTGGAGCACAGGCTCCTCAACGCCAACAACCTGGCTTCGCTTTCCGCCTCGCGCGGCCACCCCTTCCGCTTCATCAGCCTGGGCTATGCCCAGGCCTCCGCGGAAGGAGCCCTGATCCGGCTCAAGGACAAGGGAGCGGACTTACTCGTCATGGTCGAGGGAAAGCTCCCGGAGGATCTGCCCGCCTTCCTCAACCGGGCCAACCCAGGAGTCCAGCAGGCCATCAACAGGGGCCGGCTCCCCGCCAAGAAGCTCGCCCGCATCCCCATCCGGGACGGGCTCCAGGCCGTCTTATACCGCCTCAAGCCTTGATTTTTGTAGACTCTGAGCCGCTCCCCTTCATGAGGCCCATCGAGGAAGTCCCCTGCAACCTCTGCGGCTCGAACGAGTCGCGCATCCGCTTTCAGGCCATGAACGGCTGGCCGGCGCAAGGCCCCGGCCTTTACGCGGCCACCACGGACAAGTTCGGGGCCTACGGGACCATCAGGGAGTGCCTCAGATGCGGCTTGGTCTACACAAGCCCGCGCCTCAAGGCCGGGACCCTGCTCGAGGAATACCAGGAAACCGAGGACAAGGACTACTTCCTGGAATCCGAGTCGCGCAGCATGAACGCCTACCTCTCCCTGGCCGTGATCCGGCGCTACGCCCAGGGGGGCCGCCTCCTGGAGGTAGGCTGCTCCACCGGATTTTTCCTCAACGCCGCTCGCCTCAGCTACGAGGTGACCGGGGTGGAGCCCTCGCTGTGGGCGCGCCGCTGCGCCCAGGAAAAGCTCAAGCTCCCGGTCGCCGCCGCGACGCTGGAGCAGGCAGGCTTCCCGAAGGACCGCTTCGACGTGGTGGCCGCGATCGACGTCATCGAGCATGTCCCGGATCCCCTGGAACTCATGAGAGAGATCGCGCGGGTGACCAGGCCAGGGGGGATCGTCTACCTCGTCACCCCGGACATCGGCAGCCTCTCGGCGAAAATCCTTCGGGGCAGGTGGTGGGGGCTGCGCCCGGCCCACATCACCTACTTCTCGCGCCATACCCTGGCCGCCCTCCTGGAAAAGTCCGGCTTCGAGCTCCTCCTGGCCAGCTCCTACGGCCGGATCTTCACCTGGCGGTATTGGCTCAGCCGCCTCTCGAACTACCCGAGGGCCCTCTATCGCTCGGTCGAGGCCGTCATCCGCCTCCTCGGGATCCAGGACAAGTTCCTCTACCTCGACACCAGGGACTCTCTCCAGGTCGTGGCGCGCCGGCGCCCATGAACGCCGCGGGGGGCGCCCTTGCGCTTTTCTGCCTGGCCCTCCCTGTCTCGATCGCCGGCACGAACATCGCGGCAGGGCTCTTGACCGCGCTCCTCCTCCGGGGAGCCCTCCGAGCAGAAATGGCACCCTGGGAAAAGCTCAAGAGCCCGGCCCTCTATGCCCTTCTCGCCTACTGCGCCGCCGCAGCCCTCTCGGCCCTGCTCGGAGTGGATCCTGGCAATAGCCTGGGCGCCCTGCTCAAGGACCTGCACAAGGTCTGGATCCTAAGCCTATTCCTGGTCTTTCTGAGCCTGATGCCTTCGCCCAGTGTCTCCAAGCCCCTGGCAGCAGCCTTCGGCGCCATGGCCTTCCTGGGACTCTACCAGGTCGCGACCGAGCGCACCGGGGATACGGCCTGGGTCCGGGCGCACGGCTTCGTGCATCCCGTGACCTACGGGGAGCAGATGACCCTGGCCTTTCTGGGCGGGCTCTGCTTTCTTGGCTCCCGCGAGGGGGCCAAGGGGAAAGCCCTGGGCTGGGGCTTCCTGGGCCTGATCGGCCTGGCCCTGGTCCTCAACCAGACCCGGGGAGCCTTCCTGGGCCTGGCCGCTGGATTCGCGGCCCTCTGCCGGCTCGAGCGCTCCTTCAGGCCCTGGGCCCTGCGCGCGGCAGGGACGGCCCTGGGAGTCCTCATCTTCTGGGAGCTCATGCCCACCGGAGGCCGCTCCCTGCACGAATTGGCCCAAAAGCCCGAGCTCTGGTATGCCGGCGGCCAGCTCAATCCCTATCTCGCCCGCTACTCGCTCTGGAAAGCGGCCCTGGAGATCTTCCGGGATCATCCTTGGGCGGGGGTGGGCCCAGGCAACTACCGCATGGTCTTCGCGGACTACTTCCAGGGATCTATCGACAACGAAAGCGTCTGGGGCTCAGCCCACAACCTCTACCTGCACCACCTCGCTGAGCGGGGCCTGCTCGGCATGACGGGGCTGGCCCTAGCCCTGGGGGTCCTGACCGCGACGGCCTGGAAACGGGCCAGGCAGAAGCCGAACCCCTGGAACCTCTGGGCAGCCAGCGCCCTGGTGGCCTTCCTGGTCATGAACCTGACCGAGGTAGCCTTCCAGAACGAGCAGGTGACGACCCTGGTGCTCTTCCTCTGGGCCTGGGCCGAGGCCAATCGCTCGGCCCCAGCCTGGCAAAAATTATAATCCCTTTCATGAAGAAGCTCAGCATCCTCATCCCGGTCTACAACGAGAAGGCCACTATCCTGGAGATCCTGCGCCGGGTGAGGGACACCCCCCTCCCCCTGGAAAAGGAAATCCTGATCGTGGACGACGGCTCCACTGACGGGACCGCGGAGACCCTGAAGGGCTTGAGGGATGCCCGAGTCCTGGCCCATTCCGCCAACCAGGGCAAGGCTGCCGCGATCCGGACGGCCCTCAAGGCCGCGACCGGCGACTTCATCCTGATCCAGGACGCGGACCTGGAGTACGACCCCAGGGACCTCCCCGCGCTCCTGGAACCCCTCCTGGACGGAAGGGCGGAGGTGGTCTACGGCTCGCGCTTCCTGGGGGGGCCGCACCGGGTGCTCCTCTTCTGGCATTACCTCGGCAACAGGCTCTTCACGCTGCTTGCCAACATCCTCTACGACGTCAACCTCTCGGACATGGGCACTGGCTACAAGGCTTTCGTCGCCCGGGCCGTCAAGGATATCCCCCTGACCAGTCAGCGCTTCGGGATCGAGGCTGAGATCACGGCCAAGGTCTCGAAGAAAATGCTTAGGATCTACGAGGTCCCGATCTCCTACAGCGGAAGGACCTACGCGGAGGGAAAAAAGATCACCTGGAGGGACGGGCTCTCCTACCTCTGGTGCCTGCTCAAGTACCGTGTCCTGGATTAGAAAGCGCCCGCTGCTCTCCTGCGCCCTCCTCGCCCTCTCGCTTAGGGCCGGCCTGGCCGGCCTGACCGAATTTGCGCCCATCTTCCCAGCCTACTACTACACGGACGCCGAACTCATGGACAAGCTGGGCTGGGACATGGCCCAGGCCTGGAGCAAGCCCCAGGAGTACCTGATGCCAGGTTCCCCCAGCCAGAGGTCGCAGACCTTCCTTCTGGCCTGCATCTACCGGGTCTTCGGCCATCGCCCGCTGGTCGCCAAGCTGATCAACGCCCTCTTCGGCGCCCTGATCGCCCTGCTCCTATTCCATTTCCTACGGCCGGTCTTCGGGGAAGGACCTGCCCTGGGGAGCGCGGCCCTGAGCGCCGTCTGGCCCTCCCATGTCTTCTTCACCTCGCAGAACTTCAAGGACGCCTGGGCGATCTTTCTCTGCTACCTGGCCCTGGGGGGCTTCGTCCGGGCCATGGCCTCCCGGGAAGGCAGGGATTCCTGGGCGGCTTTGACAGGCTTTCTGGCACTGATCCTGGTGGGATTCCTGCGCGCCTACCTGATGCTCGCCCTGGCCTGCGTCCTGCTCCTCTGCCTCTCCCTGGCCCTCCTCCGGCGGCAGCGGACTCTCACTCCCCTCATCCTCTGCCTGGCCGCGGCCCTCCTGGCCCCTCTGGCTTACCTGCGCCTCTCCAAGGCCGTCTTCACCGGACCCCTGGCCGCGCCGCAGGAAGGACGGAGCGACCCCACCAACCAACTCGACGTGATCCCGGCAGCCTACGACCCGAACCGGGCTGCATACGTCAAGCCCCTGAGCCCGCAGGGGATCGCCGAGTTCCGCCGGCTGCGCCAGCTCTCGGATCAAGACTGGGCGGAAAAGCAAAAGAACAGGCAGATCGGGACCCAGCTCTTCTACGGGCTGCGCTTCGAGACCTGGCTCGATGTCCTGCTCTTCCTGCCCAAGGGGATGTTCTACGTCCTCTTCATGCCCCTGCCCTTCGTCTATCCTCTCGGGCACAACCTGGGCAAGATCCTGGCCTCCCTGGAAAACCTCCTGCTTCTGGGCCTGGCCCTAGCCGGCCTGGTGGGCTTCCTCAAGGGACAAAAAACCCTCGAACGCTGGACCCTTTTCCTCTTCTTCCTGGCCATGGCCGCAGGCTCGGCCCTGCTTGAGTTCGACCTGGGAAGCGCGACCCGACACCGCCTGCTCTACCTGCCCATGCTCTTCCCCTTTGCCTTGTCCGTGAGGAGTCCGCGCGCCCCCGGGCAGGGGAGGCTCAAGGTCTTCGAGGTCCTGGAGTGCGGAGGCCCGGGAGGGACCGGAAACCAGGTCGCGGCCATCTGCGACGGGCTGGATCCCAAACGCTTCAGGGTGGGGCTTGTCTTCGCCTCCCGCGGAACAGACCCGGAGAAGTACCGGGCCAGGGCCCACGGCGCGGAGAAGGCTTTCCACATTCCGGAGATGGTCCGGGAGATTTCCCCTCTCCAGGACCTCAAAGCCCTGATAAAACTCTACCTGCTCCTGCGCGAGGAGGCCCCTGAGGTGGTGCACGCCCACTCCTCGAAGGCGGGAGTCCTGGCCAGGCTCGCGGCAAGGCTTGCGGGCGTGCCCAGGATCTTCTACTCTCCCCGGGGCTACGCCTTCCTCCAGCAGGACAGGTCCTGGGCCTCGCGCGAGCTCTACCGCCTCCTGGAACGGTCCGTCTCCTGGATCGGGGAGATCGCGGCCGTCTCGCCCAGCGAGGCGGAGCTGGCCAGGGGCCTCTCCTTGGGAAAGACCGTCCACCTGGTCACGGATCCCTGCCTGTGGGAAATCCCCGAGCAGGGGCCGCCGGAGCATCCCGGAACGGTGGTCGGAAGCTGCGGGAGGCTCGCCGCGGCCAGGAACCCCGAGGCCTTCGTGAACCTGGCCCAGAGGCTGACCGACTCGCGCAACAACCTGCGCTGCCTCTGGATCGGGGGAGGCCCTGAGGAGGGGGCTGTGCGCAGGCACCTGGAGAACATGAACCTCCTTTCCAAGGTGGAGGTGACCGGGTGGCTTGAGCCCGAGGAGGCGCGAGAAAGGCTCAAGGGCCTTGACATCCTGGTCCACTACTCGCGCTGGGACGCCCTCCCCAACGCGGTCCTTGAGGCCATGGCCCTGAGTCTGCCGGTCATAGCCTCGGACCTGGGCGGAAACCGCGACGCTGTGCTTCCTGGGGTGACGGGACTCCTGGCTGGAAGCGAGAAGGAGCTCCTGGAGCACACCCTGAGGCTCGTGGATGACCCGGAGCTGCGCCGGCGCATGGGCCAGGCCGGCCGTGCGCGGGTCCTCAAGGAATTCAGCCCTGCAGAGGCCCTGGCCCGCCTGGAAGCCCTCTATCAGGGCCCCTCTCCCGTCTGAAATTGGTATAATTGTCTTAAAATGACCGAGCATAGCGCAGGAAATGGTTGATTCCTTAAGGTCGTTCGGAAAAGAAACCATGGCGATCCCGACGCCGACCCAGGCCTCCTCGAAGCCGCTTCCCAGGGCCGAGCCTTCCGCCCCCCAGGGCCAGTTTCCCCCTTGGCTGCGCCACTTCCTCCGCACGGCCCTGCACCTCCTGCTTGACGCGGCCGCGGTCGCGGCAGCCTACACCCTGGCTTATCTCATCCGCTTCCGCTGGGGCTTCTGGCTCTCCCTCTTTCCCCTCCCGGGAGTGGAACCAGAATGGGGGCTCTACCAGAGGATGCTCTATGCCATCGTCCCCCTGTGGCTCGCGATCTTCTGGCACTCCTCCAGGCTCTACAGCAACCCCTGGATGAGCCAGGCGGACCGGCTCCTGCAGATCCTGAAAGGCTGCGCCCTGGGCACAGGGGCCGCCCTGGTCGCGACCTACATCTACTCGCGGTTGGAGTATTCGCGCATGACCCTCCTCCTGGTCTTTCCCATCGCCGCGATCCTGGTGAGCGCAAGCCACGCCCTGGTGCTGTGGCTCGACGCCTGGATGTCGCGGCACGAGGCGGCCAGGCCCGCCTTGATCGTCGGGGGGGAGCTGGTCGCCCAGGAGATCAAGGCCCGCATCCGGAGCCGCCACCCTGAGGCGGAGATCGTGGAGCTCCGCGAGCTGCCCCCCGCCCTGGAGCTTGAGGGCCTGCTCTCGGAGAGGCCTTTCTGCGAACTCATCCTCCTGCGCTCCTCCCTCCCCCACGACCGGATCCTGGAGGCGGCCGAGGTCTGCGACGGCCTTGGGGTGGGGTTCACCATGGTCCCGGACCTCCTGGAGCTGCGCCTGGGGGAGGTCCAGATGGACCACAGCCTGGGCCTGCCCGCCTACCGGATCCAGCACGCCTCCATGACCCGGGTCAACTTCGCCTCCAAGCGCGCCTTCGATCTGATCTTGAGCCTCCTCATCCTGGCCGCGGCCTCACTCCCCCTGGCCCTGATCTCCCTCTTGATCAAGCTCGACTCCCCTGGTCCCGTCCTGTACCGCCAGAGGCGCTACGGCTACAAGGGCAGGATCTTCGAGGCCTACAAGTTCCGCACCATGATGGACGGGGCGGAATCCAGGATCGGAAGCCTCCAAGCCCAGAGCGGGGAGAAGGGTCCCTTCTTCAAGGCCAAAAAAGACCCGCGCGTGACGAGGGTCGGGCGCCTGCTGCGGCGCTTGTCGCTCGACGAGTTCCCCCAGTTCCTCAACGTCCTCAGGGGGGAGATGAGCATCGTGGGGCCCAGGCCCCTGGCCCTCACCACCGGGGAGTTCGAGAGGCTCGACGGCGAGTTCGGCGCCACGGCCAAGAAACGCATGAACACCCTCCCGGGGATCACCGGCCTCTGGCAGGTCTCGGGACGCTCGGACGTCTCCAGCGAGCAGAGGTTCTCCCTGGACCTCTTCTACATCGAGCACTGGTCCCTGGGCCTGGACCTCGAGATCATCTTGAAGACTCTCCCCGCCATGCTCTCGGGCAAGGGGCCTACTGAAGCCTTCGCCGGGCCGCATGAGAGTCCCGTTTCTGGATCTCAAGGCCCAGCACCGCGCCATCGCCAAGGAGCTG
>Ga0137796_10002324_pt1 | contig 10286 bp, 8 predicted proteins | sample OV2TP3_FD_97704 | JGI IMG/M metagenome (GOLD analysis project Ga0137796, IMG submission 97704)
GTACGACGAGAGTCATTTTGTGAAGCTTGACGACGTCGCAGCCAAAAATCAAAAATTGCAGCAGAATGGAATTTCCGAAGAAGTCTAATATGAAAAAATACATACAACTTCTCAAAGAAAGGCGTGCGGAATACAAAAACATACTCGCCGGTGTTTTGTGCATGCCTGCGCGAGTATGTTTTTTTGCATTTTTGGAGCATAATGAAATTGGCCGAAAACCAAAAGGCCCCCACATAAAGGGGGGCTTTGGTGTGTCCGTTTCGGCTTTGGAATTCCTTGTCCGAAAGGGGCTTTCGCCCACGGACACAGTGTATATAGTAAAGAAGTAACTCTCAAAGTCAACTACCGTTATCCACAGACCAGCCGCACAACATCATGGCACATACAATACTTCCTTTCCACAACCTCGCGCACATTTTTGTGGAGCTCGAGAAAACCTCCTCGAACCTCGCGATGATTGCTATACTCGCCGGTTTTTTTAAGACCGCGAGCGCCGATGACGCGCGCATCGCGGCTTACCTCATCGGCGGCAAAATCGCTCCTGACTATGAAGGGATCGAGTTCGGCATCGCAAAAAAGCTCGCGCTCCGTGCAATCGCAATCGCCTATGAGACGCCAGCCCCCGAACTCGAGCGGCACCTGCGCCGCACCGGTGATCTCGGTTCGGTCGTAGCGGAGATCGCGCCGCAACAGCGCCGCGCGACGCTCGCCCTCCGTGAGGTCTTTACCGAGCTTCGCGCGCTCGCGGAACTCGCGGGAACCGGTTCGCAGGAAAAAAAGTTTGAGGCCCTCGCTCTGCTCCTCAGACGAGCGACTGCCGAGGAAGCAAAGTACCTCGTGCGCATCGTCCTCGGAGCGCTGCGCCTCGGCATCGCGGAAATGACCTTCCTTAGCGCTCTCGCACTTGCCACGACCGGATCGCGTGACGCAAAAAAAACGCTCGAACAGGGCTTCAACGTACTCGCAGATATCGGCGAGGTGGCGTATCGGGCGGTCAAGGACGGGGCCGAGTCCCTCGCCGACGCGCGGCCCGTGCTCGGCGTCCCGGTACGCATGATGCTCGCCGAGCGGGTCGCGGAACTTGCGGACGTGCCGGAGCACATCCCGGGCGCGGTTCTTGTCGAGTACAAGTACGACGGTGAGCGGCTGCAGGCGCATATTTCCGCCACAGGCGACATCGTCATTTTTTCGCGACGACATGAAAACATTACCCATCAGTTTCCGGACGTCGTCGCTGCGCTTAAAAGCGGGTTCGGCGGCAAGAGCGCGATCGTCGAGGGCGAAGTGGTGGCGATTGATAAAAAAACCGGTGCCATGCTCCCATTCCAGGTGCTGATGCAGCGGCGCCGAAAGAATGACATTGAAAAATATGTTCTGAGTGTGCCGGTGCGCTATATTCTGTTCGACCTCCTCCATCTCGACGGCCAGTCGCTCCTCGCAAAACCGCTCGACGAACGCAAACAGCTCCTTCAAAAATCATTCCGGAGCGGCGGGGCAATTGCCTACGCCGATGCACTGCGGACAGAAGAGCTCGCGGAAATTGAGAGCTTTTTCACCGACGCAACCCGCCGCGGCGCCGAAGGCGTCATGATCAAAGACGCGGGAAGCCACTACGAGGCCGGCAAGCGCGGCTGGCGCTGGATTAAATTTAAGAAAGATTATGCCGACTCGCTCGTTGACACCTTCGACCTCGTCGTCATCGGCGGACTCTATGGTGCTGGTCGGCGGGCTGGCTCTTACGGCTCGCTTCTCGTCGCCGTCTATGACCCGAGCGACGGCCGCTACTACTCCTGTACGAAAGTCGGCGCCGGATTCACCGACGCCGATCTTGCCGCGCTCACAAAAAAACTAAATCAGCTGCGCCTTAAAGAAAAACACCGGCTTGTCGAAACGGGAATGAAGCCGGACATGTGGTTTAGCCCCGAGCTCGTGATGGAAGTCTCCGCGGCAGAGCTCACGGTAAGCCCGATTCATAGCGCCGCGCGCGCGAAGCTAAAAAGGGGCGGCCTCGCGCTTCGCTTCCCGCGCTTCCTCCGCTGGCGCGACGACAAAAATCCGACCCAGGCCACCACCGTCGAGGAAATCTACAACCTCTACCGCCGCGCGCATAAAGCCAAGAAGCGTTAACGAAATTGTCGACGTCGACATTGTCGACGTCGACATCCGATGTCCTTAGGTCTCGTCCGTAAACGACCCTGCCCTCCGGACAGGGTCGTTACGATGCGTTTTTTGTGTCGTTGGGCGCATTGGCGGCAACCCCATGCTTTCTCAGAGGCAGTTAGGGTGTCGATTGTACGTCAACGAATACTGGTGTATCGAGCACACTAAGACCCAAAGGGCGAGGAAGAAACCGACTGTATACCCGAGTCCCCTCGCAGGTAAGTGCCGGATGCCTTTGAGCTCCGCCATGTCAATGGCCCATAAAAGTCCTTGCACGAACGGCATTCGTTTGCCGCACGAACAGTAGCCGAGCGCAAAACGTTGCACGACGGATTTCTTTGCCTCGATCGTATCGGTATATTCGAACTCAATCAAGATTTGCGGCGCAAAAAAGGCCCTACGCTCCTGCTCACCATCCTGGTAGCGGGCGATGATGCAGTTCCCATAGACTTCGTACTCCCATCCTTCTGGCAATAGAATTCGCTCATGACTTTTGATTGTCTGCGGATCGTATTTTGCCTGCGCGGCGAGTTTGAGCAGTTCGTTGAGTTTCCCCGAAGGAAACGCATGTAGAATGCGCTGTGCTTCATCGGCCGAATATACGTGCGAGCTCATTTCCTTTTCCTCCTATTTATTGTGCTGGATCGGATTTGAAACCAAGACAATCGTAGCAGAGAAAATATGTATTCGCAAATTTGCTCTTGAAATTTTTACAAAAAGAAAGGCTCCGAGTGTCCACGGTCGGGCTCTGGTACCACCTGGCGCAGAGAGGAATCAAGCCGTGGCGCGAGAAGATGTGGTGTATCCCGACGGTAACAGCCACATTTATCAAGCGGATGGAGGACATTCTCGAGCTCTATGCACGACCATATAATCCAGAGGAGCCAGTCCTTACCGTAATTGTATCATTTTGATACAATTTTGTGCAATAATAAGCCCGGGCGCCCACTATTGTTGTTATTATTTATAAAACAACCTCACCGGACCTTCGAATTGGAATTCGATTGGCGCGTCGGTGAGGCGGGTATTGGCGTTACGGACGAGGATCGAGCGTGCATTGCGGAGCTCAGGGCGAAGTAACTTTTGGAGTGCGTAGTGGAGTTTTTCAAATAGTGGCGGCTGGTGGCAGGAGAGCTGGCCGCTTTTGGTATTATCTTTGCGGTCCCACCAGAGGCGGCGATATGCCGCAGACGATGCCGTTTCGCGAAGCGCGAGTTCACGCGTGAACTTCTCGAGTGCGCTCTCTCTGCTCGTGGCTAACTGGTGCAGCGGCTCTGCAACATGCTCCGTCGCGCGCGCGAGGACGTAGAGCTCAGCGTCCGTTGTTGCCGATGGGTCTACTACTTCATATCGAGTTTCGCCGAGGAGGGTCGAGAGGGACGTCAGTGTATATGAATGGAGGTGCGGGAGGAAAAATATAATGGCGGCGGCGGGCTCACGCTTCTGGTTTGGCATGCTGACGATCAGGGACCCGTCCGCGTGCTGGAGCATGCGCGCGGCGGCGAGGAGCGCGCGGGGAGCGGCAATGTGCTCGAGCACATGAGAGGAAAATATAAGGTCGAACGGGCTGGCGGCTCTGAGCGCTCCCTGCCGTGCGAGCGTGGTGAAGTCGCCGGTGAGCACGTTCCCGCCCGTTTCCTCTGACGCGATGCGCGCGCGGTGCGCGGAGTTTTCGACTCCAAAAAGATTTCTGAAACCGATATTCTTGAGTGCCGCAAGCGCCCCGCCGTAGCCGCAGCCGATTTCAAGTATGCGCGCGTTCTTTCGGTCGAGATTCAGACTGGTAACGATCGAGAGGAGCGTGTGCGTATTGCGCGACGGCTTTTGTTTTTTCGCACCCGTCTCGTCGGTGTTTCGCGGCCTATTGCGTGCGAGTCGATTTTTGTTTGCGGCATCCCAGTCCGAGAGATAGAAACGCTCGAACCACGCCTCGCTTGGCCGGTCGCAAAAACCAACCCAGCCGCAGCGCTCGCAGCGGCCGATCGAGATGCGCTGTTTTCCGGAGTTACCAATGAGCGCTACGAAAGATCCGACTCCTTGATTGCAGCATGGGCAGAGGTCGTGGTGTTCAAGTGGGATCGCTTCATCAAGCGCGAGCTCCCGCCATCCGCGAAGCTCGAGCGGTCGCTCGATGAGGAGTGGGTGATGGCACTTCATGGGATAATGGTACTATGATTATTGACGTTGTAAAATCGCCGCGAAACAGCACGTCGCAATCATGCAAACGGTTTTTCTCTTCATTTCTAACAATGCGTATGCGTCGGATTTACTCCGCACGCGATTTATTGCTGAGCTCGCGGCGCGGTTTCGTGTCGTTGCATTTCTCCAGCCCGGAGCGCTCGCTGGCGGCGCGCCGTATCCGGCACTCTCGAACCTCACCTATATCGAGCGGCCGATTCAGCGCCCGAAATTTTGGATTATTTTCGGGAAATTTCTCCGCTACTCGATGATCCGAAAATACGATTTTGAGCCGGTTGTCGCGCGCAATAGGGTGAAGGGCATGCGCGATTGGCGACGCCGCGTGCTGCGCGCGCTATCGTTAGCGCTGCCGCAGCGCTGGATTACGAACGATTTTTTTACATGGATCGAGACGCGACTGTTGCCGCGCGACCGCGAGTGGGAGGATCTGCTCCGCCGCTATGAGCCCGCGATTGTTCTCACCTGCTCGCCCGGATTTAATCATTTTGATGCGGAGGCGGTGGTGTACGCGAGGAAGTATCGTATGTCGACCGCGGCGATCAATTTCAATTGGGATAATATTCACAATGGCGGTGTCCATTTTCGTCGCACGGATTACCTCTGCCTCTGGAGTGACATCACGAAAGGGATTGCGGTACGCGAGTACGGTTATGTTTCGGAAAATGTGTTTGTTTCTGGGCCGGTGCGGTTTGACAATCATGTGGTGCCGCAGCGGCCGCTGCCGGGACGCGAGGTGTTCTTACGGAGTAAAAATCTCGACCCGAGCGAAAAAACGATTTTACTCACGACGGTAACGAATGGCAACTATCCCGAAGAGCATCTGGTGCTCGCGGACCTTATTGCCGCGCGCGAGCGAGGCGTATTCGCAGGCTACCCGAATATTTTTGTGCGACTGCATCCGAAGGAAGACGAGCGAAAATTTGCTCCGTTTCTTACCTCGTCGTTTAAGAATTTTCGCCTTGAGCCGGCAGGCAAACGGCGCACTGCGGCTACCGGCGCCGCGATTGAACTCGACGAGGAGGACATAACCAATCTCACTGCAACACTTCGCTATGCCGATGTGGTGGTTAACTACTGCTCGACCATGTCGCTCGAAGCGATTTTTTGCGACAGGCCGGTCGTGAACATCTGTTATCCGGATCGCTATGCGCGCGTCTATGCCCATCGGCACTATGTGCCGCTCCTGGTGCTCGGCGCCGTGCGGCTCGTGAGGAGTTTCGAGGATTTGTGCGCTGCACTTAACGTGTATCTTGCGGACCCGTCGCTCGGTGCGCGAGAGCGCGCGCTCGCGCGCGAGAGTCTCATGCCCCGCGCCGACGGGACGGCGTACAAACGGCTTGTTGACATTATAGAAATTTGTGCCATTATTGCTCCACGCAGGGTCTGAATTAATTTTGTCCAACATCGGATGTCTGCCACCCGTAGCATATACCCGATGTTTGATAAGCAGGAAATACAGAACACAGAGCCGAAGTCGCACCTGATCCTCGGCGTTATAACTGCACGCGGCGGTTCGAAAGGAATCCCCGACAAGAACATCAAGACGCTCGGCGGGAAGCCCTTGATCGCTTACACGATCGAGGCGGCACGGCAGAGCGCGCTCCTCACGCACTGCATTGTCTCGACCGACAGCGAGGAGATTGCTGACGTTGCGCGCGCGCATGGCGGTAAGGTGCCGTTCCTGCGTCCGGCGGATCTTGCGGCGGATCACGTGCCGCACGTGCCGGTGCTGCAGCACGCGATCCGTTTTATGGAGGAGCAGGAGGGCAGGGAGTTTGAGTATGTCGTGATACTCCAGCCGACGTCGCCTTTTCGTTTGCCGGCGGACATTGACGAGACGCTGCGGCTCTTGATCGAGAGCGGGGCGGAGAGCGCGGTGACGCTTGTCGAAGTGGCAAACGCAGACCATCCGGTGAAGGCAAAGAGGATTTTTGACGGACGTGTGCTTCCCTATGCGATGGAAGAGCCGGAAGGCGCGCGCCGACAGGATTTGCCGACCGCATATCGCAGGAGCGGCGCGGTCTACGCGATGCGGCGCGATACTATCATGACTGGACGATTGTATGGGGAGAACGTCGTCGGACACGTCGTGCCGCGCGAGCGCTCGGTGGACATCGACGAGCCGCTCGATTGGCTCAAAGCGGAATGGATGCTCGAGGACTTGAGGCGGAAGGGGTATATGCTTTGATTACACAGAAGAAACGCCTCGCTCATCCGATGTTTGACACCGCGGACATGGCACACCGGGCGCTGTGATTTTTGCGCTCGATATGATAGGCTTGTACTAATGTACAATTGGTCTGTTGACGAAAAACGACTGCGTCGCACTGATCCAAAACGCCACCGCCTGTGGCGGCTTGAGCAGCAGATCAACTACGGGCTTGGACGCACGCGGATCAATCGCGCTCTCCTTAAGCGCTCATGGGAGAAACTCTCCATGGATGAGCCGACGAGGCGCTATCTTTCTTTTTTGCTATGGCCACAGCGGCACCGGATATCCTCACGAAGGAGCAAATCGCGTTCCTAGAGCTTGTTACTGCTGAACGCTCGTGTACGGAACATTTCTATTTCACCGGCGGCACCGCGCTATCGGCGTTCTATCTTCACCACCGGTTTTCGGAGGATATAGACCTCTTTTCCGAAGAGGAGTTTGAGTTTTTGCCGATACGCGCATTTATCGGCAAGGTACAGCGTGCCCTGAAACTTACGAAAGTGGACTACCGGCAGTATTTCGGGCTGCATACGTTTGAACTGTTTTTTTCGGCAAAGAATATCTTAAAAGTTGATTTCAGTTATTATCCGTTTCCACGCATTGAGAAGGGCGAGCGCTACGGCGCGCTTGCCGTTGATAGCGTGTTTGATATAGCGGTGAACAAAGTACATACGATCGCCTTGAGGCCGCGCGCACGCGATTTTATTGACCTCTACTTTATCGTGCACGATTACGGATATGACCTCTTTGACCTCCTAATGAAGGCGAAGGTGAAATTCGATTGGCACATTGATCCGATTCAGCTCGGCTCGCGCCTCTTTGAGGCTGCCGACATCCGCGACCTGCCTCGAATGATACGGAAGGTAGAGGAGAGGGCGTGGCGGACACTCTTTGTGCGGGAGGCGGAAAAGCTCAAGACGCGGATTTTTGAGTAGAGACCTCTTCGGAAAGTCCTTTCGTTGCGAAATTTTTGGTTTTCGAGCGAGACAAGGAATACGAGCAAAATGATTCGATGACGTACTTGTTGTACGATGAGAATCATTTTGCGAAGTATGACGCAGTCGCAGCCGAAAACCAAAAATTGCAGTAGGAAGGACTTTCCGAAGAGGTCTATCGGCACTATGCTTTTCTCTATTTTGATTCCGACCGGCGGCAACAGGCCGGTATTGATCGCAATGGCGGTGCGCTCGGTGCTCTCGCAGACGTGTCAGGATTTTGAAGTTGTTGTTGCTGATGTGCGCGGGTCGGCCGAGACCCGCGAGTCCGTGCTTGCTTCCGGCGACAGCCGTATCAGGTATTTTGTCGTGCCGCAGGGGCGAGGACCGAACTACTCCTTCGACTACAGCGCGCTCCAGGCGCGCGGGCGCTACATTCTCTGGCTCGACGACGATAACTATCTTTTGCCGCGCGCGCTTGCAGTTTTTAAGAGCGCGATTGACAGTCACGATAGCCCCGACATCGTTACCGCAAGCCATCTCTATTATTATGACGACGTGCATCCACGCCATCATCTGCGCAACCATCTCGGGATCGTGCCGTTTGATGGCAGAGTGAGAGCGGTGAATCCGCGCGAGATTATTGCGGCGTTGTTCTCGTTCGCGCACCGCGGCGGTCAGGGCGAGATGCCGCGATTCCACACGTCGGCGACCGCTGTTTCGCGCGAGGTCGTCGAGCGCGCGTTTGCGCGGCTCGGCACTGTTGTCTTTGAGTCTATGCCGACGAATCACTCACAGCAGCCGATTCTTCTCGCGTTCGCGCGCTCGTGCGTTTTTGTCGATGTGCCAGTTGTGCTCGTCGGACGTTTCGGCATCTCGATGAGCCAGGCGTGGTCCACAGCGGCGCGCGAGCGATTTAAGCGCGAGCCGTTTCCGCTCGCCGAGAGTCCGCTCATCGCGCCCACCTACAGCAACGCACTTCTTGAGAATTTTTTGCGTGTTAAGAAAGCGCTGCCGGAGCTCCTCGGCGATGTGCCGATCCGCCTTAACCGTCTCCTCGACATGTATCTTGATGAATGGGTGTATCTTGATATGGCCGCGGCGGACTTTTTTCGCAACTGGGTGAATTTGTTTCGCGTGATCGGCACTCTTGACGAGCAGGAGCGGCGCTCCATTCGCGCGCGCGCTCGTCTCGCACTGCCGAGGGGTGCAATGGTGTTTCTCGCGCGCTGGCTTTGCGTTAATCACTATTGGCGTGCGCTTTATGGCGCGCGTCGGCGCGCGCAAGCTACAACGATTTCCCCGCGCGAGAAAATGCGACGAGGCGTTGAGTTCGAGGTTCCATATGCACGATATAAAGTTCGCACGATTGAAGACCTCGGCTGTCGCGCTCGCGAGGTTATCTTCGCGGAGTGTGGCGTTGACATAGCTGTAGCCGAATATCACGCGTGATATAAACTCTATGCGCATTTTGAATACTATTGGGCCCGTGCTCACGCCTGAAGCGAGGGCGATACTCGAGGAGATCGGGCGGGTTCGCGACTTCAGCGGCTCACAGGAGGAGCTCGGTGGTGTGATTAGCGAGTACGATGCGGCGTTTGTGGGGCTCGGGCTCGCGTTCAATCGCGATGTGCTCGCGCGCGCGGGCAAGCTCCGCGTGATCGCGACTGCGACGACGGGGCTCGATCACATTGACCTCGAGACGGCGCGGGAGCGCGGCATCGAGGTGCTCTCGCTTCGCGGCGAGGAGGAGTTTTTGAACACGATCACCGGCACTGCGGAGCTTGCCTTCGGGATGCTCCTCGACCTCGTGCGGCGAGTGCCGTGGGCGTTTGCGGCGGTTGAGCGCTACGAGTGGGATCGAGAGGCGTTCCGCGGCCACTCGCTCTCGGGAAAGACCCTCGGCATCATCGGGCTCGGCCGTCTCGGTCGCTTAATGGCGCGGCAGGCTGCGGGCTTTGGCATGCGCGTTATTTTTTTTGACCCGTACGTTGCTGCGTCGCAAGAGCGATTTTTCGGGAAGACACCGGATGTTGGGGAGCCGCGAAGCGGCGGAAAAACATCCGGTGTCAAGGAGGAAAATCGCGGCGGCATCAGTGTATTTGAAGCAACGAAGGTTGGTTTTGATGAGCTGCTTCGCAAGAGCGACGCGATCTCCATTCATGTGCATCTCACGCCGGAGACCGAAGGGATGTTCGGCGAGCGTGAGTTCGCTGTGATGAAACCGAGCGCCTATCTCATCAACACCTCGCGGGGGAAGATCGTGGATGAGCGCGCGCTTCTCGCCGCGCTTGAGCAAAACAAAATTGCAGGCTACGCGACCGACGTGCTCGCGGACGAGCTCTCCTTCGAGATCACGGGCTTCTCGAAGCACCCACTCGTCGAGTATGCGAAGACGCACGAAAATCTGCTTCTCGTCCCGCACATCGGCGGCATGACCGTCGAGTCACGCGCCGCAACCGACATCTTTATTGCGCAGAAGCTCACGCGGTATCTCCGCGAGTCGTTCTCTGCCGAGGCGCAGCGTAGTGCAGAGCAGCGTCATGTCATGTGAGAACGCGCGAGAGCATGCAGAACAAAGTGTGCGATGGACACGATTTGCAATAAGCACGCGATCGCAATATTATTGCAAATTGAAAAGTGCAGAATCCCACGCGCAATTTAATTTCAACTGACACGATATGGGTATTATCATTAGACTTCTTCGGAAATTCCTTTCGTGGCGAGATTTTTGATTTTTGAGCGAGACAAGGAAAGCGAACAAAATGACTCGACGGCGT
>Ga0137796_10002325_pt1 | contig 10280 bp, 8 predicted proteins | sample OV2TP3_FD_97704 | JGI IMG/M metagenome (GOLD analysis project Ga0137796, IMG submission 97704)
GACGGCACCCCGCCTTGGTTTGTCCAGAATCTTGCTCAGTTAGATGAGCAAGCCGTCTCCGTGATGTCTGAAACTCATCCTGAGTTCCTGCAAGAGCGGCGAGCAGGGTTTGTCTCCAGTGGAGGCTATTCCCTCATCGATCCATGGGCGATGATTTCAAGCCCGCGCACGCTGCTCAGCTACCTGCCACGGGCGCTGCTCGTCGGCTATCTGGCTCCTTTTCCCTGGCAATGGTTTGATACCCATGGCAGTACCGGGGTCATGCGGACGCTGGCGGGAGTCGAGATGCTCTGCATCTACCTGCTGCTGCCAGGCATGATCGTCGGATGCGGACGGATGCTCATGTCCCGTCATCCTGATCAGCTCTTTTTGATCGTGTACATCGGATTGATGTCCGTTGCGATCTCGTTGGTCGTCGCCAACGTGGGCACCCTCTTTCGCTTGAGGCTGCAGTTTTTGATGCCGTTGCCCCTGGTCGCTGTCGTCGGACGTCCGCTGGAGCTCTATGGCAGGCTGGCCACGCAGATTGGGCAGCTGTGGCGAACGCGATTCCCGCGTCATGAGCGGGGCAAGATGTCAGAGCGGTATGATCCCGTGGAGGTTCGCCGATGAGGAGAACGGCGCTGATCACCGGCGCAACCGGCCAAGACGGCTCCTATCTCGCGGAGCTGTTGCTCAGCAAAGGCTATACGGTGTACGGGCTGACCCGTCGGACCCCCATGGGGTCCAGCGATCGAGACGAGCCAACGCCGTCGGTTCCTTCCTCCACGGGGCGCTCAGGTGCTGGACGCATCGATTGCCTTGGGGATCTTTCAGACGCTGCCCGCCTGACGGTGCTGGTTCAGGAGCTCAGGCCGGATGAGATCTATCACTTCGGCGCCCAGTCGGACGCCCAACGCAGCTTTCTCACGCCCGCCTACACAACCGATGTGACTGGTCTCTCAACGCTGCGGCTGCTCGAGGCGATACGGCACGCCGATTCGACCATCCGGTTTTGTCAGGCATCGAGCTGCGAGGTCTTTGGGGATGCGCCGCCGCCCCAACAGGAAACCTCCCCGATGAACCCGCGGAGTCCCTACGCGGTGGCGAAGCTCTACGCCTATCACCTGGCGCGTGTCTATCGGGATGCGTACGGTGTCTCGTGTCGCACCGGCATCCTGTTTAACCATGAGTCCCCCCGGCGCGACGAGCGGTACGTGAGCCGAAAACTTGCGCGGGGAATCGCTCGCATCCTCGCAGGGGAACAGGATACGATCGTCCTGGGCGACCTCAACGCGCGACGGGATTGGGGCTATGCCCCAGAGTACGTCGAGATCATGTGGAAGCTGACACAGCAGGAACCTCCGGAGGATCTGGTGATCGGAAGCGGGGAAGATCACACCATCGCTGACTTCGTCGACATCGCGTTCGCCTACGCGGGGTTGCGGCCAGAGCGTCACGTGAGGACTGATCCGCGGTACGTCAGGAGGGTGGATACCGTCACGCTGCGGGCGGATGCCTCGAAAGCCAGGCGTCTGCTCGGGTGGTCCCCTGCGGTGTCGTTTGAGCCATTGGTGCGCGTGATGGTCGATGCGGATCTGCACGCCGCCGGGCTCGAGATGCGCGGGGAAGGTGTCAAGGCGGTCCGGGCCGCGGGGTTTGCGTGGAGCGTGGCCGACCTGCCTGATGGTCCACCGGCGGAGGCTTCACGGACGTCTCAGCGCCAACGGAGGGATCATGTCTCGGCTGAAGGCGATCGCTGAGTCAACGGATCCGCTGCTCGCCGAGATCCCGCGGTGTCGGATCTGCGATAACCCGAACCTCGAGCCCGTCATCGATCTTGGACGGCAGGCCGTCGCGAGCCTCTTCGACGATGGAAGGGGGGAGAACCGGTTCGACGCGCCGATCCCCCTCGAGGTCGTCCGGTGCCAGGCGCGACCCGGGCGGCGGAGCTGCGGGTTTGTGCAGCTTCGCCACACGGTGGCCCCGCAGATCCTCTACCGTGATTACGGTTACCGCTCCGGAATTAACACGACGATGCGGCGTCACCTCGAGAGCCTCGTGCGGGAGATCGAGTCAACCCTCCCGCTGCGCGATGGCGATTTTGTCGTTGACATTGGGGCAAATGACGGCACCACCCTGCTGGCGTATCGTCATCCGGAGATCGTGCGGGTCGGGTTTGAGCCGTCGAACGTCCGGCCCAACCAGGAGCATCACGGCCTCATCTATATCCCCCGCGTGTTTCATCGGGCGGATGTCGACGCGCTCCTACCGGATCGGCGGGCTCGCGTGGTGACGAGCATCGCGATGTTCTATGATGTCGACGCGCCGATCCAGTTCTGCCGAGAGGTGTTCGACCTCCTGGCAGATGACGGTATCTGGGTGCTGGAAATGGGCTACCTGGGAGCGATGTTGGAGCACAACTCGTTTGATGCCATTTGCCACGAACATCTGGGTTACTACAGCGTTGAAACGCTGCACTACGTGCTGGAGGAGAGCGGGTTCGAACTCTACGACCTGCAGTTCAATGACGCCAACGGCGGGAGCATGCGGTGCTGGATCAGGAAGCGGTTGGCGGGACGGACGGTGTCGGACGAACAGCGCTCCCGTGTTGCGAAGGCGCTCAAGGACGAACGGGATCAGGGGTATCACGACCCCAGGCGTTTCGAGCAGTTCCGGAAGGATGTCGAGGTGATTCGGCGGGAGCTCATGGGTATCTTGGAACGTTGCCGTCGGGAGGGTCAGCGGGTCTTCGGCTACGGGGCCTCATCCAAGGGTAACGTGCTGCTCCAGTACTGCGGGATCGGACCCCACCACCTGGTCATGATCGCGGACCGCAACCCCATGAAGGCGGGGCGGTTGACCCCGGGGACCAAGATCCAGATTGGCACGGAGGCCGAGGCCCGTGCGGCGCGACCTGACTACCTGCTCATCCTCCCCTGGCACTTCCTGGCGGAGTTCCTGGAGCGCGAGCAGGCGCTCCGGGCTGGCGGCACGAAGTTCATCGTGCCATTTCCTCAGGTGCGGATTGTCTAACGAGGTGCCGATGGCAGGCGTGCGCAACACCTTGCTGGTGATCCCCACGTATAACGAGGCCGGGAACATTGAACGGCTGTTGCGGGAAATCCAGGAGCAGGGCGTTGGGCTGGATCTCTTGGTCATCGATGATCATTCACCCGATGGGACCGGGGCGTTGTTGGAGACGCTCGCAGCGCGGATGCCGCTGCTGAGGGTCATCCACCGGGAGGCAAAGCTGGGCATCGGCAGCGCGCACAAGCAGGGGTTCGCCTATGCCATTGAGCACGGCTATACGCGCGTCATCACCATGGATGCCGACTTCTCCCATGACCCGTCGTATCTGGGAGCCGTGCTGGAACATGCGCGCTCGGCCGATGTGGTGCTCGGCTCCCGGTACCTCAAGGGTGGTGGGCTGCGTGGATGGAGTGTGACGCGACGCGTGATCACCCACACGGCGCACTGGCTCACGACGTGTGTCCTCCGGCTCCCGTACGACTGCACGGGTGGCTTCCGGCTGTACCGCGTGTCCGTGCTGCGGCGCATAGACTGGCAAGGGATTCGGTCAGATGGGTACGCCTTCCTCATCGAGATGCTCTACCGAGCGCAGCGGCTCGGGTGCTCCATCCATGAAATTCCCATTGTGATCAGCTCGCGCCATAGCGGGCGCTCCAAGATCTCCCATGTTGAAATCCTCAGGGCTGTCACGACCTTGGTCCGCCTGAGCCTCCAGGGGGTGATGGAGAAGCGGCCAGTCGGGTCGGCTGGTCCGGCTGCGCCAGCGATGGACTGGGATCAGTATTGGACGAGGGCCGGGGACACCCGCCACGGGGTCTACGAGATCATCGCAGAGTTCTATCGGCGGCAGATCATCTCTCGGATGGCGGCCCATGTGCTGCGGAGACACCTTCCCGATGAGGTCGGGCGCCACTACTTGCATGCAGGGTGCGGCAGCGGAGGTGCGGATCAGCGCTGGCAGTTGGCGCGGGCCGTGGTACACGCGTTGGATCGTTCGGTCATCGCATTAGGACTGAACCGAAGCCGCGGGCTCCCCTTCACACAGCGGCACGTCTGCGGGGACCTTTTTCGTCTGCCGTACAGGTCTCAGGCGATGGATGGCATTTTTAACTTCGGGGTGATGGAACATTTCCATGTTCCGGAGATCGAGCAGATCCTGGTGGAGTTCCGCCGGGTGCTCAAGCCGGGTGGCCGCCTCGTGCTCTTTTGGCCGCCGAACTTCGGCCTCTCGGTGATCGCCCTCGCGGCCTTCGTGAAATTCGTCAACCTGTTCCGTCAGGTGCCGCTGAAGTTGCATCCGGATGAGGTCGCGCGCATCCCATCGTTCTCTTGGCTCCGAGCCCTGATGCAACGCAAGCACTTTCGCGTCACCCGAATCCTGTTTGGCTGGCGGGACCTGTTCACGTACGTCGTGGTGGTGGCAGAGCTCGACGGCATTCCCATGCGGGCTGATGGTCCGTCCCTCCACGATGCGGAGGGGGCCGGGGTTCCCTTGGAGCGAGCCACAGCGGCCACGGCCCAGCCGGCGGCCGAGGAACGGGCGGGTGTGTCGTCATCGTGAGCAAGGAGGCGAGACGAATGGGCGGGCGACGTGCCCTGATTACAGGAGTCACTGGCCAGGATGGATCCTATCTGGCGGAGTTCCTCCTGAACAAGGGCTACCAGGTGTACGGCCTCGTCCGGCGCACCAGTGTCGACTCGGGCGAGCGGCTTTGGCGGATTCGGGGGATCTTGGACAAGATGGCGCTTATCAATGGCGACATGACGGACCAGGCATCGCTTGAACGGGCACTCGCGCAGGTCGAGCCCCATGAGATCTACAACTTTGCCGGACAGTCGTTCGTCAAGTATTCATTCGAAGCCCCGGTGTACACGGCCGACTCCACCGGTTTGTCTGCCGTGCGGCTGCTCGAGGCGACCCGGCTCCTCTGTCCGCAGGCCAGGATCTACCAGGCCTCGAGCTCAGAGATGTTCGGTGATAGCGTGGAATGTCCACAGCACGAGATGACCCCGTTCAATCCGAAGTCACCCTATGCATTTGCCAAGGTGTTTGCCCACCAGGCGATGGTCGGGTATCGAGCGTTCTACGGGATGTTCATCTGCTGCGGGATCGCGTTCAACCATGAATCGGAACGGCGGGGGCTCGATTTCGTCACGAGGAAGATCACGGCGACCGGAGCGCGGATCAAGGCGGACCTTGAGAAGACGCTGCCGCTGGGGAATCTCGAGGCGAAGCGAGATTGGTCCTACGCGCCGGAGGTCGTTGAGACGGCATGGCGGATGCTCCAACAGGATCAACCCGATGACTATGTCTTGGCGTCGGGGGAGTCCCACTCGGTCCGAGAGTTCCTTGAGGAGGCGTTTCGGCTCTTGGAACTTGATCCGGAGGAGCACGTCGTCATCGACGAACGGTGCATGCGTCCGGTGGATGTCTCGACGCTCTGCGGGGATGCGGGCAAGGCACGGCAGAAGCTGGGGTGGAACCCGCAGGTGAGATTTAAGGAGTTGGTGCGGATCATGGTTGAAGCGGATTGCGCGAGGGTCGGCAGGGCAGTCGAGGTCTGAGCGCCCTCGTCATGGTGGTGCGGCGGATCACCGTTCTGGCACGGCCATCAATCCCTCGGGACGTGGGGCAGGGGAGGAGCGGTTTGCGGAGGGGCACGTAGCATGTGTGGGATCGTGGGGATCATGCGGTGCGACGGGGCGCAGACCGACTCGGGGGTCTTGGAGCGGATGACCGCCGCGCTGGCGCACCGAGGCCCGGACGCGACCGGGACGTGCGCGGTTCAGGCTGGCTCCATCCACATCGGGCTCGGGCACACCCGCCTGAAGGTGGTGGATCTCTCGGAAGCCGCAGATCAGCCGATGGCCAATGAGGACGGTTCGGTGCGGATGGTCTTCAACGGCGAGATCTACAACTTCCGGCAGTTGCGCGATCGACTGGCGCGCCGCGGCTGCGTCTTCCGCACGTGCTCAGACACCGAGGTGCTGTTGCGCCTGTATGAGCTCGAGGGGGAAGGGTGCGTGGAGCAGCTTGAGGGCATGTTTGCCTTCGGAATCTGGGACGGACGGCGCAAGCGGCTGCTGCTTGCCAGGGATCGGGTGGGCAAGAAGCCGTTGTTCTACGTCGCGACACCGCGGCTGTTGGCGTTCGCCTCGGAGATCAAGGCGCTTCTGCAGCATCCTGAGATCGCCGCTGAGGTGAACGACGAGGCGTTGCCCGCGTTGTTCCTCTACGGCTACGTGCCCACGCCGGCCACCTGCTACCGTGGGGTTCTCAATCTCCCTCCCGGGCATCAACTGCTCATTGGCCCAGACGGGCGGCGACGGATCGACCGGTACTGGGATGTGCCCCTGAGATCCCCGAAGAGCCCGGCCCCTTCCGAACCTGAGGCCATGGCGAGGATTCGAGAACTGCTGGGAGCGGCGGTGCGCCGGCGGCTCATCGCGGACGTCCCACTGGGAGCGTTCTTGAGCGGAGGGATCGACTCCTCGATTGTGGTGGGGCTCATGACTCAGTTGACCCCCGAGCCTGTTCGGACGTTCAGCATCGGGTTTTCGGGCGATCCGCGCTTCGATGAAACCGCGTACGCGCGCCTGGCCGCCCAGCGCTTCGGAACGCGCCACACGGAATTCGTCGTGCAGCCCTCCGCGGTGAAACTGGTGGAGGAGTTGGTCTGGCACTTCGACGGACCGTTTTCAGACTCCTCGGCGATCCCGACCTACCTGTTGTCTCAACTGACGCGCCAGCACGTCACCGTCGCCTTGAATGGCGACGGCGGGGACGAGCTCTTTGCCGGGTATCTGCGCTTTTATGCTACCCTCCTTGCTGAGCAGCTCCCCCTCGTGGTCCGCCGGATGGCCCACGCTGTGCTCTCAACGCTGCCGGAATGGGGTAGCCATCGCAGCGTCTTCGCTCGTCTTCAGAAATTTGCGCGCAGCGCCGCCTTGCCATTTGCCGAGCGCTTCACCCGATGGATCGCGGTCTTTTACGAGGATCTCCCCCTGTTGCTGGCTGGCCACGAAGGCCCTCCTCCACCGCTCAGGCTGCTTGAACCGTCCCTGAGGCGATGCACGAACGCTTCTCCCCTGACCACCTTGCTGTACCTGAACCTGCACACGTACCTGGCTGATGACTTGCTGGTCAAGATGGATCGGTGCTCCATGGCTCACGGATTGGAGACCCGCTCCCCGTTTCTCGATCGAGAGCTGATCGAGTATGTGTTCAGCCTGCCGGATTCCATGAAGCTCCGATGGGGGCGCACCAAAGTCATCCTGCGTCGTGCGTTTGCCGATCTGCTGCCGCCGGCGATCGTCACGCGTGGCAAGATGGGCTTCGGCGTCCCGCTGCGCACGTGGTTTTGCGGCGAGCTGCGGGAGCTCCTTCAGGATCTCCTGCTGGCTCCTGACGCGCGCCTCCGACAGCACGTCGATCAGCGCTACGTCCGGGTGTTGTGCGACGCTCATTGGTCAGGCCGCGCAGACCATGCGAACCGGCTCTGGACCCTCCTGACCTTTGAGGTATGGCTTCGGCAGATGGCATCTCATGGGCAAGCCCATCGGGCCGTGAGCGCGGAGAATGTCCTTGCGTAGAGCAGGGTGCTTCTTTAAAATAGTCGCAATGTTCATAATCTGAACGTTGTCGTAGGGATCGTACCCGGGAACAGCCCACGAGGCCCATCATGGATGTGGACGCCTACCGCGACCTCCAATTGCTCACCGAGATCTCATCGGGAGATTCGGTGACCCAGCGGAGGCTCGCCAAGCGGTACCGGTTCGCGCTGGGGTTGACCAACTCTCTGATGCGCCGGCTGGTCACCAAGGGGTATATCAAGATCGTGAACCTGGAGCGCAAGCGGCTGCGCTACCTCCTCACTCCAAAAGGGGTGGCGGAGAAAGCCCGATTGACCTACCAGTACTTGGACTACTCGCTCGCCCTGTATCGCCAGGTCCGCACGCTCCTGACGCGGACCCTCTCCACCATCCAGCAGTCCAGCGGCAAGGACACGGTCCTCTACGGCACCGGGGAGATGGCGGAGATCACGTTTGTGCTGATGCAGCAGCGGGGGCTGAACGTGGTGTCGGTCGTTGAGGAGCCGGCGACCCTCCAAGCGATGTTCATGGGCCAGGCCGTCAGGTGCCCGGCGGACCTCAGAGGGCGCTCCTACGATTGGGTGGTGATCGCCTCCTTCAAGGATCAGCAGAAGATCATCCAGCAGTTGCGCGACGCGGGTGTGCCGGACGGTAAGATTATCCCCGTGTCGGGTCACGGGTCCCTCGCCCCGCTTCCGGGGACCAGCCCTGAGATCGTCGCGCCCGCTCCGGCGGCGGTCATGGAGGCCCGTTCCTGATGAGGCGGTCCTGGTGGTGGACGCGCAGGCGGGCCTTCGTTGCAGCCAGTCTGGGCCTCATCGGCATCCCCTGGGTCCTCAGCGTGCAGGCCACGACGCGCCAGGGCGTCAACTTCCAGGTGTCGAGCCTCCAGATCCCGTTGTACGTTAAAGCAATCGACTTCCTGCACCGACATTACCAGTACCAGCTTCTCGCGAGCAACATCACGCGCGGTCTGAAGACGGATCGGGAACGGGTGCTGGCGATCTTCGACTGGACGCGCCAGCACGTCCGCCCGACGCCGCGTGGCTGGCCGGTGATCGATGACCACATCCTTCATATCATCATCCGTGGACACGGGGTGGATGAGCAGATGGCGGATGTGTTCACAACGCTCTCCACCTATACCGGGGTCCGGGCGTTCTGGAAGCGCCTCCAACCATCGGAGGATGGGGGGTGGCTGGTCCTGTCATTTGTCCAGGTGGATGGGAGGTGGCTCCTCTTCGATGTGTGGCGGAACCTGGTCTTCGCCAATGCCCAAGGTGACTTCTTGAGCGCCTCGGAGTTGGCCGCCAACCCGCAGCTCGCCGCCCCCCTCGTGGGGAATCTCACGATTGAGTCCCTCCCTTACCTGGGGTATTTTGCCACCCCGGCATTTGAGGAGGTGCCGCGCACGCTGCGCGCCGAGCTCCAGATGCCATGGCCGCGGCTTGCCTATGAGGTGGGGCGAGCCTTGCGGCTCGTGCCGGATGCAAACGCCATGGTCCCCCCGCCTGCTGGCTCTGCCGACAGGAGGATGGGACCTCCACACCCCAGGCTGCAACGAGACGGACTGTGATGAACGCATGGTCCGCCGTGGCCCAGCCTCTCCAGGCGCGTGGGCTCCCGGTGCTTCCGCATGAGACCTTCGCGATCGGCTTCGACCGGCGGGACACAGACCGGGTGCTGAGCTGTTGGCGGGAGATTCTCGAACGCCATCAGTGGACGGAGGGGAAATTCACCCGCCTGTTTGAAGAGAAGTGGGCGCAGTGGAACGGGCTGCCAGCCGTTGCGATGTCGAGTTGGGCTGGTGCGGCGATGGTCTGCATGGACTATTTCAGACTCCGCGGCAAAAAGGTCCTGTGCCCAACGAATACCTTCATCGCGACGCCCCTGTCCGTCATCAAGGCCGGCGGCGAGGTGGTGTTTGGGGACTGCAATCGGTCGGACCTGTGCTTGAGCTACGAAGCCCTTGTCTCGGCCGCGGAACAACATGAGTTGGCCGCGGTGTGGCTGGTCCACATCGGTGGGCACATCGCCTTCGAGACGCGGCGTATCGCCGAGTTTTGCCGCTCGCGCGGCATCATCCTCTTGGAGGACTGCGCGCACGCCCACGGGGCCTCCTGGAATGGTCGGAAGCCCGGCACCTGGGGTGATGCGGGAGTCTATTCGTTGTACGCGACCAAGACGATCTCCACCGGCGAGGGCGGAATACTCGTCTCCAAGCATGCGGGGTTGGTTGAATTTGCCAGGCGATACCGGAATTACGGCAAACCCGACTACGACGTCGAGGGGTGGAACTACCGGATCTCCGAATTCACCGCGGCGCTTGGGGCGGTCCAGGTCGAGCGGCTCGACGAGATTGTCGCCTGGAAAAACCGCGTGGCTGACACGATCCTCAATCCCACCTTCTCGCATCGGGTTCGGCTTCCTCAGGGGATGGTCTCAGGATTCTACAAGTACATCGTGTTTGATCCCATTGAGCGCTCCACGGGAAAGGTCTACGACACGCCCTGTCATGTTCTCATGAAGCGAGGCGGGTCGTTTCCGAACGCCGAGTGGGTATCCCAACATCATTGGTGTGTGCCGCTGTACTACCATCCTGAACAAGGAGTGCGATCGCCATGAAGGTTCTCGTGACGGGCGGGTCCGGCTTTATCGGCTCCCATGTGGTCGAC
>Ga0137796_10002326_pt1 | contig 10280 bp, 6 predicted proteins | sample OV2TP3_FD_97704 | JGI IMG/M metagenome (GOLD analysis project Ga0137796, IMG submission 97704)
GGGAAGGTGGGGATGGGGGGGAAATCCGGGGCCTACCCCCCACCTGAAGCCTCCCCCTCAAGGGGGGAGGAGCTTACAAGGACCTGTTTTTGCTACATCATTCGCTTAACTTGGCGCCTATGCCCTCCAGGGTGGAGGGAGAAACGCGGCGTTACGTCTCGATGGACAGGCCCTCGTGCACCAGCTCCACCGATTCCATCGCCACCTCGTTGCCGCTGGCCTTAAACATGGGGGCTTCGATCTTGTTGATCCAGGCGCTCTCCGCATGCCAGCGCAACACGGGCTGGCGCTGTTCGTTCAGCAACACGATGGTGACATCCCGCCGGTCTGGGAGGCCATTCACGATGTTCGTAAACCAGGTCCAAAGGGAGGTGTCCTGGGTATAGCCACGCTTGAGCGTAATGTTCGAATATTTTCGGAGCCCGACCAGCTTGCGCACATTGGGGATGAGGTCCGTCCCCTCCCGGTAATCCACCGCGTCCCCTTCCGCGGTCAGGCCGCTACACTCGCTGAAGGCGCCGAGGGGGACACCATCGATCACCAGTTGAAAGTTAAACGAGCGATACGGATCGCGGCGTTCGCCGGTTGCCATGTCTTACCCCCCAAACAAACCCAATGAACCCTTAGTTCTCTGCCCGAGCCGTCCAGAGGCCGATGCGGATGATGACGAATTCCGCCGGTTTGACGGGAGCCACCCCCACGATCACGATCAGCCTTCCGCTGTCGATATCCGTCTGCGTCATGGTGGTGCGGTCGCACTTCACGAAGTACGCCTCCTCCACCTTCGTCCCTTCCAGGCCGCCGTTGCGCCACACCAACGTCAGGAAGTTGGAGATCGAGCGGCGGACCCGCGCCCATAGGGGCTCTGCGTTGGGCTCGAAGACGACCCACTGCAGACCACGGTCGATGGAATGCTCGATGAAGATGAGCAACCGCCGGACATTCACATATTTCCAGTCGGAGTCGCTGGTGATGACACGTCCGCCGAACACGCGGATGCCACGATTGTTGGGTCGAAAATCCCGAATGACGTTGATGTTGACCGGGTACGGATTGAGAATGTCATGCTGTTCTTTGTTCAAGACGCGCTGCAGGCCGAGGATGCCCCCGCGCACGACCTCGTTGGCCGGGGCCTTGTGTACGCCCCGCTCGATGTCGGTGCGGGCATAGATGCCCAGGACATGGCCGCTGGGCGGAATGGGATACTCAGCCACGCGCACCAGGTTGGGGGGATAGGGATCGGGAATCAACAACCAGGGGTGATACAGGGCCGCATACTTGGTGTCGAACTGCTGCCGCTGGTTTTGCACATCGGCCAGGGTATCGTTGGGCGGGCGCTGTCCATCCAGGACGGCGAAGCGGTAGCGCATCAGCTCGCAATGGGTGATCAGGGCGCTCTGGATGGCCGGAGTGGTGCGGCCCGGACAGGCGACGATGCTGATCTCCTCGATGTTGCGCAGGCTGTGCAAACCCGTGCGATTTTCCGGGTCGGGGTCATCCACCCCGATGTAGTGTGTGTCGGTGAGCGTCCCGATGGAGTCGTTTCCCCCCTCTAAGGGATGGCGCGCGGGGCGCTGGCGGCCGTCGGGCAGGACATCCACCAGGGTTTCAGGGCCGAGCCGGATGCTCTCCAGCGCCGTCGTGCGGGCAGGCTCCGCCAGATCCTGCGCCACATCGCGGACGCGGACGTACCAGGACTCCCCTTCGGGCCTATGGTCCGACAGGCGTGGGGGCCCGTTGACGTCCCCGACGATGGTCTGCACGTAACGGCTGTGGCGAGGGTCCATGGAGAGATACCGAAACACCTCCGAATCCAGGATAGTCTCATTGCGCGAGGGCATCGCCGGGTCCGGCTGCCGCAGCAGGTACACGCTCAGGCGAAACTCCCGGGAGCGGACGCCGAGAAACGTCCCTGGTGGCAGGGCGGCTATTGACGCGAGCTGCGCAGCGCTCAGGCCGGGAGGAGCCAACGTGATGTCGTTGGTGGCCCGGTTGATCGTCACCACTTTCAGCGGATCCCCCAACACCGCATCGCCGTTCTGGGCATCGAGCAGTTCGAGAATCGTCCCCGCCTCGACGCCGGCTGCGGATCCGAGCCGGATCTGTGTCGCACCGCCCACAAAGGCCAGGGTGGTCCTGGCCACCAGCCCCGCCGGTTCATCTTCGACGGAGACGCGCAGGCGGTTCCCCCACGACCCAGCATCCAGGGCCTGCACGGCCAGCAGGCGAGCGCGTTCCGCAAGCGGCGAGCCAGCGGCATGTGCTCGGGACACCGGGACTGTCACACTGATCGGTCGCGCGTCCAGGACCGCGGCGTCTGCGTTGAGGCGATGATAGGAGACTGCCCCGGCGGCTGTGGTGACCCGGATGAAATCATTGGCGGCGTATCGATTTGGAGCGACTCCCGGCCCGCCATCCGTCACCGGCACGAGCGTCCCTGCATTGGCCACCTCGAGGACCACGACGGTGCTCGGTCGATCCGCCCTCACGGTCGGTGGGGTTTGACGTCGCACCTCCGTGCCATTGGGCCGGGCGCTATTCAGCGGGTGCGTCAGGACCACATTGCCCGCATTGGGGGGGGCCCCACCGGGAGAGGGATTGGGGAGGGCGGCGATGGTCGCGTACTCTTGATTGGAGGGGGCGCCGATGCGCAGGACATCCCCGACCACAAGCCCCACCCGGTTGTCCAACGCGATGACGGTGCTCCCGGCGATGACGGCAGCCGTCAGCGCTTTTGCGGCGACCGCGCCATCGTCCAGCAGATCGACGCCCTGCATCAGTGTCGCGGGCGGATACGACCCGTAGGCCCCGCTTGACAGCGTGAGCAGGCTGAGGTTGCCGATGCGCCTCGCTTCACGGGTCGCATTGTTCGCACGATCGAAGATGATCAAGGTGTCGCGCAGCAAAAAATTGTTACGGGGAGGCGTCAGAAACACGACGCGATCGCCCACGCTCGCCGCGCTCGCGAGCGTGTTGTTGTCGATCTGGTCGGCGCCTCCGGGGACGGGATCGAGTCGGGTGACATCTGTGGGCGCCGGGTAGGCCATCGCCAGGGGACTGTCCAGCCCAATGCGGAGGTGCGTGGGGTCGATCGTGGCCAGACTGGCGACGAAGCGGTGTTCGCTGGAGAACTGGGTGCCGATTTCCAGGAGCTGGTCCATGGCGATATCCGCCAGGTCGCCAGCGGCGCCCGTCACGACGATGCTTGTCGTGCCTGCCGCAGCTGCCTCGGAGAGCTGCACCGCGGTCGCAGCCGACGGGAATGGATCAGTCACGCGATTGATGTTATCGACCGTCACGGCGGCATTATGGCCGCGGCTGAGGGCAAAGTTGAGTGGAACGTGCGTGGCGGCCCCTGGATTGGTACCCGGCGGGACGTCAGGAGCGAGCAGGCGATACTCGGCATCGCTACCCCCCCCGATGCGGACCCGATCGCCGGCCTGGAGCGTCCCGGTGTTGGGAACAGCTGCGTTGATATTGAGCACATAGAGCGGCGACGCGGCGAGGCCGGTCAGCTCAGGCGCGGAGCGTAGCAGCATCGTCCACGCCGAGGTGTTCGACCCCCGATTATGGAGATCGAAGGTCCCCGGCGTGGCGCCCCCCACATCCAGCACGCGTGTGATATAGACCCGTTTGCCGCCGTTGATGAAGAAGCCCTCGACAGCCTGGGGGAGATAGCAATGCGCCCCGATCCCATTGGAGAAGTCTCGAAGGGTGAGGCGCTCCCCGAACCAGCGCGTAAATTCACCGATGCCGGTGATCAGAATGGGCACATTGACCGGTCCGCGCTCCGTGACCCCTAGCATGCCTGCGGTGCTGGTGCTGACCCCCTCGATGGGTTTGCTGCCGGTGTCGATCTCTTCGACATAGACCCCTGGTGCGAGATACTCGGGCATATCGGTCCTCCAACGTATGGTTCAGCGGCCGTCCTGACTTAGCGGAACGTGAAATCCATGCGATTCTCACGCCGGGTATAATCCGGGCGAAACTCCCGTTGGACGGGTGTCAATGGGGCGCTTTCCGCGCGAATCACCAGCTGTGCCACGCGGCTCAACGGCGGCAGCCGATAGAATCCGTCGGCGTCGCTGCTGACGGAAAAGTGCCTCACACGGTGCTCCTCGGGAAGACTGGGACCTCCGGTGATCCGTACCTCCCGCGCGCCGGCCAGGCCCGCCAGGTCTTGCAAAAACACGCAGGTATCGCCGGCGAGCCCATCCTGGGCAAAATCCCTCCCGGGCGGCCCGAAGGGCTGCGGGTTGACCCTCAGCACCAGCGCATTGCGGCGATGGGCATACGCCAGCGGAAAATCCAGTGTGATCCGGGCCGGTTGCGCGACCGTACTCGCGCCGACAATAGTCTGAATCGCCAAAAACTCGGCGAGGTCCGGGCGCGTGGCGTCGATCAGCAGAATGTCCCCCAGCCCCAGGTTCTGGCGATTGGACAGCCGAATCGCATTGACCCCACTGGGGGTATCATCCAGGAGCACCTTGTCGTCTCCCACACTCGGTTGCAGATCCCTGTGGCGCAGACGCCCCACCAGGGCATCTCTCCTGGCATAGAGCGGTGGCTGCAGGGAAACCAGATTGGGCAGCTCGGGTGGCACGACCACACTTGCGGGGGGTGGCGTCCGCCAGATCCCCGTGACCCGCACGGTCGCGCCGGCAAGCGGCGTCGTGGTGGTGCTCAGCGCCTGGACCGTCCGTCCCGTGATGACGACCGGCTCCCGATGCAGCGGCAGGGTGAGCAGCGGGGGTGGCGCAAAAGCCTGAGGGAACGCGGGCTCCTGTGGGACCGTGACCGCTACTTGCTGGGGAACATACCCTTCCACCCTGACCATGAGCGGCATGGTATAGGGCTGCGTCGCGAGCGCGGGAAAAATGCCGCGCGGGAAGCCGACCAGGCCGACCAGGCCGTCGCTCGCGATACGCGGCGCCGCGAGGGGCGTGCCGGATTCGAGGCTGATCGGGCCAGCCGGAGGTTCCCCCGTCAGCTCGTCGAGCACCCGCAGGCGTGCCAGCGCCCAAAAGCGGTCCCCCAGGGGCGGCTGATCGTCCGCCGAGAACAGATACCGCCTTCCCTCCACTTCGACGGTGCGACGAGGCATCCTATGGCTCCAGCGTCACAGGGGGTTGGGAGCGACGATCACGCCATATTCCGGCAGCGCGACCAGCACCGGGCTGACCTGCTCCGGCTCCGTCTCGGACGCGATCTCGACCACACTCACCTCATACGACACCGACAATTGATACGGCGCGTCCAGCGCATCCCAGACTCTGGCGATCTCCTCCAGGCTCAGCGTTTCCAGGCGGACGGTCAATTCGACTTCCGTGCCGCTGAAGTCACCCTGCAGGTCGCTCCCACGCAGCGTGGGATGGTCGTGGAAGATCTGCAGCACTTTGCCGAGAATCACCTGTTCCGTTTCCGGTCCGATCTGCGACTGAGCCCCGGTGATGGGCGTCACCAGATAGTGCAGGCGGACGGGCAAGGGAGGAGGGCGCAGCAAGTTGGGTCCGATCCGCTCCGGCGGTGCATTCAAGCGCTCTTCGTCCCGTATCACCCGATACAACCATACGGAGAGCCCCTCGATGTCGGCATCGATCATCTCCTGGGGCGTGTTCAGCGTCACCAGCATGGTTCCACCACTGGCGGGATTGAAGAAGGGCGCCAGGTTCGGGTCTGTTTCGAACCGATCTCGTAGGTATCTGGCGAGCGTCTGACTCGTAGCCCGTAATGCCGTGTACACGGTTCCTCCGCACTAACCCCCCTGGGGCTGGTCCTCTGCAGGGATGGTCGAGAAGACCTCTTCGTACCGCTTGATCGAGGCCCCCAGGGTCTGGAACAGCGCCTTCGCGTAGACCGGGTTGGTAATGATGCGCGTGTGGAGCTGTGCCCGCTGGCTGTCCGCGTAAAGCTGGCCGAAATCGAGCAAGAATTCGAAGGCGTTGTGGCCGACTTTGAAGTAGTTGGCATAGCGCCCTTCCAGCTCACCGGCGCCCTGGGGATCCTCGTATACATGCTTCATCCACACCTCCGCAACAAACCCAATGAACTCGACAAACCCCTACGCAAAGTGGATGCCAATGCCGGCTGGATGGGAGGGATGTGCCTGCAACCCGTGAGAAAACAGGCATTTTGCCGAGGAGCCGGCCTTGCCGGAGGGACTCTCTTCCTCCGGAGGGTGTGACAGGAAGTGTCACAGGGGATCTGGCTGGGGTGGGGAAAAGGCGTGAAGTGACGGGGTCCCGACGTGTCACATGGGTCTGTTACACGGCTGTGACAGCGCCATGGATGCAGCGGCCCCACCGTTTTCCAGCCTGCCCCCTTTGACGATCCGATATTTCCTGAGCTTCCGATAGAGGGTCATGCGGGACCAGTGGAGCTGCTGGGCGGCCTTGCTCATGTTCCATTGGGTGGAGAAGAGGGCGGAGAGTACACGCTCTCGCTCGCTCTGGGAGAGGCCTTCGGTCTGCCTGAGCCGCTGGCGGAATGGTTCAGGCAGGTCCATGAACGCGATCCTGCGGGAGGTGAGGTTGATGAAGGTGGCTTCGAGGAGATTCTTCAGCTCGCGCACGTTGCCCGGCCAGTCGTAGTGGAGCAAGAAGGCCAAGGCGTCTTGCGTAAAGCCCTCGACCGCTAACCCCAGGCGCCGGTTCCATTCCCGGAGATAGGCTTCGCACAACAGGAGAATGTCCTCCCTGCGGTCTCGCAAGGGGGGGAGGTCGATCCTGGCGACGTTGAGCCGAAAGTACAGGTCCTTGCGGAATTTCCCCTCGGCCATCAACCCCTCGAGATCCTGATTGGTTGCGGCGATGACCCTGATATCCAGGGGAATGCTTCGCTTCCCTCCCAGGCGCTGGACCTGCCTGCTCTCGATGGCGCGGAGGATCTTCGCCTGGGCATACGGGCTCATATCGCCGATTTCGTCGAGGAAGATCGTGCCCCCGTGGGCGAGCTGCAATTGTCCCTCCTTGACAGCGTGTGCCCCGGTGAAGGCCCCTCGCTCATAGCCAAACAGCTCGCTCTCTAACAGACCCTCAGGGATGGCCGCACAGTTGATACACAGAAACGGCTTGTGATGCCTGGCGCTGTTTTCGTGAATCAGCTCCGCGACCAACTCCTTGCCGGTACCGGTTTCCCCGCTGATGAGGGCGTTGCTGTCCGTGCATGCGACCCTGGCGATGTATCTTTTAATGGCCTGCATCGAGGCGCTTTCGCCGAGCATGCGCTGGCCGTTCCGGAGGCTGGCTGTGGGCGGGTGAGATGTTTCCGGCTGGACGACCAATAGATGCGAGCGCTTGTGGGGAGAGGATCCGAGGACAGCCGCGTTGTCGGGGGCATCGAGGACTTCAAACCCATGCTGGAGCAAGAGCCCTTTCAGGGAGTGTCGCAGGGCCTCATCTCCGTCTACGATCAGGATGGCCGGCTTTCCCATGGAACCTGTCCCCCGAAGACTCATGCGAGGCGACTGCCCATCTCAGAGCGCTCAACGGTGCATCACCAGTGGCTTCTGTATCGTGTTCGCACGCAGTAGATCTCCACGCCCGGCGCCAATCATGCGGACCGGACCTGAGACGATTACGGCAGTGATCCAGGAGTGCAAGCGGAATACCAGGTGAGAATCCCTGTGCTGACGATGGATGCGCGGCATGGCAGGGGAAGGATGGGTGGTGGACATGGTGGCCAATGGTGGCCACCCACATGCCGGCCGCTGTGGCTCCTTGAAGGCCACCGCGACCGGTATGGCCAGGACATGTGCGCTAGCCAGCAGAACGTCTGTCAGGGGGAGGCCTCCTCCGATGACAGAAGAGAGGATAGAGGATAATGTTCACTACATCTGTGGTTTGAGGCCATGTCAGACTAACATATGTTGTCTATATGTCAAATACGCGAATGGTAATTGCAACGATATGAAAGGGAAATCGCCCCCCCTCTGCTCCATTTCTCCTCCCCCTTGAGGGCATACGCGCCAAGTTAAGCCGTAAACCTATGCGCTAAGAGCCTATGCCCCTTCCCCCAGGCGAGGGGGAAGTTTTCCTTAATCCCTTCCCCCCTGGAGGGGGAAGGTCAGGATGGGGGGGAAATCCGGGGCCTACCCCCCACCTGAATCCTCCCCCTCAAGGGGGGAGGAGCTTACAAAGGCGTGTTTTTGCAGCATCATTCTCTTAACCTGGCGCCTATGCCCGCAAGGGGGGAGGAGATCAGAAAAGCCCGTCAACCCGGCAGTTTATCCTTAAGTTGACGCCTGTGCCCCTCGAGGGGGAAGGTGGGGATGGGGGGAAGATGCAGGGGGCTTGAGCCAGTCTCTGGTCTTCGGTATACTCATACATCAAGTGTGCCCCAGGGAGCTTTTCGACGAGGACGACACCTATGGCAAAGTCTAAAGCTCGTAAGCAGCGTCGCGCGGCTGCGCAGCCGGACACCGCCCGGCTACGCACACGCACGGCGGAAGCCCTCGCACGCGGCGCGTTTCACAGCGCCCGCGAGCTAGCAAGAGAGCTGTGCAAGCAAGACCCCGCTGCCGAGCATAAGCGCTGGCTCATCGAAGCCACCCTGGGCCGCGCTGCGCAACTGCGCCAGAGCGGTCAGGCGGCCGAGGCCGCACACATGCTGCGCACGGTCGTCGCGGGCGGGTTCGACTCCCCACAGCTCCTGGCGCGGTGTGCCGGCGAGCTCATGCTGGCCGGTGACTGGCGGACGGCTGAGCAACTGACCCAGGGTGTTACCGACGCAGGTGTGCTGCAGGAACTCCAGGCGCGGCGTGCCGACGCCGCAGTGCTGCAGGGCGAGCAGGGCCTGGCCGAGTTGCCCGAGGGCATCCGGCCGGAGGCGCAGCGTGTGCTGCAAGCGCTGGCAGCCCTGACCCAGGGCGATGACGCGGCGGCACACGCGGCGGTTGCAGGCATTCCGACCGACTCGCCCCTGCACGACTGGAGCCTGCTCGTACAGGGGTTGGCCGCGTTCTACACCGACGGCCTGCCGGCGTTGGAGCTGTGGCAGCAGTTGACGCCGGAGCGGGCGCCCGCGGCCATCGCCACCCCGTTCCGGGCCCAGATCGATGCAGCGTTTCTGGAAAGCCAGCCGCCGCCGCAGCGGGCAGAGCTGGCAGTGTTTGGCAGGCGGCTGTATCTCGGACCAGCGCTGGCAGCGCTGGAAGATGTACGCGGTATACTCGCACGGGGGACCCTGGTTACGGCCCTGCGTCGTGCGGGTGAGGCGCGGCAGGCGTTGCCCCCAGAATGCCAGCACCTGCGCGAGCGGCTGGCGCGCGTCATGTACTGGGAAGTCGTACGGCACTGCGGCGATAGGGAGATTGACATCTACACGAGGGGGCTGGGGGCACCGCCCGAGGACCCGGAGCTCCACCGACTCCTGGCGCTGCAATGCGAGGAGCAAGACTATATAGCAGAGGCCCAGGACCACTGGGCGGCGTACGAGCGGAGCCTGACCCAGCACAGCATCGTCAGCGCCACGGATGCTGAGCTGGCCCGCTCGCTGGTGTGGCTCCACATGGGCGAGCTGGCCGAGGAGGAGGCTCCCCCCCTGCCCCCCGCGCTGTCTGGTCTCTTGCCGCCCGAGCTCGACGACGAGGATGCCTGTGCCTTCACTGCCAGCGAGTGTTACCGCCGCAGCGTCGAGCTGGCACCGCAAAACCTCCAGGCGCACGAACGCCTCCTCGCTGGGCTGCATGCCGAGCAGAAACAGCCAGAGGTGGTACGCGCCGCTCAGCACCTGCTGGAACGCTTTCCGGAGCACGAACGGGCCCTGGAAGCGCTCGCTGACGACGCCTTCAGGCAACAGCGCTGGGACGAGGCGGTCGCCTTCCAGGAACGCGCGGTACGGGGGCGGCCCCATGACGCCAACCTGACGGCTCGCCTGGACACCTATCGGCTTAGCCTGGCCCGGCTGCGGGCGCAACAGGGGCAATTCGAGGAGGCCCGCACGCTTCTGACGGCCCAACTGCATAAGGAGCATGCCAGCGATCGCTCCCTGATCCTGTGTCGGCTGGCGGCGGTCGAGCTCAAGGCTGGTCAGCAGCAACAGGGGATGGAGCTATTCGCGCGTGCCTGCCAGGAGGCGCCCAGTCGCCTCGTGGCGGTGTACCAGCTGCTCATCGAGTCCATCCGCATGCCCCTGGAGCGGAGATTGAGCAAGCAGCTGGCCCGTGAGTTCCGACACGGGCTCAAGGCCGAGGTGGATGGGCCGAGCCTGGTCGCGCTACTGGCCACGCTGTATGCCTTCAAGACATCCGGGATCAGCTATGCAGGGCTGGAAGAGCATCA
>Ga0137796_10002327_pt1 | contig 10277 bp, 10 predicted proteins | sample OV2TP3_FD_97704 | JGI IMG/M metagenome (GOLD analysis project Ga0137796, IMG submission 97704)
GCTCGGGGCGCGGCGCCGCCCTGCGCTTCGCGGCCCGCTACGGCTCGTTCGCGATTCGCTCCGGCGGGGCATCCCCGGCGCCCCGCGAGCTCGGGCGGTGGATCACGCCGAATCGAGAGGTGCTATGTAGGGCCATGAGGATCGAGCTGACCGACGAGCAGCAGATGATCCGGGAGCTGGCCCGGGAGTTCGCCCAGAAGGAGGTGGAGCCCATCGCTGCCCAGCTCGACCGGGAGGGCCGCTTCCCCCACGAGACCGTCCGGCGCATGGGGGAGCTCGGGCTCATGGGGATCGCCATCCCCGAGAAGTACGGCGGCGGCGGGGCCGACACCGTGAGCTACGTCGTGGCCCTCGAGGAGGTCGCCCGCGCCTGCGCCTCCCACGCCGTCGTCATGTCGGTGAACAACTCCCTGGTGGCGGATCCCGTTCACCAGTTCGGCTCCGAGGAGCAGAAGGAGCGCTTCCTCGTCCCCCTGGCCTCGGGGCGAGGGCTCGGCTGCTTCGCCCTCACCGAGCCCCAGGCCGGCTCGGACGCCACGAACCAGACCACCCTCGCCGCGCGCGACGGCGACCACTACGTCCTCGCCGGCCGGAAGGTCTTCGTCACCAACGGCCGCGAGGCCACCGTCGCCCTGGTCTTCTGCCAGACCGACCAGGCCAAGGCGCACCACGGGATCTCGGCCTTCCTCGTCGAGAAGGGGACCCCCGGCTTCCTGGTCCCCAAGGTCGAGGACAAGCTCGGGCTCCGGGCCTCGGACACCGCGGAACTCGTCTTCGAGGAGTGCCGGGTGCCCGCCGCCAACCGGCTCGGGGAGGAGGGGCTCGGCTTCAGGGTCGCCATGAAGGCCCTGGACGGCGGCCGGATCGGGATCGCCGCCCAGGCCGTGGGGATCGCCCGGGCCGCCTACCAGGCCTCGATCGCCTACGCCAGGGAGCGGAAGTCGTTCGGCGTCCCCATCGGCCAGCACCAGATGGTCCAGTGGATGCTCGCCGACATGGCGACCCAGCTCGACGCGGCCCGCCTCCTCACCTGGCGGGCCGCCGCGCTGAAGGACCGGGGGGAGCCCTACGGGGTCGCCGCCGCCATGGCGAAGCTCTACGCCTCCGAGACGGCGATGAAGGTCACCACGGACGCCATCCAGGTCCACGGCGGCTACGGCTACATCAAGGAGTACCCGGTGGAGCGGTTCTTCCGCGACGCCAAGATCACCCAGATCTACGAGGGGACCTCGCAGATCCAGAAGCTGGTCATCGCCCGCCAGCTCCTGGATCTCAGGTGACGGGGGGCGGCCCATGGACGAGCAGGAGCTGGAGCGGATCCGGGAGGGCAAGGCCCGCTGGGAGGCGGAGACGGTCGCCCCCCACCTCGCCGACGCCCCCGAGCGGCAGGCGCGCTTCGAGACCCCGTCGGGGATCCCCGTCGAGCGCCTCTACACCCCGGCGGACCTCGAGGGGGCCGACTATCTCGCCAAGCTCGGCTTTCCCGGCGAGTTCCCGTTCACCCGCGGGGTCTACCCGACCATGTACCGGGGCCGGCTCTGGACCATGCGGATGTTCGCGGGGTACGGCCGCCCCGAGGACACCAACCGCCGCTTCCGGTACCTCCTCGAGCAGGGGCAGACCGGGCTCTCGACCGCCTTCGACATGCCGGCCCTCATGGGGTACGACGCCGATCACCCGCGGGCCCGGGGCGAGGTGGGGCGGGAGGGGGTTTCCATCTCGACCCTCGAGGACATGGAGCGGCTCTTCGAGGGGATCCGGCTCGACCAGGTCACCACCTCCATGACCATCAACTGCACGGCCTCCATCATCCTGGCCATGTACCTCGCGGTGGCGGAGCGGCAGGGGGTGGCCTGGGACCGGATCGGCGGGACGATGCAGAACGACATGTTGAAGGAGTTCATCGCCCAGAAGGAGTGGATCTGCCCGCCCGAGGCCGCGGTCCGGATCGTGGTGGACATGATCGAGTTCACCGCGAAGCACGTCCCGCGCTTCAACCCCGTCTCGATCTCCGGCTACCACATCCGCGAGGCCGGCTCCACGGCGGTCCAGGAGCTGGCCTTCACCCTGGCCGACGGGATCGGCTACGTCGAGGCCTGCCGGAAGCGCAGGCTCGACGTGGACAGCTTCGCCCCGCGCCTCTCTTTCTTCTTCGACATCCACTCGGACTTCTTCGAGGAGATCGCCAAGCTCCGGGCGGCCCGGCGGATCTGGGCCACCGTGATGCGCGACCGCTTCGGGGCCCGCCGTCCCGAGTCCCTGCGCCTCCGCACCCACACCCAGACGGCCGGGGTCTCCCTGACCGCCCAGCAGCCGCTGAACAACGTCGCCCGGGTCGCGCTGCAGGCCCTGGCCGCGGTCCTGGGCGGGGCCCAGTCCCTCCATACCAACTCCATGGACGAGACCTGGGCCCTCCCCACCGAGGAGGCGGTGACCGTCGCCCTCCGCACGCAGCAGATCATCGCCGAGGAGACCGGGGCGCCGGCCACCATCGACCCACTCGGCGGCTCCTACTACGTCGAGTGGCTCACCGACCGGATGGAGGCCGAGGCCCTGGCCTACATCCGGAAGATCGACGAGCTGGGGGGGATCATCCGGGCCATCGAGCTCGGCTACCCCCAGCAGGAGATCGCCGACGCCGCCTACCGCTACCAGCTCATGGAGGACCGGGGCGAGAAGGTCACGGTCGGCGTCAACCGCTACGTCCAGGCCGAGGAGAAGCCGATCCCCTACCTCCGGATCGACGAGGGCCTCGAGCGCGAGCAGGTCGAGCGGGTGCGAGGGCTCAAGGCGCGCCGGGACGCCGCGAGGGTGGAGCGGCACCTCAAGCGGATCGCCGAGGCCTGCCGGAACGGCGAGAACCTGATGCCGGTCCTCATCGACGCGGTCAAGGACTCCGTGAGCCTCGGGGAGATCTCCGACGTCTACCGCCAGGTCCTCGGCCGCTACCAGGAACCGATCATCTTCTAGCTGACGGAGGCGTCTGTGAGGAAGCGCGAGCGGTCGCCCGAGGCGCGGCAGACAGCCCAGGCGCGCCGGCACGAGGCGGAGGTGCTGGCCGAGCTGGCCAGCGCGATCACCGCCTCGCTGGACCTCGACACGGTGCTGGAGCGGGTGGCCAAGGGGGCGAGGGAGCTCTGCGGGAGCGACATGGCCCAGATCGCGCTCGTGGACCCGGACTCGGGGACGATGCGCGTGCGACACCTCGTCGGGGCCCGCTATCACGGCTACGAGGCCCTTCGCATCGAGGTCGGGAAGGGGGTCGGAGGGGAGGTGCTCCTGACCGGGCGCCCCTTCCGGACGGTCCATTACGCCGAGGATCCCCGGATCAGCAAGGACTACCTCGAGGTGGTCCGCGAGGAGGGGGTGGTGGCGGATCTGGCGGTGCCGATCCGGATCGGCGACCGCATCGAGGGCGTGGTGTTCGTGGCCAACCGCTCTCCCCGCCCGTTCACCGACCGGGACGAGGCGGTCCTCGTCCGGCTGGCCGACCACGCGGCCATCGCCATCAAGAACGCGCGGCTCTACGGCGAGCTGCGGGCCGCCCTGGAGGCGGTCGAGGCCTCCCAGCAGCGGATCATCCAGGCCGAGAAGCTCCGGGCCCTCGGCGAGATGGCCGGGGGGATCGCCCACGACTTCAACAACGCCCTGGCCGCCATCCTGGGTCGGGCCCAGCTCCTCCTGACCCGGGCCCAGGACCCGGACCTCCGACGGCAGCTCCAGGTGATCGAGAAGGTCGCGATGGAGGCGGCCCAGACCGTCCGGCGGATCCAGGAGTTCACCCGGACGAAGCGGCTCAGGCCCTTCGAATCGGTGGACCTCAACCGGGTGGTCGAGGAGGTCGTGGAGTTCACCCGCGCCCGCTGGGCGGACGAGGCCCAGGCGGCGGGGGTCGCCTACGAGGTCGGGGTGGAGGCCTCCCCCGTGCCGCCGGTGGCCGGCGACCCTTCCGAGCTCCGCGAGGCCCTGACGGACCTCGCGTTGAACGCCCTGGACGCCATGCCCAGGGGCGGGCGCCTGACCTTCCGCACCGGGGTGGACGGGGGGCGCGTCTTCTGCGTCGTGACCGACACCGGGATCGGGATGGCCGAGGAGGTCCGCCGCCGCGCCTTCGACCCGTTCTTCACCACCAAGGGGCCGCGCGGCACCGGGCTCGGGCTCAGCATCGTCTACGGGATCGTCCGCCGGCACGGCGGGGAGGTCGAGGCCCGGAGCCGGGTGGGGCAGGGGAGCGCGTTCACCATCTGGCTCCCCGCGGGGCGCGAGGTCCCCGGGGCGCCCGAGGGGCCCGGCCCGCTCCCGCCGGGGCGCAGCGCGAGGGTCCTGGTCATCGACGACGAGCCCGAGGTCCGGGACCTCCTGGCGGAGCTCCTGACCGGCCAAGGTCACGTCGTGACCGCGTGCGCCGACGGGCACGCGGGGCTCTTGCGCCTCGAGCAGGAGCCCGTGGACCTGGTCATCACCGACCTCGGCATGCCCGGGCTCTCGGGCTGGGAGGTCGCCGAGGCCGTCCGGCGCCGGCGCCCCGGCACCCCCGTGGCCCTGATCACCGGGTGGGGCGACCGGATCGATCCCGAGGAGGCCCGGGCCAAGGGGGTGGACTTCGTCGTCGGCAAGCCGTTCCGGATCGAGGAGATCGTCTCGGTGATCGCCCGCGCCGTCTCCGGCGCCCGCCCGGCCTCACCCTCTTCCTGACGAGGTGACCATGGACTGCGTCTTCTGCAGGATCGTGAGCGGCGAGATCCCCGCCACCCGGCTCTACGAGGACGAGAGGACCCTGGCCTTCATGGACATCAACCCGCTGAACGACGGCCACTGCCTGGTCGTCACCAGGGCCCACGTCCCCACCCTCTTCGACGCGGCGGAGGCCGACCTCCAGGCCGCCATCGCCACCGCGAGGCGGGTGGCCCTGGCGATCCGGGAGGCCCTCAAGCCGGAGGGGCTCAACGTGCTCCAGGCCAACGGGCCCGCGGCGTTCCAGTCCGTCCCCCACTTCCACCTCCACCTCGTCCCCCGCTGGACCGGGGACGGCAAGGGGTTCGACTGGAAGCTCGTCCCCGGTGACCGGGAGCGGATCCAGGCCACGGCCGAGAAGATCCGGGTTGCTCTGAGGTAAGGCGTCGCTGATGGCGGAGCGGAAGATCCGGGTGTTGGTGGGAAAACCGGGCCTCGATGGGCATGACCGGGGGGCCAAGATCGTGGCCCGGGCGCTCCGGGATGCCGGGATGGAAGTCGTCTACACGGGCCTCCACCAGACCCCCGAGCAGATCGTGGCCACGGCGGTCCAGGAGGACGTGGACGCCATCGGGCTCTCGATCCTCTCCGGCGCCCACAACTACCTCTTCGGGCGGGTGATGGAGCTCCTCAAGGAGCGCGGGGTCGAGGACATCGCGGTCTTCGGCGGCGGGATCATCCCGCCCGAGGACGTCCAGTATCTGAAGTCGCTCGGGGTCAGGGCGATCTTCACCCCCGGGACCTCCACGCAGGAGATCGTCCGGTTCGTGCGGGGCTCCGTCCGGGGCGAGCGCGAGGCCGGGCGGTGATCCTCAGGCTCACGCTCGCGGCGGGCTGCTTCATCCTGGCCATCGAGGAGTTCTTCCGGCTCGGCCAGGCCAGCGCCGCGGTCATTCGCCGCCCCAGCGAGCTGGTGGACGCGCTCATGGCCGGCGATTCGAGCATCGGCCCCTGGCTCCTGGCGGCCTACGGCGTCCTCCTGGTCGTCCAGGCCCTGGAGCGGCGCCCCCGCTAGGAAAGTGTATGACTGAGATGTTTGGGGGGAGGCAGGCCCCGAAGCCGGTCGCTGAAGAGCGACCGGCCGGCTTCGCCGGGGGCCGTCGGAAGGGGGGCGGAGCCCCCCTCCGAGTCCTCACATGGACTTCGAGCTGACCGAGGAGCAGCGGCTCGTCCGGCAAACGGCGCGGGAGTTCGCCGAAGCGGAGATCGCGCCCGTCGCGGCCCGCTTCAACGAGGCCGGGGAGTTCCCCTGGGAGATCGTGCGGAAGCTGGGGGAGATGGGCTTCCTGGGGGCCATCTTCCCCCCCGAGTACGGCGGGGCCGGCCTGGACTCCGTCTCCTACGCCCTCCTGGTCGAGGAGCTGGCCCGCGCTGACGGCTCCGTCGCCCTGACCGTGGCCGCCCACAACTCCCTCTGCTCCGGTCACATCTATCTCGCGGGGACGGAGGCCCAGCGGCAGAAGTACCTCCCCCGGCTCGCCCGGGGTGAGGCGCTCGGGGCCTGGGGCCTCACCGAGCCCGGCTCGGGATCCGACGCGGCGGCCATGAAGACCACGGCGGTCGAGGACGGCGAGGGGTTCATCCTCAACGGCACGAAGGCCTTCATCACCAACGGGAGCGTGGCCGAGATCGCGGTGGTCATGGCGGCGACCGACCCCGCCCGGGCCGCGAAGGGGGTCTCGGCCTTCGTCCTCGAGCGGGGGATGGCGGGCTTCCGGCCGGGCGGCACCTACCAGAAGCTCGGCCTCCACGCCTCGGACACCGCCGAGCTGATCCTGGACAACGTCCGGGTCTCCCGGGAGCAGCTCCTGGGCGAGCTGCACGGCGGGTTCAGCGACACCCTGAAGGTCCTCGACGGCGGACGGATCTCCATCGCGGCCATGGCGGTGGGGCTGGCCCAGGCGGCCCTGGACGCCTCCATCAAATACGCCCGGGAGCGCCACGCCTTCGGCCAGCCGATCGGGCACTTCCAGGGGATCCAGGGGATGCTGGCCGAGCTGGCCACGGAGATCGAGGCCGCCCGGCTCCTGACCCTGCGCGCGGCCTACCTGAAGGACCAGGGCCGGCGGATCACCCTGGAGTCGGCCATGGCCAAGCTCTTCGCCTCGGAGGTGGGGATGAAGGTGACGACCAAGGCGATCCAGATCCACGGCGGCTACGGCTACACGCGCGAGTTCCCCGTGGAGCGCTACTTCCGCGACGTGAAGCTCTGCGAGATCGGCGAGGGGACCTCCGAGATCCAGCGCCTCATCATCGCCCGGCAGGTCCTCGGCTTGACCTAATGGCCGAGCACGTGCGCTTCGAGGTCGAGGGCGGGGTCGGCCGGATCACCCTGAATCGCCCCGAGGTCCTGAACGCCCTCCACACCCCGCTCGCCCGCGAGCTGGCCGACGCCACCGAGCGGGCGGCCCGGGAGCCGGAGGTCTGGGTGGTGGTCATCGCCGGGGCCGGCCGGGCGTTCTGCTCGGGGATGGACCGGACCGAGCTGGCGGCGGGGCGGATCGGCGAGCCGTTCTTCCGCCACTGGATCCGCGCCCTCAACCGCCTCGAGGACATGGACAAGGTGGCGGTCGCGGCGATCCGCGGCCACTGCCTGGGCGGGGGGCTCCAGCTGGCGCTGGCCTGCGACCTCCGGCTGGCGGCCGAGGACGCCGTCCTCGGGCTGGGGGCGACGCGCCACGGCCTCGTCCCCGACGGCGCGGTGCTCCGGCTGGCCCGGGTGGTGGGGATCGGGCGGGCCAAGGAGCTGGCCCTCCTGAACGACGAGATCTCGGCGGCGGAGGCCCGGGCGATCGGCCTGGTCAACTGGGTCGCGCCGGCCGCGGCGTTCGACGACCGGCTCCGGGAGGTCCTGGGCAAGTGCCTCGAGGGCTCCCCCACCGCCACCCGCCACACCAAGCGGCTCCTCCACCGCTCCTTCCACACCGACCCCCGGGCCGTGATCGAAGAGCTGGTGGCGGCCCAGCGGGAGTGCTTGGCCTCGGAGGAGCTGGGGGAGGCCAACCGAGCCTGGGACGCCCGGCGCCCGGCGCGCTTTTACCCCCGCCCCCGTCGAGTCCCGCCGGGGTAGGCCGATCTGTCCGTCAGGATAAGCCGATTTGACCTTTACAGGATCGGTCGATTCTGCTACCGTACGGCCAGTCACGCGCGTGGGCGACCCACCACCCGAGCGGTCCCACGGCCCGGTCGGAGGCCAGGGGGAGATGACGAACCCCGAGCAGTCGGTCCTGCGGCTCCTCGCCGAGGGGGAGGGCGACTTCCGCCTGTCCGACCCCGACGACCTCCGGGCGTGGATGCGCGACCGAAAGCGCCGGGAGTTCGTGGACAAGACCGCCACGGCCCGGGAGGCGGTCGCCCGGCTGGTCGCCGACGGCGACTACGTCTCCTTCGACTTCTCCTCCTACACCCGGGGCCCTCAGATCCTGATCCGGGAGATCATCCGCCAGCGCCGGAAGGACCTCTGGTACTGCGCCAAGTTCACGCTCATGGAGTCCACCCTCCTGGTGGCGGCCGGCTGCTGCTCCCGGATCGACGTGGGCTTCCTGGGGCTCGGCGACACCCTGAACCGCGCCGTCGAGGAGGGGCGGGTCCAGGTCACCGAGTGGACGAACGGGACCCTGACCCTCCGCCATCTGGCCGGGGCCATGGGGCTCCCCTTCCTCCCCACGCGGGCCCTGCTCGGGACCGACACCCTCCGCTACTCGGGGGCCCGGGTGGTGGAGGACCCCTTCACCGGCAAGCCCATCACCCTGGTCCCGGCGGTCAACCCCGACGTGGGGCTGATCCACGTCCACCAGGCGGATATCCACGGCAACGCCCGCTGCTTCGGCCCGGGCGTGTCGCCCCTCGAGACGGCCATGGCCTCGCGGAAGGTCATCATCTCCACCGACGAGCTCATCGACCCCGAGGACATCCGGAAGGACCCCGGCCGGACCACGATCCCCTACTACCTGGTGGACGCGGTCGTCTACGCGCCCTTCGGCGCCTACCCCGGCGGGCTCCCCGGGGCCTACGAGATGGACCACGAGCACTTCGCGGAGTTCTTCGCCTCCGAGCGCCGGGGCGGCATCCAGGAGTACCTGGAGCGCTACGTCTTCAGCGTGGAGTCCCACGAGGAGATGCTGGAGCGGCGCGTGGGGCTGGCGCGGCTGGCCGAGCTCCGGCGGCGGGCGGTGATCAAGGAGGGGTACCGATGAACCACCTGCCTCTCCCTGTCGCCACCCACCCGCGGCTCCGGGCGGTGGGGGGGCTTGGGGGCGGAGCGACGCCGCTCCCCCCCAAGGTGGACCGATGAGCCAGGCGAGGCCCGCCCCGGACCACACCGAGGCGGAGGTGATGATCGCCCTCTGCGCCCGACTCCTCGATGACCAGAAGACCGCCTTCATCGGGTTCGGGATGCCCCAGGTGGCCGCGATCCTCGCCCAGCGGCTCCACGCCCCCCACCTGGTCCAGGTCTTCGAGTTCGGGGCCATCGGCCCCATCCCCCTGACCCCGTTCGTGCGCAACACCATGGGGGGCCCCGCCAACTGCTACCGTTCCCTGGCCTGGACCAACATGAACACCATCTTCGCCCAGGCCCAGCTCGGCCTCATCGACTACGGGGTCCTCGGGGCGACCCAGATCGACCTCTACGGCAACATCAACTCCACCATGCTGGGGGAGGACTACCGGAGGCCGGCCAGGCGCTTCCCCGGCGCCGGGGGCGCCACCGAGGTCGCCTCCTACTGCTGGCGGACCATCGTCATCATGCTCCACGAGCGGCGCCGCTTCGTCCCGCGGGTGGACTTCGTCTCCTCCCCGGGCTACCTGGACGGGACCCCGGGGGCGCGGGAGCGGGCGGGGCTCCCGGCAGGGACCGGGCCCTGGCGGGTCGTCACCTCCAAGGCCCTCTTCGGCTTCGACGAGGAGTCCAAGAAGATCACCCTCCTCGGGGTCCTCCGCGGGCTCTCCCCGGAGCAGGTCCTGGCCGAGACGGAGCTCAAGCCGCTGGTGGCGTGCCGGGTGGAGGAGCTCGAGCCCCCGACCGCGCGGGAGATCGCCATCCTCCGGGAGGAGATCGACCCGGCGGGGACCATCATCGGCCGGAGGGCGAAGGCGTGATGGCTGAGCCCATCCTCCAGGTCGAGGACGTCCACATGGCCTTCGGCGGCGTCAAGGCCCTCCGGGGCGTGAGCCTCCAGGTCCAGCGGGGCGAGATCTTCTCCGTCATCGGCCCCAACGGGGCCGGGAAGACCGTCTGTCTCAACTGCATCAACGGCCTCTACCACCCCCAGCAGGGGCGGGTCCTCTTCGAGGGGCGGGACCTCGCCGGCCTCAGGCCGTCCCGGCGCGCGGCCCTGGGGATCTCGCGGACCTTCCAGAAGATCGAGCTGTTCAGCGGCATGACCGTCCTGGACAACATCCGCCTGGGCCGCCACCTCCACATGCGGACCGGGCTCCTGGCCGGGACCGTCTACCTCGGCAAGACCGCCCGGGAGGAGCTGGCGCACCGGGAGTTCATCGAGCGCGAGATCATCGACTTCCTCGAGATGACCCACCTCCGC
>Ga0137796_10002328_pt1 | contig 10276 bp, 9 predicted proteins | sample OV2TP3_FD_97704 | JGI IMG/M metagenome (GOLD analysis project Ga0137796, IMG submission 97704)
GCCGAGCTCGGCCCTGCGGGCCGAACACAGGTGATGGGATGACCCGCTCACCAGGGTTTGTCCGTCGCTACATCTTTTCGACCGACCACAAGATCATCGGGATTCAGTTTCTTACGCTAAGCCTGCTGATGATCTTCTTCGGCGGTCTCTTGGCATTGCTCATACGTTGGCAGCTTGCGTGGCCCGGCAGGCCGCTGGCGTTCATGGAGAGATTAGCGCCTGGCGGGATGCCTGGGGGAGTGATGGTCCCCGAATTCTACAACGCGCTCTTTACCATCCACGGCAGCCTCATGATCTTTTTCGGGATCATCCCGCTGCTCGTCGGGGCGTTTGGCAATTACCTGATCCCCCTGAAGGTCGGGGCGCCGGATATGGCGTTTCCCCGGCTGAACATGGTCTCGTTTTGGCTCAACCCGCCCGCCGCCCTCATCATGCTGCTGGGATTTTTCCTGGAAGGGGGGGCGGCCGCCTCGGGGTGGACCGCGTATGCGCCCTTGAGTGTGACGCTGGGCCCTGGGCAGACCTGCTGGATTCTCAGCGTGCTGCTTGTGGGGACCTCCTCGATCATGGGGGCCCTCAACTACATTACGACGATCATCAACCTGCGCGCACCGGGGATGACGTTCTTTCGGCTGCCGCTCTCCATCTGGGCGCTGTTCGTGACCGCGATCATGGCGTTGTTGGCGACGCCGGTGTTGGCCTCGGCGCTCATCCTCCTCCTGTTGGATCGGACGCTGGGCACCAGCTTCTTTCTCCCAGCGGGCCTGATCATCGATGGGGTGCCGCTGGCACACAGCGGAGGACAGGTGCTGTTGTGGCAGCATCTCTTTTGGTTCTATTCGCATCCGGCCGTCTACATCATGATCCTGCCGGCGATGGGCATCGTGTCGGATATCTTGCCCACCTTTGCGCGCAAGCCGATCTTTGGGTATCGGGCGATGGTCTACGCGATCGCCGGGATTGCGGTGTTGGGGTTCTTGGTGTGGGCCCACCACATGTTTGTCAGCGGGATGAACCCAACGCTGGGCACGAGCTTCATGGTGGCCACCATGGTGATCGCCGTGCCGACGGGGGTCAAAATGTTCAATTGGCTCGGCACACTGTGGGGCGGTTCGATCCGGCTCACCACCCCGATGCTCCATGCATGCGGGTTTCTCGCCATGTTTCTGATCGGCGGGCTGACGGGCATCTTTCTGGCCGCCATGCCGGTGGATATCTATGTCCACGACACCTACTTTATCGTGGGACATCTTCACTATGTGCTCTTTGGCGGCAGCCTCTTCGGGGCCTTTGCGGGCATCACCTTCTGGTTTCCAAAAATGTTCGGGCGCTTGATGAATGAGCGGCTTGGCAAACTCCATTTCGCGCTGACGTTTCTCTTCTTCAACGCGGTGATGTTTCCGATGTTCATCTTGGGCATCGGGGGCATGCCTCGCCGCATTTACGACTGGTCCCAATACGCCCACTTGGCTCATCTGGGTGGGATCAATCGGATGATGACCGTCAGCGCCTTCATGCTCGTGGTTGCTCAACTGCTCTTTGTCGTGAATTTCCTCTGGAGTCTGTTTAAGGGCAGAAAGGCTTCGTCCAATCCGTGGGAGTCGACCACCCTGGAATGGATGACGCCGTCGCCTCCCCCGCACGGGAATTTTGAGCAGATACCGACGGTCTATCACGGCCCGTACGAATACAGCGTGCCTGGGCGCAACACGGACTGGCTGCCGCAGAATGGATAGCTCGGTCACTCGGCACCGCTTTGCGCAACTGACCGCGGTGATGACGTTCCTCCTCCTCATCGCCGGAGCGCTGGTGACCTCAACAGACTCCGGCCTGTCGGTTCCGGATTGGCCGCTGTCATACGGGACCCTCTTTCCGCCGATGGTCGGTGGCATCGCCTATGAACACACCCACCGGATGATGGCGGCGGGAGTGGGTTTCATGATGGCCATCTTGGCGGGATGGCTGTGGCTGAGGGAGCCTCGTCGCTGGGTGCGGTGGTTGGGATATGGCGGCCTCGTGGCGGTCATCGTGCAAGCGCTTCTTGGAGGACTGACAGTGCTGTGGGTCCTACCGGCTCCCATCTCCGTAGCGCATGCGTGCCTCGGGCAGACGGTGTTGTGTGTCGTCGTGGGTGTGGCCCTGGTGACATCGCCGAGGTGGCCGACCCTGATCGCGAGCCCTGGCGATGCCGCCCTTCGAGGATTGTACGCGACCACCACAGGGCTGCTTGGTGTTCAACTGTTGCTCGGTGCTGTGGTCCGTCATACGAGCCAGGCGCTGATGTGGCATGTGGTGGGAGCAATCGCCGTCACCGTGATGGTCGCTCAGGTGGTGTGGCGGGTGTGTGGAGCCCCACCCCGCCAGGACGGGGTGGTAGCCGAATACAACGTCCCGCGTGGGGCGACATCCCGCCCCCGCGCGCGATGCAGCAGTGCGAGTCCACGGCCAAAGGCCGTGGCCCGATGGCGGGGCCGAGGCGCCTCTCCACCATGGCTCGTTCGCGTGGCGATCCTGATGGCGCTTGCGGTCGTTGCCCAACTGATCCTGGGTGTGCTTGCGTGGATGTCGGCAGGCCATGTGGTAGTGGCGACGGCCCATGTGGCCGTCGGATCATTCCTGCTTGCGACCTCCTGGCTGGCCACTCTGATTATCTTCGCCGCTGCCCCGATCACCCCCGTCCAAGCGATGACGGCTATCCGTCAACGGCTGGCGGATTATGCGGCGCTTGCCAAGCCGCGCCTGACCGCCCTGGCGTTGTTCGCCACCGGGGTCGGGTTCCTGGTTGGCGCCGGCGGATGGTTCGATCCGTGGACCCTCTGGCATACGCTCTTCGGCTCTGCGCTTGTTGGAGCGGGAGGAAATGCCCTGAACCAATGGATGGAGCGCGACGCGGACGCTCGCATGACTCGGACGAAATCTAGACCGTTACCTGCTGGCCGCTTGAGCCCGGCGGAGGCGTTGGGATTTGGCCTTGTCTCATCCGCGCTGGGGGTGATGATCTTAGAGGTGTTGGTCAACCGCGTGGCCAGTCTCTTGGCCCTCCTCACCCTGATCACGTATGTCGGGATCTATACTTCGCTCAAACGCGTGACCTCCTTGTGCACGCTGGTGGGAGCGGTCGCCGGGGCCATACCCCCCGTCATCGGATGGGCCGGGGCGAGGGGGACCGTGACGTTAGAAGCGTGGGTGATCTTCGGCATCGTGTTTTTATGGCAGTTGCCGCACTTTTTGGCCATTGCGTGGGTGCACCAAGCCGATTACGCCAAGGCGGGCTTTCGCATGTTGTCCGTTGTGGATCCACACGGTTCCAGCACAGCCAGACAAATTGTTTTGTACGGTCTGGCGTTGTTGCCGACGAGTTTGCTGCCAACGATTGTCGGCGTGACCGGCCCGCTCTACTTCGTCGGGGCGATGGTGGCGGGGGTGTGGTTTATCGGGATGGCGGTGGTTGCTGCCAAAGAGCGTTCTTGTGCAGTGGCCAAACGCCTGTTTCTCGCCTCGGTGGGCTATCTGCCGAGTGTGTTGGGCTTATTGGTCATCGATAGCGTTCTCCTCTGATGATGGCGAGACGGCTCGAAGCGATTCCATCCAGCTTGATGACACGAACTCGATGGGTTGCGATTGTGGGGATTTCGCTCATCCTGGCTGGTGGTGTGGCGGGAATGCTGTTCAAGGAGGTCTCTGCCGCGCGGACCGGCGTGCCACTGCCCGTCTATGGCCGCGTTCCACCCTTTCAACTCGTGGATCATCACGGGCGCCCCATCTCCCAGGAGGACCTCCGCGGTCAGGCGTGGATTGCGGGGTTTATCTTCACCCGATGCGCCGGGCAGTGCCCCATGATGTCCGCTGCTATGGCGCAACTGGCTCGGCAGTTCAGGAACCACGGATCGGTGCGGGTTGTGTCGTTTACCGTGGACCCTGAGTGGGACACCCCCAAGGTCCTGTCCGACTATGCGAGCCGGTATGCCGGCCCATCCGATCCGTGGCTCTTTGTCACTGGTGATAAGGATCGGCTCGCTCGTCTGTGCCAAGAGGGCTTTCGTCTCGCGGCGGCGGAAAGCACGGAGAACCTTCAAGAACCAATCACGCATAGCGTTCGACTTGTGCTGGTTGATCAGCAGGGAACCATCCGCGGCTACTATGACGCGACCGATCCCGCTGCGCTCACGCGGCTCCGGACCGCGATGCAGAACTTGCTCAACAATCCGTCATGACCCTGTCTCTGACCGCGCTGCCCACCCTCAACGCCATGTTGAATGCGGCGAGCGCCGTGTTGCTTCTCATTGGGTATGCCTTCATTCGAGCCAAGCGGGTTGGCCTCCATACCCTGTGCATGGGCATGGCGTTTGCCGTCTCAACGGCGTTTCTCATTTCCTACGTGACCTACCATGTGCAGGCGGGATCGGTTCGATTCAGCGGTCAGGGCTGGATCAGGCCCGTCTACTTTTTGCTCCTGAGTTCCCATACGGTCCTGGCCGTCGCCATCGTCCCGCTGGCCCTCCGCACGCTCTATCTCGCCATGCGGCGCCGATTTCACGAACACGAGCGGATTGCTCGCGTTACACTTCCGCTGTGGCTCTACGTCTCGGTGACTGGCGTGCTCGTGTACTTCATGTTGTATCACATGGCGTGATTGGGTGATTGGGTGAGCAACGAAGACAAATCGATGAGATGAAATCCGTGGCGGCTAACAACCCCCCAGTCACCCAATTACGTCATCACGTAATCACTACGGGTGCCGCGATCTGTTGCTTCCTCATGTTTTTCCCACTGGTGTGGGCATGCCCCACCTGTCAGGAGGCGCTCTTTGCGCCTGGCGAAGCGGCCGCTCAAAGCGGGGTTCTGCACGGCTACCTCTTGAGTATCGCCGCCTTGTTGGGCCTTCCTCTGCTCATGGGTGGTGGCATGGCGCTTTGGCTTGTGCGGTCAGCTCGACGCGCCAAGCCATGAGCAGAGCAGGTCGATGTCGCAGGTCGATGTCGCATTGACAAGCGCGATTGTTCCCGTTACACTGCGGGCGTGCAATCTATGACCAGGAGGTGATCGATGAGGAAGTGGGTTGTTGGTGTTGCGGTGTTCTTGGTGTTGAGCCAGAGCGCGTGGGCGACGAGAACGCCGCTCCATGACGCAGCCGAGTCGCCCCGGTACGGACGAAAATTCGGGGGCATGATTGGGCGCGGAGCCCTCAACGTCGTGACGTGTTTTGTGGATCTCCTCGTCAACGTCGTCACTGAAACGCGCAACGGCCCGCCGCTGGTCGGGACGCTGGTAGGGCTTGGCAAGGGGACCGGCTGCGCCACGCTCCGAGTGCTGTCGGGTGTCACGGATCTCGTGACCTTCTGGGTCCCGGGGTTTAATGGATTCCCCGTGTCTGATTCCTACGAGAACTGTCTGGAATTTGCCGCGGTACAACCCATGAGCCTCTCCCCCGCAGGCTATCCCGCCGACTCAGGGTGGGTTGAGCCAACCCCCACACCTGGAGCCATCCCCGCGTCTCAAAAAGACGAGAAGAGACCTCGCTATAGCAAATAGACGCTGAGCGTTTCGTCACCAGGATTGCGATTGCGTCACACGCCTCATTGTTTCCTCCCGGAGATTATGATCTAGGAATGGCGGAGACGTATCTCACCAAAGAAGGCTTCAAGAAGCTGCAGGAAGAGCACCAGGCGCTGCGCAAACAGCGCATTGAGCTCTTGAACGAAGTCAACCAAGCGGCCTCGCTGGGGGATCTTCGGGAAAATGCCGAGTATCATGCGGCCAAGGAGCGACTGCAACACGTCACAACGAGGCTCGCTGAGCTGGACGCGAAGCTCGGACAGGTTCGCCTGATCGAGGATCTTCCTGTGGCAGGCGATGAAGCCAGAATCGGCGTGCAGGTGACCCTGGAAGACATGCAGACGAAAGAGCGGGTTCGCTATCTGCTCGTGGGGCCTGAAGAGGCCGATCCGCAAAACGGGAAACTCTCCATCGCCTCGCCGCTTGGCAAAAGCCTCCTCGGTAAGAAACAGGGGGATCGGTTTACCCTCAATCTCCCGAAGGCGATCGTGCCGTATCAAGTCGTCAAGGTGGAGCGGCCAGGGTAGGTTGCGGATGGGTGCTCAACCGCTTGTCAATCGGCGGTGTCAGCCCTGTGAGGGCAACGTGGAACCGTTACCGGCCAGCGCGGCACAGGCGCTCTTGGCGGATCTCAAAGGCTGGGAGTTGATGGAGGGGAAATCCTTACGCAGGCAGGTCGCGTGCAAAGATTTTTTGGCGGCGGTTGGCTTGATTCAACGCATCGCCGTCATTGCCGAAGCCGAAGACCACCATCCGGATCTTCATCTCACCGGCTATCGCCGTTTGACGATTGAGCTCTCCACGCATGCCATCGGCGGCCTCTCTGAGAACGATTTCATCCTCGCTGCGAAGATCGACCAGCTCTTGCCCTCGGTGAGTTGAGGCGAAGAACCAAACATTTCGCCGAGCCCCCCGCTTTCAAGAACTCCGATAAGTCCACCTCTTTCACCCGAAATCCTCGACGAGCAAGCTGTCTGTGGAGTCGCGTGGAAACGCCGGCTTGCATGATCACGGCATGATGCGCCACGATCGCGTTACAGGCAAACCGCATGGCGTCAGCGCGTGGCACCTCAACGAGGTCGTGGACACAGCGTTCGATGACGGTGCGGCCGTAACGATCAAACGCCTTCGGATACCAGAGCGCCGCGGTGCCGCTCAGCGGGCAGAAGCACGTATCCAGATGGTAAAAACGCCGATCCACCAGCTCGAGGGGAAGCACGCGACAGCGCAGGAGACGGCTGAGGTGCTCATGGGCCTGGGCATCGGATCGAAACCGAAATCCGAGCAGCAGGGCCTCTCCGACCCACAACGCATCGCCCTCCCCTTCGAAATTAAACGTGCGGGGAAGGCGTTCCACTTGAAACCCCCGCTGTCTGAAGTGCCGTTCGATCACCGCCTCTTCGCCTTGACGTTGAGGATAGCGGAAGTTACTTCGGATGAGGGTGTGCTCCCACACCAACCCCGCGTTGGCGGTAAAGACCAAATCCGGAAGCCCCCTGACGGGACGTAATAACTGAACCGAGACGTTGAGACGTCGAGTCAACAGGGCGTAGAGCGCCTCCCATTGACGAACCGCACGGGAATGGTTGGCCTGCCGCTGCACGTTCATCCAGGGGTTGATCTCATAGGCGATCGTGTAGTAGGTGGGACGACACATGAGGAAAGACGGTGATCGGTGATCGGTGATCGGTGATTGAGAAGACATGAGGACTTAACGCGGGGAGAGACGAAGGGCGAGGCAGAGTTCGCGGAGGAACGAGGCGGCGTCGGAGACGATGCCGATGCCTTGGAACGTCCCGCGATCAGCGAGCTTGGTGACCACGGCCGGGTTGATATCCACGCAGATTGTCTTCACGGTGGCGGGCAGGAGATTGCCGGTGGCAATCGCATGGAGCGTCGAGGAGATCATCACGGCCAAGCCAACACCGTTCACATGTCGACGCATCTCATCTTGCGCCTTGAGGGTATCGGTGATCACATCAGGCAGCGGCCCGTCATCCCTGATCGAACCCGCTAAGACGAATGGGATACGGCGCGTCACGCAGGAGTGCATGATGCACCGCTTGAGGAGACGCCGCCTGACCGCCTGACGAATCCCACCGCAGTCACGCACGAGGTTAATCGCCCGCATATGATGGTCATGGCCATCCCTGGCCGCCCTCCCGTGAGCCACATCGATGCCTAACGACGTGCCGAAGAGCGCCGACTCGATGTCGTGCGTCGCCAAGCCGTTCCCACCAAACAACACCTGCACGAACCCGGCTTCGATGAGCCGGGCCAGCGCGGGTCCTCCGCCGGTGTGGACGATCGCGGGCCCTCCCACGATGAGAATCTTGCGTTTGGCGCGCTTCATCGCGCGCATCGCCTTCGCCACTTCCGCAATGAGCTGGGCTTTCGGCTTTTCCGAAGACACGGCACTGCCCATAAACTGAAACACATCATGCTGGCGGGAGCGTTCCAGCGGAACCACTTTGATGCCGGCGGTTCCACAGACCACCACGTCTCCTTGACGGACATGCACCATCGGGACGCATACGGCACGACGCCTCGAGACATCCAGCACGATCCCACAATCCATCTCGATCCGTTCGACCGGAATCCACCGTCCCCGCGATCGGACGAATGTGGGGAGGTTTGTGGTGGAGTAGAAGGACGCGGGAAACACCCCCGCTTTTCTGGCACGCACCACCTGCGCGTCTTTGAGCGCCACAGAGGTCGCCCCGAGTCTGGCCAGCCGCTTGAGGATAATCTGGAGCATGGCGTGTGAGGGGGCGCTGACTTTGAGACGGGCGGCAGACGTATCCATCTTGCGTTTGCCAATGGCCAGCTCCACAATCTCGAAGGTGCCGTTGAGATCGATGATCTCATCAAGGATCTTCGGGAGGATGAGCGAATCAATGATATGCCCGCTGACCTGGACGGTCTCAGAAACCATCTTGCCTCCTGCGCGTATCAGTAGTATAGCATTGTTGATAATGTCAGCGGTATCCAGCTCTTGAGATGCCACACTCCCTGTTCGATCCCTCGGCCCTTGAGGCAAAGACGCAAGCCATCGGGCGCGAGCTCTTCCAGCGGGTCCGACAACAGCATACGCATCTGACGACCTTGAATCGGTGGACCAAGCAGGTGCTGGGGTGGTGTTTGGCTGATCCCGTCGTGAAAACGCGGGTGCTGGGCTTCATTGATGTACTGCCCAGTCTGCACACGCCTGGAGCCATTGTCCGCCACATGCGGGACTATTTTCCAACCAGCCAGCTACGACTTCCCTCGGCGCTTCGTCTTGGCGTCTCAATCGCTCGTTCTGGCTTGTTGACCGCTCCCACCGTCTCCGCCGTCGTGCACCAGGTGATCGAACATGTGGCCAAACAGTTTATCGCCGCCAGCACGGTTGAGGAAGCCGGCGCGCTGCTTCGTCAAGTCACCCCGCACGGTGTGCGGCTGAGCTTCGATATCTTGGGTGAACAGGTCGTGAGTGAGCGGGAAGCCGAGCTGGCCAGCGAGCGGTATGTCGCGCTCATCACCCAGTTGAGCGAGGCGTGCCGCGATCGCACCGTTCCTGCGATGTCTGCTCCAGGCGGTCCGCTGGTGCATGTCTCCGTCAAACCCTCGAGCCTCACGGCGCATTTCGATCCCCTCAGCGTTGAGGTGAGCATCGAGCGCGCCTTGCATCGTCTACTGCCCATTGCGACGGTGGCTGCTGATGTCGGGGCATCGATCACGTTGGACATGGAACAGTATGCGTTGCGTGACTTGACGCTTGAGCTGGCGAAACGGTTGCTCACGACCCCCGGGGTTGGGGAGCGGCTGCAGCTTGGCGTGGTGATCCAGGCCTACCTGGTCGATGCTGAGGCGATCACGGCTGACCTGCTGAGATGGTTGCAATCCGCCCATCGGCGTCTGTCGGTTCGGTTGGTGAAAGGCGCCTACTGGGATTACGAAGTGGCGATGGCTCAGCAACGGGGCTGGACCATACCCGTGTATCTGAAGAAGGAGCAGACCGATCAGGTGTTTGAACGGTTGACGGCGAAGCTCCTAAGCGCGACGGCGCTGATTGATCCGGCCATCGCCTCGCATAACCTCCGCTCGATCGCGCACGCGATGGCCGTGGCTGAATCGCTTGGTCTGGACAAGGCGGTGGTGGAGTTCCAGCTCCTCTACGGCATGGGTGATACGATTCAGGCGGCGATTCGTCAACTCGACTATCCGGTTCGCGTGTACAGTCCGCTCGGCGCGCTGATTCCCGGCATGGCGTATTTGGTGAGGCGCATTTTGGAGAACACGGCGAATGAATCATTCATCCGGCAAGAGTCATGGGACGCTGCGCCCATTGACGATCTGCTCAGGCCCCCGATGACTGAGCCGAGCGGCGCGAGCCCTCCGGAACCACGAACGCCATCCAGTGAGCCATTCGCCGACGTGCGCACCCCCACGCAGCGAGCCCGATGGACGCAGGCGCTCGCCCACGTCCGTCGACAGCTGGGCCGCCGCGTCCCCCTCCTCATCGGCGCCGAGGAGGTGCAGACCGGACGCTGGATGACATCGACCAATCCTGCGCATCCAGACCAAGTGATTGGGGAGGTGGCGCAGGCCACTCATCAGGACGTCGAGCGGGCTGTGTCGATGGCCACGCAGGCTCAGCGGCGATGGGGTAGAACATCGGTGGATGAGCGGGTGGCCCTCTTGCGACGGACCGCTGAGCTGCTGCGGGCCCACCGGGATG
>Ga0137796_10002330_pt1 | contig 10270 bp, 7 predicted proteins | sample OV2TP3_FD_97704 | JGI IMG/M metagenome (GOLD analysis project Ga0137796, IMG submission 97704)
GGAGGCGCGGGAGCAGAAGCGGCGCCTGCCCGGCTTCCACCACCCGCAGCACATCCGGGACCCGCGCTCGGTCCGGCTCATCGAGGTGGGCCAGAAGCTCGGCGTGGCGGGCCCGCACCTGGCGCTGGCCCTCGCGATGGAGGAGGCCACCGAGCGCCACATGGGAAAGCGCATCTGGCTGAACGCGGTAGGGGTCTCGGGGGCGCTCCTCTCCGACATGGGGTTCGAGCCGGAGCTGGCCAAGGGGGTGATGCTGGTCTCCCGGGCCGTGAGCCTCGTGGCGCACGTCTACGAGGAGATGACCCGCGAGCGCGGCTGGCGCGCCTCCGGGCGGGCGGAGATCACCCAGCCGCTGGACCTGGAGCTCCAGCGGCCGGAGTTCTACGATGGGCCGCCGGACCGGCCCTTCCCGGCCGAGCGCCGGCGGACGTGAAGGGGCGGACGCCATGAGCGCGAAGAAGATGAAGCATACCCCCAAGGGCCTCTACATCGGCGGGGAGTGGGTGCCCGGCGCGCGCGGGAAGAGCTTCACGACCGTGAACCCGGCGACCCTGGAGCCGCTCGCCGAGGTCCCGTGGGCCGGCGAAGCCGAGGTGAGACAGGCCGTCGAGGCCGCCAGGCAGGGGTTCGCCGAGTGGCGCAGGCTCGCTCCGTGGGAGCGGGCGGAGCGGGTGCTCGCCCTGGCCCAGCGGGTCGAGGAGCACGCCGAGGAGCTGGCGCTCATGGACGCCTGCGACTCGGGGAACACGATCAAGGGGATGCGCCACGACGTGCACGCGGCCGTGGCCGGGATGCGGTACTTCACGGGGCTCGCGCGCGAGATGAAGGGGGAGACGATCGAGACCGGGCCGAACCGGCTCAACTACACGCTGCGCCAGCCGTTCGGCGTCGTCGCGAAGATCAACCCCTTCAATCATCCCTTCCGCTTCTGCGCGGAGAAGGCGGCCGCCCCACTCATCGCCGGCAACACCGTCGTCATCAAGCCGCCCGAGCAGGCGCCGCTCTCCAGCCTCCGCTTCGCGGAGATCTGCGACGGCCTCTTCCCGCCGGGGATCGTGAACGTCGTGACCGGGGACGCCGTGGCGGGCTCGGCCCTCGTCCGCCACCCGGACGTCCGGCGGATCGCCTTCATCGGCTCGGTGGAGACCGGCCGGATCGTGGCGCGGGAGGCCGCTGCGGGGATCAAGAGCGTCTCGCTGGAGCTCGGCGGGAAGAACCCGATCATCGTCTTCCCGGACGCCGACGTGGATCGCGCGGTGAGCGCGATTATCCGGGGGATGAACCTGAACCGGCAGGGGCAGTCGTGCAGCTCGACCTCACGCGTCTTCGTCCACGAGGGCCTCCACGATCAGGTCGTCAAGCGTCTGGTCGAGGCCGCGGAGGCGGTGAAGGTGGGGATGCCCTGGGAGGAGGAGACGGAGATGGGGCCGGTCGTCTCCCAGGAGCAGTTCGACCGGGTCATGGTGTACATCGACTCGGGGAAGCGCGAGGGCGCGACGCTCCTGACGGGGGGCGGCCGGCCGAAGGGGAAGCCGTTCGAGCGCGGCTTCTTCATCGCCCCGACCGTCTTCGACAACGTCCGTCCGGGGATGCGGATCGCCCGCGAAGAGATCTTCGGGCCGGTCATGTCCGTGCTCACCTGGTCCGACTACGAGCGGATGCTCGAGGAGGTCAACGGCGTCATCTACGGTCTCACCGCGGCGATCGTCACGAGCGACCTCAGGCTGGCTCATCTCACGGCCGAGCGGGTGGAGGCGGGGTACGTCTGGGTCAACTCCGCCGGGCACTTCCTGGGCGCGCCGTACGGCGGGTGGAAGCAGAGCGGGATCGGCCGCGAGGAGTGCCTCGACGAGCTGCTGAGCTACACCCAGATCAAGAACGTAAACCTCGCATGGTGAGTGTCGCATCGGTCTTCCCTCCTTGAGGTGTTAGCGCTGGGCAGGAGATCCATGCCGACCGTGCCGGAGCGCTCCTGGGCCGTCTTCCCCGGGGGATCGCTGGGCGAGTACAACCTCCCCCCCGACCTCACCACCGTCCTCGCACGGGGGGAGGGGGTGACGGTATGGGACGTCGAGGGGCGTCCGTTCACCGACTTCACGATGGGGTGGGGATCGGTCCTCCTCGGGCACGCGCACCCGGCCGTCGTGGAGGCGGTGCGGCGGCAGGCCGCCCTGGGATCCAACTTCGCGTACGTGGCCGAGCCCGCGCTGGAGCTCGCCGAGGAGCTGGCGCGCGCCGTGCCCTGTGCCGAGCGCGCGAGGTTCTGCGCCTCGGGTACCGAGGCGACGGCGTACGCGGTGCGGCTGGCGCGGGCCTCCACGGGACGCGCCAAGGTGCTCAAGTTCGAGGGGGCGTACCACGGCGGGAACGAGATCGGCACTGTGAGCCTGTTTCCGACGCGGCTCCTGGATTTCCCCCAGGGCGAGCCCACCTCGGCGGGCCTGACCCCGGCGGCCGTCGCGGAGATCCTGGTCGCTCCCTATAACGATCTGGAGGCGACGGCGGCGATCGTCGATGCCCATCGAGAGGAGCTGGCGGCGGTGATCGTCGAGCCGCTCCACCGCTGCACGCCCCCGCGTCCGGGATTCCTCCGGGGGCTCAGGGAGTTGACGGCGGAGCGAGGGGTCGTGCTGATCTTCGACGAGGTGGTGACGGGGTTTCGTCTCGCGTACGGCGGCGCGCAGGAGTATTATGGTGTGTGCCCGGACCTGGCCGCGCTGGGCAAGGCGCTGGGGGGCGGCTATCCCATCGGCGCGGTGGCGGGGCGGGCGGACCTTCTCGATTTGGTCCGGGAAGATCGGATCGGCGAGAAGCCTTACGTGTGGTTCGCGTCGAGCCTGGGCGGAAATCCTGTGTCCGCCGCAGCGGGGCTCGCCACGCTCGGCGAGCTGCGGAGGCCTGGGATCTACTCCCGCCTCTTTGCGCTCGGGGAGGCCCTGCGGTCCGGGCTGCGCGTCGTTTTCCAGGAGGAGGGCGTCACGGCCCATGTCCAGGGCGATGGCCCGCTCGGTGCGGTGGTGTTCACCGATCGGGAGGTGGTGGACTATCGGACGGCCTTTCGCTCCGACCGGGAGCGGGCGCGCGCGTTCCTCCTGGGCCTGTTCCGCCGCGGGATCTTCCTGAACCCCATGTCCACCAAGCTCTACCTGTCCCTGGCCCACACCGAAGCGGACATCGCGCGGTTCCTTGACGCGGCGCGGGATACGCTTCGGAAAGACCGCCGCCATGGCTGAATGGATCCTTCTGAACCCGGGCCCTGCCAATACCACCCGGAGCGTCCGCGAGGCGCTCGTGACCCCGGATCTCTGTCACCGGGAGCCGGAGTTCTTCCGGGTGATGCGGGAGTGCCGGGAGCGACTGGTGCGGATGGCCGGGGCTGGCGACGAGTTCACGGCCGTGCTCTTCACCGGGTCCGGGACCGCCGCCGTGGAGGCGGCCATCTGCTCGGCCGTCCCCGAGGGGCGGTCGGTGCTGGTGGTGAATAACGGCGTCTACGGCGACCGGATGGTGCGGATCGCGCGGGCGCACGGGATCCCGGTGGAGGTGCTCGCGTACGACGCGGTGACCCCGGTCGACCCGGTGGGTGTAGGGGTTGCGCTCCGGGCACACCCGGAGGTGAGCCACGTGGCGCTCGTCCATCACGAGACCACCACGGGCCTCCTGAACCCCCTGCCCGAGGTGGCCCGCGTGGCGGCCGAACTCGGTCGTCGCGTCGTGGTGGACGCGGTGAGCTCGCTCTTCGGGGAGCCGCTTCAGATCGCGCAGGACGGGATCGACTTGGTGGCGGCGAGCCCCAACAAGTGTCTCCAGGCGATCCCGGGGATTTCGTTCGTCCTGGCGCGCCGGAGCGCGATCGAGGCGCTGAAGGGCCGGCCTCCCCGGAGCGTCTATCTGGACCTCTACACGCATTGGGATGCGCAGGCGCGGGACGACACGCCGTTCACCCCGGCCGTGCAGGTCCTGCACGCCATGCGACAGGCGCTCGTCGAGCTTGAGGCCGAGGGCGTGGCCGCGCGCCTCGCGCGCTACGCCGAGAACGCCCGCGTCCTGCGGCGCGGGATGGCGGCGCTCGGGTTCGAGATCCTGGTGCCAGAGGGCGCCCGCGCGAGCGCGCTGACGACTTTCCAGCTCCCGGCGGGACTGACCTATGACGTGCTGCACGACGCGATGAAGCGCCGGAGATACATCATCTACGCCGGGCAAGGCGACATCCGGAACTACGCGTTCCGGGTGGCGAACATGGGCACCCTCACGCCCGAGGACATGGAAGGCGTGGTGGCGGCGTTCGCCGCGGCGCTGGAAGAGCTCGGAATCCCGATCCCCGCGCGGAGGTAAGGGAGGGCCGGCGTGATGGAAGACGCCGAGCAGCCCGAGCGGCGCCACGCGACCGAGGGGGACGTCAACCTCACGCCCCGGCGTGCCGCGTGGGTGGAGCGGAACATCGGTCCCGAGACCCGGCGGTGGCTCGAGGAGGACGAGCGCTACTTCCTGCGCCAGGCGCTCTCGACACCCTGCCTGAACGTGCTCGCCCGCTGCGAAGGGATCTACGTCGAGGACCTCGAGGGGCGCCGCTACATGGATTTCCATGGCAACAGCGTCCACCAGGTGGGGTTCGGTCATCCGCGCGTGATCGAGGCGATCAAGGCGCAGCTCGAGACGCTCCCGTTCTGCACCCGGCGCTACACGAACCTCCCCGCGATCCTGCTCGCGAAGAAGCTGGCGGAGACCGCGCCGGGGGACCTCAGCAAATCCCTCTTCTGTCCCAGTGGGGCCGGGGCGGTGGGCATGGCGCTGAGGCTCGCGCGCGGGGCCACCGGGCGGTTCAAGACGATCTCCATGTGGGACGCCTTCCACGGGGCCTCGCTGGACACGGGCAGCGTCGGCGGTCAGCGGCTCTTCCGGGAAGGGGCCGGCCCGCTCTTGCCCGGAGTCGAGCACGTGCCGCCGCCCGAGCCGTACCGGTGTCTCTGGGGGTGCGGCGGGGAGTGCGATCTCCGGTGCGCGCGCTACATCGAGTACGTGCTGGAGCAGGAAGGCGATGTCGGCGCGGTGATCGCGGAGCCCGTCCGCGCCACCGCAGCGGTCCCCCATCCGGATTACTGGCGCACCGTGCGTGCGGCGTGCGACCGCCACGGCGCGCTCCTGATCTTTGACGAGATCCCACACGGCCTCGGGCGCACCGGGACGATGTTCGCGTGCGAGCACTTCGGCGTGGTGCCGGACATGCTCGTGCTCGGGAAGGGCCTGGGTGGCGGCATCTTCCCGATCGCGGCCGTGACGGCGCGCCCCAACCTGGACGTGATGCCGGAGCGCGCGCTCGGGCACTACACGCACGAGAAGAGCCCGCTCGGCAGCGCGGCGGCGCTGGCGACGATGGAGTGTATCGAGAAGGAAGGCCTGGCAGAACGAGCGCGCGAGCTCGGCGAGCACACCCTCGCCCGGCTCCAGGAGATGATGGCCCGGCACCCGCTGATCGGCGATGTGCGGGGGCTCGGCCTCCTGGCGGGCGTCGAGCTGGTCCGGGATCGCGCGACCAGAGAGCGTGCAGCCGAGGAGGCCGAGCAGGTGATGTACCGGGCCCTGGAGAAGGGGCTGAGCTTCAAGGTGACGGCGGGGAACGTCATCACCCTGATTCCACCCCTGACCATCACCCGGGCGGAGCTGGACCGCGCCCTCGACATCCTGGACGCGTGCCTGGCCGAGGTCGAGGGGGAACCGGAATGGCGCAGGCAAGGGCCCTGAGTCGCGCGGCATGGGCGCGGGAGAATGCGACGGAGTTCATCCAGACGCATGTCGTCAATATTGCCGGTGGCCTGCTGTTCCTGCTCCTGGTTGTGTTCCTTCTGTGGCCAATCAGCGCGGTCTTGGTGAAAGGTGTATACGGGCCCGAAGGATTCACGTTGCAGTTTTACGAGAAATTTTTTACCGCCTATTACTACAGGTCTTTTCTCAATACCCTGCTTCTTGGAGTCCTGACGACTTCGGTCTGTATCACGGCCGGCTTTTGCATTGCCTATCTCACGACGCGGGGACCACGGTTCCTGCGCGGCCCGCTGAAATGGCTGACGCTCTTGCCCCTGATCGCGCCGCCTTACATCTTTGCGCTCTCCATCATCATGCTGTTTGGTCGAAGAGGATTCATCACCCAGCTTTTGAACCTGGATCTGCAGATCTTCGGTTTTACCGGCGTGGTCATAGCCCAGACCCTGGCGTTTCTTCCCCTGGCCTACCTGATCATCGAGAATATGCTCACGTCGCTCGATTCCAGCCTGGAGGATAGCGCCGCTAATTTAGGCGCGTCGGAGGGGAAGATCTTACGCAGTATAACCCTGCCATTACTGGTCCCCGGGTTTCTAAAAGGCTCCCTCATCGTCTACGTCATGGCCGTATCGGAGTTCGGCAACGTGGCCATCTTGGCGGGCCGAACGCCATTCCTGGCGCCGGACATCTACACGATCGTAACGGGGGTCGAAACCGATTTCCACATGGCTGGAACCCTGTCCATGTTCTTGCTGCTTCCGGTGGCAGTCATCTTCCTGGTGCAAAACTACTTCTACAAAGACAAGGGCTACGTAACGATTTCTGGAAAGCCCTCGTATGCAGAGCCCAGGCGGATAGGTTGGCTTATCCTGATACCCATGCTGGTCGTGGCGTCGATCGCGATCGGACTCATCGTGCTGTCTTTCGCCGTGGTCTTCATCGGAGGATTTACGCGGATTGTCGGCATCGATAACACCGTCACCCTGGCCCATATCATGGATTGGCGGGCAAACCATGCGCTCATCAGTAGTCTGAGGGTATCGTTGCTGGCCGGCCTATTCGGAGCGGCACTGGGCATCCTCATCGCGTACGTGGTGGTGCGGGGGAGGGTCCAGGGTCGCGGTACTCTGGAGGGCCTGTGCTTGGCCGGGTTTGCCATGCCGGGGACCGTGTTGGGCATCGGTTATCTCCTGGCGTTCAACAGTCCCCCCTTGCTCCTCACGGGTACCATGATCATCCTGGTCCTCAACTCGGTCTTCCGTTTTGCGGCCGTGGGGATGGAAGCGGGGATCACGAAGCTGCAGCAGCTCAGCATCGAGGTGGAAGAGGCGTCCCGCAACCTGGGCGCGAGCACGCCGACGACCTTCCGGCGGGTCGTGCTGCCCATTATCTTTCCCGCCGCCATGTACGGGTTCATCTATGTCTTTATGACGACCATGGTGTCCCTGAGCGCGGTGGTCTTCCTTACGTCCCCGGCGTACCCGCTGGTGGCCGTATTCATCTTCCAATGGGCCCAGTATGGATATATCGGCCTGGCATCCGCCACGACGGTGAAAGTGATCGCCATCGTGGCCGTCTGTCTCGGGATCATTCAGCTCATGAGTCGGTGGACGGGATTCAGTATCACCAGGCGAGATTAAAGGGCTGTCGGGGGAAGCGATGTTGGTGCTCAACGATGTTCACAAGGCCTTCGGCCGCGTCAGGGCGCTGCGCGGCGTCTCCGCCGACATAGATAAGGGCGAGTTGATCAGCTTCCTGGGTCCGAGCGGATGCGGTAAGACCACCTTGATGCGCATCATCTGCGGGTTGACGGAGCCCGATGCCGGCGAGATCATCCTCGAGGGACGCGTCATTAACGATGTTCCCCCCGACCGCAGGGGCATCCAGATGTGTTTTCAGAATTACGCGTTGTTTCCCCATCTCACCGTGGCCGGCAATATAAGCTACGGCCTGCAGGTTCACAAATGGAAGAGGGACAGGATCAAGGCGCGTGTGGAAGAGCTTCTCCACTTGGCCCAGTTGGAGGGATTAGGAGATCGCCGCATAGATGAGATAAGCGGCGGGCAGCAACAACGGGTTGCTCTGGCCCGGGCGTTGGCTCTCGCGCCGAAGGTCCTGTTGCTCGACGAACCGTTGTCCAACCTTGATGCCAACCTGCGGGTGCATATGCGGGCTACGTTGCGTGAAATCCAGCGGAAGGTGAGCATCACCACCATTTTTGTGACACATGATCAGGTCGAGGCGATGACCATCTCCGACAGGCTCGTGGTGATGAACCAGGGGGTCGTAGAGCAGGTGGGAAGTCCGGTGGAGATCTACGAAAAGCCCAGGAATGAGTTCGTCGCCAAGTTCATCGGGTACGTCAATATCTTGCAGGGTGTCGTGAAGGATACCTCCGATACCAGCGGAAGTGCGATCATTGATACGGAGTTGGGCGAGTCGGAGATCGCGCCAGGGGACAGTCGTCTCAGCAGGGGCGAGAAGATCTACATCATTATCCGACCTGAAGCCGTTCGCATCGACACCCGTAGGTCTGCGGGCCAGATGAACTCCTTTGCGGGCAGTATACGAAGTGTCATGTACGCGGGTTCGACGGTGAAATACACCGTTGATGTGGGGGGCAAGGCCCTCATCGTGGATGAGTACGACCCCACCACCCACGGGATACGCCGCATGGGGGAGCGGGTCGTGGCGGAGATTCCAAGAAACGTTCACATCCTGAAATCCGGCTCACGAGCGTCCGTGTTGACATAAAAAAAGGGGGGCGTGTACGCCACGACCGCGGTGCCCGGCGCACCCGCTGAGGGGGGGTGAGCGACTTGGCCTGAAAGGATGTTGCGATGTCGGTGGGGAGTTCACGAATGAGACTACGAGAAAGGAGCAGGGAAGAATGAAGCGCACAAGAGTAGTAGGTTTAGCGCTGGGGTTAAGTATTGTGGTTCTCGGTGCGGCTTCAGATTCCGCCGCTCAGCTGGCGCCTTTTGTCACCGTGTACGACGGTTCCGGGTCGGTAGAGATCGCGGGGCGGGTTGCGGAATTCGTGCGAAAAAAGCTCGGCGTCGAGTTGCGATTCGAGGCCCTATCCCACGGGGTCATCCACTCCAGGATCAAGGCCGAGGCGCCTCGTTTTGGCGCAGATATGACCATCAACGCGGGCTTTCCCATGCTTCAGGAGGCCAAGAAGCAGGGCTGGTCCATCCCATACAAGTCCCCGGCATGGGCTGAGGCGGGCCCGGAGTGGGCGGACCCGGACGGGCACTGGTGGATCAACTCGAGGTGGAACTTCGTGCTCGTAGGAAACAAGGGTCGGCTGGCCCAGCTCGGTTACGAGATGCCCCGGACTTGGGACGACCTCCTGGATCCCAAGTGGCGCAAGCAGATCGTCATGCCCTCGCCCGCAACCTCTGGCACCGCCTTCATGATGGTGTACAGTTTCATCACCGAGTACGGCTTCAACAGGGGCAAGGGAGAGGAAGGCGGCTGGAAATTCCTGGAGGCCCTCAACCAGAACGTCGACCACTATACCAGGGGTGGCAACACGCCCACCGACCTGGTGGCCAGGGGGGAATTCCTGTTGGGCATCACCTCCGATGAGAACGTCTTACCCAGGCTGAAGGAAGGTTATCCCCTGCTCGTCGGCATGCCTGCCCCGGGGATCGGTTTTGGGATGCAGGGCATGAACATTCTTGCCGGCACGAGGAAGCTGGAGACGGTCCAGAAGATCGTTGACCTGCTGGGGACCAAGGAGTTCTCCCAATTCCTGGCCGATACCGCGGGCTATGTGACACGGTTCCCCGACGCGGTGCCCGCCCTGTATCGGGATGCCCCACCCAGGTATATACCCAAGATCGACATCGGCTGGGCGTTGGCGGAGAGGGAACGGCTGCTCGCGGAATGGATACGGCGGATCGGGAGGGTGCCGGCCAAGTGAGGCCATCCGTCAAGCCGGTGACGCCGGTATGGGCTGCTGACCGGCAGGGAAGTCTGCCGACACCGCGGCAGGCCAAGCCCGGGTGATGCAGCCGGTGCCGGGCCAGGGGGCTACTCTCGGTCCAGGGTCTCGATGGCCGGGAGCAGCCCTTGGGCCCGCTCAAGGTCTTCAGGGAAGTCGATTTCGACCCAGGGCAGGTCCCCGACGTGAACGATTTCAGCCTTCGCGCCTCGCAGGGCGGTGTTCATCGCATCCTCATAGTCGGACCCGGTCTGTCCGGCCCGGACGAACTCCTCGAGCACGGCTCCCAGACGCTCCGACACCCCGTCCCCGAACTTCGCAATTCCTACCCACTCGCTGACCTGGCCTCTGTCAGCTGGCCACTTGCGGCCGATGTAGAGCGCACGGCGGTTCCGGGCCATGACCTTGATCTCTTCTCCGTCCGACTCCAGCGGCCTGGGATCCACGAGGAGGCAAGTCGCACCCGGCGCTTGCACGACGGAGGCGAGCAGGCATCTGGGGTAGAGCAGGTCTCCGTCCATGAAGAGGACCGAGCCGTCCAGTACGGAGCGGGCGGTC
>Ga0137796_10002331_pt1 | contig 10269 bp, 9 predicted proteins | sample OV2TP3_FD_97704 | JGI IMG/M metagenome (GOLD analysis project Ga0137796, IMG submission 97704)
TCACCATCACCTCGGATCAGTCTTTAGAGAAACTGTTGGAGCAGGAAGAACAAGCGAAGCCCGCCTTCACGGTGGATGACCACCCATCGTTTATGAAGACCCTAAAAGATTTGCGGCCCCAAAACCAGACAGAATTCTCGTCGAAGTAAGGAATTATCCATATCCCGACTAAAGGAGCCTCGGCTCATCCATCAAAATTGAATTTAATCTTGCCAAAAGATAACAAAGTGTTATAGTAAAAAATCAAATTTATTGAAAGAGAATTTGAAGGAGAGATTCCGCTTATGTCCGTTGAGAAACGAAAGATATGCCGTTTTGAATTGCTGATGGACGCCGGTTTCGGGGCCCAGAAGGCTGGCGACATTTTGATCCGGGCCTTTGCGGCGATGGGCAAATACGTCTATATCGAACCCATGATTCCAGCGGAGATCTCGCCGCCTCCCCGAACCAGGCCCGCTCTTTCCGGGGTCATCATCCGAGTGGCGGATTTTGACATCACCAATATCGGGAATGACACCGACCTCATTCTGGCCTCCCACGAAATCGTGCTCGACCGCCGGCTGGATGACGAGGAAACCAATGTCAGCTGCCGCGTCCTTCTGGATATGGCCGACCAGAAATCCAACGCGGAATCCTATGAACAGGTCTTAAAACGCCTAACCCAAAAGGGGATCTCAACTTTTCCTTTTGAGGTAGACCCAGAATCCCAGGCGATCATCCAGAGTTTGAGCGGTTCCGGAAAAAATATGCACTATCTGGGGATGCTGAGCGCCCTCTACAATATGCCTCCGGAGCCGGTGGTTAAGGAGATTCAAAAAACGTTCGGCAAAAAGCTCAAGGAGGAGATCTTCAACAAGAACATCCAATTGTTTGAGCACGGCTACCGATATGCCAAGGAAAACATCTTTTTTTCCTATGAGGTGGCCGGCACTCCCCGGCATACGGAAAAGATTTTGATTGACGGAAATTCCTCCATGAGCATGGGGATCATTGATGCCGGCATTAAGCTCTTTTCCGGATATCCCATCACCCCGGCCTCAACGATCATGCACACCTTGGCCAAGGTTTTCCCCTCCTACGGCGGGCTGGTTCATCAGGCGGAAGACGAGATCGCGGCCGTGGGCGCGGCCATCGGGTCTTATTTTGGAGGCGTGCCTGCGATCACCGCGACCTCCGGGCCCGGGCTTTCTTTGAAGCAGGAGTTTATTGGTTTTGCCACGGCTGCTGAAATACCTCTCATTGTTATCGATGCCCAAAGGGCCGGCCCCTCAACGGGGATGCCGACCAAGACCGAGCAGTCCGATCTCCCGGCCGTTTTATTCGGCAGCCATGGAGACAGCACCAAAATCCTTTTGAGCGTGGCGAATGTCATCGACTGTTTCTACGCACCGCACATGGCCCGGTATTTGACCGAGAGGCTGAAAGTTCCGGTCATTATTCTAAGCGACTTTCTGACGGCCAACAGTTACAAGGTGATTGACAAGCTTAAAACCGTCGAACTCGATGGAAACTTGGATGAGCTTCCGGATTTCGTTTTTGAACGATTTCATTTGAACCGTCTGCCAGAGGAAATCGAGATGGTGCGGGATAACCAGGCCGTCCCCGGCACGCCGGGCGGCATGCGCCGGGTCACGGGTCTGAACACCGATCGGGAGGGCCACGTCAATTATTTTTCAAAGACAAACCAGCGCTCCCACGCGGTGCGTAACGAAAAAATTCATCACGTCCGCCGGGCCTTAAAGAAACCGGAAATCTTCGGTCCCGAAGAGGGGGAGGTGATGGTGGTGGGCTGGGGCTCCACCCGCGGGGTCATTGAAGAAGCCATCGACAGCTGCCGCAGCCGAGGGATCCCGGCTTCGGGGATGCATTTTCGCATTGTGTATCCCCTGCCTTTGATGATCCGCGATATCTTTTCGAAATTCAAAAAAGTCGTGACTGTCGAAGGCGCGTACGGAGACGAATACAAACCGTCGCCTTTGGCCATGCTGCTTCGCGCCGAGACCTTGATTGATGTCAAACCAATGATTGCCCAGGCCACCGGCCGGCCCATCCGGCCGCGGGCCATTATGGAAAAGGTAAAGGAGCTGATTTCTCATGAGCGTTGAAATTGACAGCCAGCCGGTTGAGCCGGCGACCATAAAATCTTTAAATACGGAAAATCCCCGCTGGTGCGTCGGCTGCGGGGATTTCGGGATCTTAATGGGGATGAAACGATTCATCGTGGACAGCCATCTGCAGCCCCAGGAGACGGTGAATGTCTCCGGCATCGGCTGCTCGGGGCGGGCGCCGAATTATATCAACACCTATGGCGTGCATGCGATCCACGGCCGTCCGATCACCGTGGCCTTGGGACTGGCCTTATCCCGCCCGGATCTTCAGGTGTTTGTTGAATCCGGAGACGGCGACGCCTTAAGCATCGGCGGGAATCATCTGATCCACGGAATCAATAAAAATTTTAACTGTGTGTTTCTTCTTTTTGACAACGAGCTTTACGCCTTGACCAAATCTCAGACTTCTCCAACGACCCGCAAAGGCCATCCCACCACCACCCAGCCGAGCGGCACCTATCTGGATCCCTTAAACCCGGTTAGCTTGGTTTTAGGAATCGGGGCTTCCTTTGTTGCGAGCACCGCGGACTGGATGTCGGATCATCTCGCCAGCACCTTGAGTGCGGCCTTTCAACACAAGGGTTTTTCTTTTGTCCACATCTCGCAGCGCTGCCCCCACTATGATCCGGAGGCCTTTGATCATAAAAGCACGGCCTGGTTTAGTTTTCTAAGCCATGAAAAGGGCATTGTCCCCGACAAACGCCTTGCCGATAAAACCGAGATCATCCAACACGACCCTTCGAATCTGGAGATGGCCTTCCAGTACGCCAGCAGTCCCCGGCGTCACTTCGGGCTTTTTTATCATAATCCCGGCAAACCCTGTTATGATGAGATCCTCCACCGGGAGCGCGACAAAGCCGAGAAGAAACCCCGTTCGAAGATCCTAGACCATTTTCAGATCTAATATTATGGAAACCGTTGTCATTATCGGGTCCGGCCCGGCCGCTCACACCGCGGCGATTTATGCAGCCCGGGCAAAGCTCAATCCTTTGGTTTATGAAGGCCTCCTGGCCGCCGGGGTGGCTGCGGGCGGGCAGCTGACCACCACAACCGACGTGGAAAATTATCCGGGCTTTCCCAACGGGATTCTGGGCCCGGAGCTGATGGAGCGGATGCGCAGCCAGTCCCTTCGCTGCGGGGCCCGGATTGAGACCGTCACGATCGACAAAGTCGACCTCAAATCCCGCCCTTTCAAAGTGTTTGCACGAGATAAAGTCATCGAGACCAAGACCCTGATTATTGCTACGGGCGCAACCGCCAAGCGGCTGGGGGTTCCCGGCGAAGAGCGTCTGTGGCAAAAGGGGATTTCGGCCTGTGCGGTCTGCGACGGAGCGCTCCCGATCTTTCGCAATAAGCATCTGGTGGTTGTGGGGGGAGGGGATTCGGCCGTCGAGGAGGCAAGCTTTTTGACCAAATACGCCAGCCAGGTGACGCTGCTGGTGAGGCGCGATAGCCTTCGGGCCGCCAAAGTGATGCAGGAGAGGCTTTTTGCCAACAAAAAAATCAAAATCCTTTGGAACACGATTCTCTTGGAAGTCCTGGGCGATCAGCAACTGAGTGGCGTTCGCATGAAGAATGTGAAAACCAATGAGGAAACGATCCTCAATGTGGGCGGATTATTTTATGCCATCGGCCATCTTCCCAATACAGCCTTTCTCGAGGGCCAACTCGAGCGGGATGAGGCCGGATACATCAAGACCAAACCCGGCACGACTGTGACCAATGTCCATGGGGTCTTTGCCTGCGGGGATGTTCAAGACAAAGTGTATCGCCAGGCGGTGACGGCCGCGGGCACCGGCTGCATGGCGGCCTTGGACGCCGAGCGGTTTTTGGGCGAGCACCCATAGATTTCCAAAAAGACTTTCATAAAGAAAAATCTCCATTGTCTTTTTGGAAATCTAAGCATGGGGGCACCCATGCTTAGATTTGTTTGATCCAATCGTATTGTAACTCTTCCAGGATCAAGCAAATCTATGGGGGGCACCCATAACCCCTTGCTCACTCAATTCTTGCCGTTCGGCAAGAATTCACTTTTTTAGAAGAGCCTCCCTTACTTCCCGTTTGATATTCTTCCCTAAATATGTTAGGATGGCGCATCCGTTTAATTCCTGGAAAAAAGATTTCAATCCGGGCTCTTAATGTTGATGAGAAAAGCCGAAATTTGCTTGCCTAAATCCGAATCCTGGCGGATGTTTGATGAGATATCTTCCCGCTACGATCTTTTGAATCGTCTTCTTTCTTTTGGATTGGACTTAAGCTGGCGTCGGAAAATCAGCCGATTCCTCGGCCGCAAACCCGGCCAGCGCCTGTTGGATTTGGCGACCGGCACCGCGGATGTCCTCTTGACCTTGGCGAATCATCCCCATATTCAAAAGGGCGTGGGGGTGGATCTGGCCGATCAAATGCTCGCCCTGGGAGAAGCAAAAATCCGTAAACGCCGCTTAGGCCATCGCCTCAGCCTTCAGCAAGGGGACATCCAGCGCCTGCCTTTTTCCAACGAGAGCTTTGATGTGGCCACCATTGCCTTTGGCATCCGCAATGTCCCGGACCCTCAAAAAGTCCTCAAGGAAATGTTCCGGGTCCTTAAAAAAGAGGGCCGGGCCCTCATCCTGGAATTCTCCCTGCCGGCCAATCGGTGGGTTCGGTTTTTTCATCTTTTTTATCTGCGAAATATCGTCCCGGTGGTGGGATTTATTTTTTCCGGCCGCCGGGCGGCTTACCGGTATTTAAACCAGACGATTGAAGATTTTCCTTTTGGCGAGGCCTTTTGCCGGATGATGAGAGAAACCGGTTTTCAACAGGTCAAAGCCCACCCCTTGAGCTTCGGGGTCGCGACGATTTATCAGGGCGATAAATCAGGGGGTTAGGGAATTAGGGTGTTAGGGGGTTAGATGGACACGCTCGTAAGCGCCACTCCAAAGTCAGCACTCACGCTCGCCCAGGCGGCGGAGATTCTGTTGAGGAGACTCGATTCATCAAAGCAAGAGCTCATCGGGGCTTCAGATCAAGATCGAATCTTTCGTATTGAGATTCCAGTGGCGCCACAGGACATTTTGGATTGGCTGACCGGCCAGGACAGTGAACCCCTTTTATTCTGGTCGGATCGAGAAGGGGCGTTTCAAGTGGGAGGGGTGGGGGCGGCGGATAGCCTTTCCTTATTCGCGCTCGACTACGATTTATTATTTCAATACCTTTGTGAGCATCTTTCGGCTTCCCCTAAAAATGTTCGCTATTACGGCGGGATCTGTTTTGATCCTGAAAATATAGATCAAGGCTGGAACGATTTTGGTTGCATCCGGTTTTGGCTTCCCCGCTTTGAGTTGCTGCAGAGGGGCCGCCAGAGTCTTTTTGCCTGCAATGGGATGATCCCAGCCCAAGAGGGGTCGGAGAGCGTCATTCAACAGATACGGGATGATCTCTCAACAGTGAATCTCACGATTTCAGTCACGAATCGGCGGCAGCCGCATTTTCTCAAGAGATTCGATTTGCCCGAGCAGAAATTGTGGCTAGAAACCGTTGGAAAAACACTTTCCTTGTTGGAAAGGGGTTCCCTTGAAAAGGTGGTTCTGGCGAGAAAATCCCATCTTCAGTTAAGCGAAGCCCTCGATCCTTTTTCTTTTCTTAAAGAAATTCGGGAAAACACGAATCATTGTTTTCATTTTTGTTTTCAGCCCCAGCGTTTTGTTTCCTTTTTAGGGGCCTCCCCCGAGCGGCTTTACCGGCGAGAAGGCCGCCTTCTCCACAGCGAGGCCATTGCGGGCACGAGGGCCGTTCCCGGAAATCCGAAGGAGAAAGAGCGTTTTAAAAAAGAACTTCTGGCTTCAGGGAAAGATCTCCGGGAACACCGCTGCGTCGTTGACTTTCTTCAGGGCGGTTTACGAAACCTCTGCTCTACTAAAAAGACCCAGCCGATTTCGGTTTTGGAATTGAAAGAAGGGATGCATTTGTTTTCCGCTCTGGAGGGGACATTAAAAGAGACGACCACCGACAGCGATATTTTAAGGGCCTTGCATCCCACGCCAGCGGTGGCGGGTTATCCGGTTGAGGAAGCGAACAAAATCATCTTAAAGTCCGAGCCTTTTCGCCGGGGCTGGTACGCGGGAGCGGTGGGATGGGTGGGAGGGGACGCCGTGGAGTTTGCCGTGGCCATCCGCTCCGCCTTGATCCGGAAAGATCAAATCTCCCTTTACGCCGGCGCCGGGATTGTCCCAGGGTCCAGCCCCGAAGCGGAGTGGGAGGAAGTGGAAAACAAAATGAATACCTTTTTTAAAATCCTCAAGCGATGAAATTCGATCAAGCCCCCAATCTCAATTATCTTTGGACGAGTTTGATGGTGGAAGAGCTGATCCGACAGGGAGTGGATTATTTTTGCCTTGCGCCCGGCTCGCGTTCGGCTCCTCTGGCAGGGGCCGTGGCCTTCAATCCCAGGGCGAGGAGTTTTATCCATTACGATGAGCGTGGCCTGGCGTTTCATGCCCTGGGATTCGTGGCGGCCGCCGGGGAGCCGGCGGTCCTCATCTCCACCTCGGGCACGGCGGCCGCCAATTTTTTTCCGGCGGTTGTGGAGGCCTCCAAAAGAAAATTGCCCTTGATTGTTTTGACCGCGGACCGGCCTCCGGAGCTGAGGAAAACCGGCGCGGACCAGACCATTGATCAGCCCGGGATCTTCGGCGAGTACGTGCGCTGGCAGGTGGATCTGCCGTGTCCCGACGAGCACATCAAGCCGTCTTTTGTCTTGACCACGATCGATCAGGCGGTTTACCGGTCGAAGCACCCCGTGGCCGGGCCGGTCCACTTGAACTGCATGTTTCGGGAACCCCTGGCTCCTTTAAAAACCAAAGATATCGGATCCGATTACTGGAAAGATCTTCAAGGCTGGCGCAATCGTCGAGGGGCGTACACGCGGTATCTCCTGCCTTCGAAATCCCTTCCCAAGCCGCAGCGAGGGGAAATAGCGGACACTCTCAATAAAATCAAACACGGCGTTGTGGTCGTGGGGAGGCTTTCAAACCCTCAAGAAAAAGAAGCGGTCCTTAAGCTTTCCGAGAAACTCAACTGGCCCGTCTTTGCGGATATCACCTCGGGCCTGCGCCTGGGCGCCACCCACTCGAAGGTGATCCCTTATTTCGATCAAGTTTTGTTGTCCGATTCTCTGACGAAGAAAATGCCGCTTTCCGGGGTTCTCCATTTGGGCGGCCGAATCACCTCCAAGCGCTGGTACCAATGGGTGGAAAAGAAAAGACCGCGTGATTACGTGATGGTCATTAACCATCCCCTGCGCCACGACCCTTTGCACAGCGTATCCCTGCGCGTGGAAACCGACATCGCGCAGTTTTGTCAGGGAATATGGCCGTTGATTAAAACCAGAGCTTCGGGACAGCTCTTAACCCGTTTTCAGAAAGCTTCATCAGCGGTTGATCGAGTGCTCGATGAATTTGAAGAGAAGCAAAATTCGCTCCATGAGCCCGTGATTGCCCGCTCAATTTCTCGGCACATCCCGGCAGGCTCGGGGCTTTTTTTGGCCAACAGCATGCCGGTCCGGGACACGGATATGTATGCCGACCCCAAGGGAAAGTCCGTGGTCGTTCAAGCCCACCGCGGGGCCAGCGGCATCGACGGAACGATCGCGGCGGCCGCCGGATTTACAGTGGGTTTGAAGAAACCCGTAACCCTCCTGATGGGTGATCTGGCGTTTCTGCACGATCTCAACTCTCTGGCCATGCTGCCGAGACTGCCTAAACCGGTTGTGAGTGTTGTTCTCAATAACAATGGGGGGGGGATTTTTTCATTTTTGCCGATTGCGCAATTTGAGAAAATATTTGAGCCTTATTTCGGCACGCCGCACGGCCTTCAGTTTGAGTATGCGGCTAAGTTGTTTGGTTTAGATTATTTTTCTCCGGGTTCTCCCAGCGAATTTGTTCGTTACTACAAGAAGGCGTTCGGCCAGAAGAATTCTTCCATTATTGAAATCAAAACGGATCGTTGGGAAAATTTCCAGGTGCATCAGGATTTGCAAAAGGCTGTTGCCGCGACCCTAAAACGACTTTAGAGGCACGAAAAACCTTTTGCTTTAATCGAAGGATATGTTATATTCCATTGACGGAGGTGAGGATGATGAAAAACACTTATCAGTTACCATTATTAGTTGAAAAAGATGAAGATGGTTTTTATGTGGTGGAATGCCCTATTTTTTCGGGATGTTACTCGCAGGGGAAAACCATAGATGCGGCATTAAAAAACATCCGTGAGGTCATTGATTTATGCCTCGAAGAAAAAGAAAATAGGGAAGTCTTGAAAAATTTCCATCCTCGAGAATTAAGCTTCCATACCCTCAGTTATGCCTAAACCCCCTTCGAAACATCCAGTCCAGTGGAAAGAAGCCAAAAACTTTACGGATATCAAATACGCGAAGGCGAAGGAGGGCATTGCCAAAATCACCATCAACCGTCCCAACCTCAGAAATGCCTTCCGGCCTTTGACGGTGGATGAGATGTCGCAGGCGCTCTCCGATGCCCGCGATGATGAAAAAATCGGCGTCATCATCCTCACGGGAGAGGGCAAAGAGGCGTTTTGCTCCGGCGGGGACCAGCGCGTGCGCGGGGAGGCCGGTTACAAAGACCTTAAAGGGGTTCATCGGCTCAATGTTCTGGATTTCCAGCGCCGAATCCGCACCTGCCCCAAACCGGTGATCGCGATGGTCGCGGGGTACGCGATCGGCGGCGGGCACATCCTGCATCTTTTATGCGATTTAACGATCGCCGCCGATAACGCGGTCTTCGGCCAGACTGGGCCCAAGGTGGGATCATTCGACGGCGGATACGGCGCCTCGTACATGGCGCGGGTCGTCGGACAAAAAAGGGCCCGCGAGATGTGGTTTTTGTGCCGACAATACAACGCAAAGCAGGCCTTTGAGATGGGATTGGTCAATGCGGTTGTCCCTTACCAAAAACTCGAAGAGGTCACGATTCAGTGGTGCCGGGAGATTCTCGCCAACTCGCCGATGGCGATCCGCTGCCTTAAGGCGGCCTTAAACGCCGACTGCGACGGCCAGGCGGGCCTCCAGGAGCTCGCCGGCAACGCCACCATGCTTTTTTATATGACGCAGGAAGGCCAAGAGGGCCGCAACGCCTTCTTGGAGAAACGCAAACCGGATTTTTCGAAATTCCCCAGACGGCCGTAGGTGTAGGGACAGAACATTGTTCTGTCCCTACACCTTATATGCAGAGGGCGTTTAGGGGGGAGTTGTATCAACAATTAAATAATTTCTATTTTTACATTATGTCTTTCGAGGAACTTAAGAAAATAATAAGCGATTTTTCCAAGAAACCAGCGAAGACGATACGGCGTGTGGTGATCTTAATTATTGTCACTATCTGTGTATTTTGGGCGAATGGTTATTTTGGCAAAATGGGCGAACAAGCTGCAAACTCCCCAAAAGATTATGAGAAGCCTAAGAACGATGGTTCTTTGCCTTCTGCTGATCAAATAACCGCATTGGGTAAACGTGCTCTTTGGGGCAATGAATATTTGGGTAGCCGTGAGGCATATTCTCAATTGTTGGATTGGCAGAATTCAATCAAGGACCCGATGACCAGTAAATTGCTCTCCGCTGAAATAAAAAGAATCGAAGACGACTATCGTACAGATATTATGCGGCTGCATATCGATGTAGGGCGCCAGATATGGATCCCGCATGTGGATGGTAAAGATGGATTTGTAAAGTCAGAGGGATTTCTGGCCGGGAATGTTCTTGCCCATCTTAGCCCCAATAGGAGAGCAGATGAACGCGCGAGAGCAGCATGTATCTTGCGTAATATAAAGACATCACCCGATAAAGACTCTATTGATAAGAAAGAGCTTTATGAAAGGCTAATAAGTCATATGGGTGAGCAGGAAAGCTCGTTATGCGTCAGTAAAATGGCGTTAGAAACATACAAAGATTTAACAGGATTTTCACCAGATGGTGTTTTTGATTTCGAAGGGGCCGTCAAAGATTGGAAAAAGAGAAAAGACGAAATTTTAAAGATAAATTTTTAAAATCAATTGAATTAAAGATAGGGAAACAGGAGGCTTAATCATGACACCAAACGAAATGCGAGAAATCAACGGTCAAAAATCAGTTTTTGAACGCGTTAAGAAAATTAACAGCAACGGTCAGGAG
>Ga0137796_10002333_pt1 | contig 10255 bp, 16 predicted proteins | sample OV2TP3_FD_97704 | JGI IMG/M metagenome (GOLD analysis project Ga0137796, IMG submission 97704)
ATATTGTGGAGAAATTCGAGCACCGAGAGCATCTACAGGGATGCGTCATTTATGATAAGGAAGGAGGCATTTTCGCCAAGACGGATCGATTGTCCGACTGGGAAAACCAAAATAAGCCCTATATTTTTCAGACCTTATTGGATCGTAGCGCACGCGGCCGGGTCCAAGAATTTAAGGAATATACTCTTTACAGTTATATCTTGCCCATTCTCGATGACCGAAGCAGCCTCCTCGGTTTAATCGAAATCCTTCACGACACCTCCTATGTCTATACTCGCTTAACCGAAATCTGGAAAAGAATCAGCATCAGCCTTATTGTCTTGGTTGTTATGATTGTCCTCGTTACGGGTCTTATCCAACGGAGGATTTTTATCCTGCCGATCGTACAGTTGACAGAATGGTTTTATCGTTTTCAAAAAGGCGAGACCAATGACCTGCGCCCTTTTCAAAGAAAAGATGAGATCGGCCGGCTGGCCAGCCAGGTCGAGCAGGTGGCTTTGAGCCTGAGGGTTGCCCGCCGGACCCTTTCGCAAGAAGCCCATGTCAATATTCAAAAAGAAGAGTTGTGGACCCAGAAGAAGCTCTCTCATTTGATTCAGGCGAAACTGGGCGACAATGCCTTGTTTGTGGTTTCTAACCGCGAACCCTATATGCATGTTTTTGATAAAGACCGCAATGCCGTGCGCTGCTTGAGACCGCCCAGCGGTGTGGTCACGGCGATTGATCCTATCCTGAGGGCCTGCGGGGGAACCTGGATTGCCCACGGCAGCGGCGATGCGGATAAAAAGTTTGTCAACTCTCAAGATAAACTGGGCGTACCGCCCGAGGACAATCGCTACATCATCAAACGCGTCTGGCTGACGAAAGAGGAGGAAGAGGGGTATTATTATGGTTTCTCCAACGAGGGGCTTTGGCCCTTGTGCCATATCACCCACACACGGCCCATCTTTCGAGAAGCCGACTGGCAGATGTATCAAAAGGCCAACAGCAAATTTGCCGATGCCGTATTAGAGGAACTGCCGGCCCAAAATCCGTTTATTTTCATCCAGGATTACCATTTCGCCCTTCTTCCCCGGATGATCAAGGAAAAACGGCCGGATGCCATCGTGGCCTTATTCTGGCATATCCCCTGGCCTAACCCCGAGGCCCTTTCGATCTGTCCTTATCAAAAAACGATTTTGGAAGGGATGTTGAGCTGTGATTTGATCGGCTTTCACGTGCAATACCATTGCAACAATTTTCTGGATGCCGCCAACCGCTTTCTGGAGTCGCGCGTGGATATGGAGAAGTTCAGCGTGATTCAGGGAAATAAGGAGACATTGATTAGAACCTTCCCCATCAGCATCGATCATCAGGCGATCGAGGAGATTGCGCAACTTCCTCCCTTAGAGATGGAAACCCTCAAACGGGAATTCCGGTTTGAAAATAAAATCCTGGCCCTGGGGGTCGACCGCATTGATTACACCAAAGGGATCGTTGAAAGGATGCTGGCCGTGGATCGGTTCTTGGAGAAATATCCGCAATACAAGGATAAATTTACGTTTGTCCAGCTGGCCGCGCCTAGCCGCACCCATATCAAGCGCTATCACGATCTGATGAGCGAGATTGAAGAACTCGTGGAGAAAATCAATTGGAAATATCAGGATGATTCCGTCAAGCCCATTGTGTACTTGAAAAGGCATTTTTCCCTGGAGGAGATCGCGCCTTTTTATGCCTTGGCGGATATCTGTATTGTGAGCTCCCTTCACGATGGCATGAATCTGGTCGCCAAGGAATATGTGGCCTCCAAACGGGATTTAAACGGCGTGCTCATCCTAAGCTGCTTTACCGGGGCCTCCCGGGAATTGACGGATGCCATCCCCATCAATCCTTACTCCACAGAAGAATTTGCTGATGGGATCAAGACGGCCGTAGAAATGCCTCTGGCCGAGAAGAAACGACGAATGGAAAATCTGCGCAGAACAGTCAAGGAAAATAATGTGTATCGCTGGGCCGGCAATATTGTCAACGAACTCACCGCCCTTAAGAAAGGGTTGAAGAACTCATAAGGGATCCCACCCCGAAAGGCCTGTCCTTTAAGCCCACCAAATAATAAGAAATAAGGGAACGGTCAAGAGATCGTTACCCCCCTTGTTGAGTAAAAGATGTTTCCAGCGGAGGAGTTGATCTAAGTCCACCGGAGGAATCATCAACAGTTGTTTATCAAAGTTCGGGTTTTTATCTTGGATCAATTGCCAAAGATAGTTTAGATTAGCCTCCATATTTAAGTCTATCCATGAAATAGTTTTTTAAATGCATGAAGTTTCGTAAGCATCTCTTCAGTCTTACAGGAAATGCGAAATAAGTTCGTTCAGTTTACTTCTTTAATAATCCCCGAAGGGGCAGAGTCCCCACGGGCTTTGCCCGTGGGGACTCCACATAATAGGGCCCAGAATTTTTTAAGATGATTAAGGCTACCCAACTCCTACACTCCCACCGTCTCTCTCTTAAAAAATTTTTGTATCCTCACCAAAGAAGTCAAAGAGCAGATTGTTTTCTTTTCTAAGGGGCTAAAGCTATGAGACTAGTTTCCAGTGTCTTTGAATACAGTCTCGAAGCGTATAAGCAGTTCTCCAATTGGAGAAAAATGAAATGATGGGGTAGAGGGTAATGAGAAAAGAAAAAAGAGTGCTTGAATTAAGTAAGGAAGAGGCACAGGGGTTAAGAGAAGTATTGGGGAAAATGCTGGAGATCTTTGGTAAAGGTGATCTTAATGTAAAAGAGGAAGGTCTTCGGATACTTGACAGTTGGGGAAGGATTGTATTTATCGTTTCCAATGATGGTAAACGGATTGGCTTAGAATTGACTGAGCGGTGGGAGAGAGAAAGAACAAACGATATTTAAAATAACTGAGCCTCGGGAAGCATGATAGGAATGAGCCCGATGGCTCAAATAACCTAAGGTAAATCGAGAAGATAGCCGATGGTAAAATATTTTTTTAAAACCTAAGTCTTCCTTTATAAGAAGCGGGACTTAGGTTTTTTGTTGGGTTAGATCAGGACTAATCGAGAAGATAGTCTAACCTGGGTCCCGCATGGCTAATAACACCGAAGGGGCAGAGTTTCAGTTGAAAGAGCCTTAGTTGAACAGAAAGGGAGGTGCGTCGATGAAACGAATTTGCAAGAGTTTCATTCCTATTCTTCTTCTGTTGAGTATAGTAGTTTTTCCTGTTTTGGCAGCACCGCAACAAGCCGGGGAACAACAGCCCATAGTTCAAAAGAGCGGCATCTTAGCAGGATTAGTATTAGCACTCGCTTTGGCTTTTGGCTTGGCAGGAAGAGGTAAGGCAGAGAAATATTTTAATAAAATTCTTAAAGAGTAAATTTTTTAACCAGTGGCTTCTCTAATATACTTGAGTTTGGCAAATTTTGCTCTTTGTTGTTGAGATGGCCTGAAATGGCAATTTTACTGATATCGTCGAGAAACTCTAAAAAGTGCCAAACTCAAGTAATATATTAGGGAAGAGCGGCCAAAAACAGAAGGGTAGGAAAGAGATTTTATCGCTGAAAAAGCGGAATTTAAAAATGAAAGGGGGTGAGAAACATGGCTGTCGAAAAAGCGATCGGTTCTTCCAGTCTAGTGGAAGTTGTGGATCGTATCCTAGACAAGGGTGTCGTCATTGACGCCTGGGTCAGAGTCTCGCTAGTGGGGATTGAAATCCTCGCTATTGAGGCCAGAGCAGTGGTGGCTTCCGTTGAGACCTATCTGAAGTATGCTGAAGCGATTGGTTTGACCGCAACAGCAGCCTAAGGGAAGCCTGCCTGCTGTCAGGCAAGGATAAGGTCTCCGCCAAAAAGATTGGCGGAAAGAGGGATTCTTGCCGCTTCATCCTTAATCCACTTATAAGGTGAGAGAGAAGCATGACGCGCCAAGATTCTTCTTTCCCAGCAAGGACTTAATTTTCTTCCAGTGAGATTCTTTGGCCTTATCGCGGGGTTAGGGTATAGCAGTAAAGAGAGGAATATCATGTCAGAGACCTTAAATTTAAAGAATGTAAATGTTGTAGGGGAAGATATTATGTCTTCTTATGAGAGAAAAATTGAGAACATGGATCCACTCCTTGATCCCACACCATTTATTATTAGCGAATTTCAAGGGCCCCTCCTTGGACTAAACCACTTAACAGAAGAGATTAATGCCCAGTTGCGCGATGTCCTCGCCAAGAATGAAAATTTAAGAAAGAAGGATTTCGACCGGATCATGCAGAGTATTTTGTCTATTCAGATAGAAGGGGAGAATGACATAAGGGATGTTATCAACGTTTATTTTGTCGAACAAAGACAGATGGTAGCTTTTTTAAGAGATCATTTGGCTAAGATTAAGGAGGCTCTTGCCAAAGGTCAAATACAAGAAGCCCGAGAATCCCAAGACACGATGGCTCAGATTCTTACTCAACAAGATAAAAGAAAACAGGAGGTTAGTCTTCAGTTAAAAGCCTTTCAGAAGAGTCAGCGAGAGATGATGGAAAAATTTTTAGAGCTTTTGGCCCGAGGAAGAGAGCTAAGGATAAATCACTTGAAATCTATGCTTAGGGAGTTTGCGGGTTGCCATAAAGAGCGGTTAGCCTGCCAAGGAGAAAGAAAACAAGAGGTTCGAAAAAGAAGAGAAGTGGTTCACTCTCTATTGGTTGAGTTCAAAAAGAAAAGAAAGGAATCATTAACAAAAAAGGAGGCACGAAAATGACAATAGGAGAAGGCATGAAAAGGCTTACCGAGGATATCCTTGCTTCTTACGACGGTCGGGCAAAAACACTGAGTGGTTTAGTAGCTGATACTCATAGATTAGTGGCCGATGCCCGCAAAACCATAAAAGGGTTTGCGCAAGATAGGAAGAAGATGGCAGCTGAGCAGTTAGAAAGCTTGGGTAATTTCGCCAAGGATTTAGCCAAAAATGTAGGTGGACTGCTTAAAGGGTTTGAGAAGAACCGTCATCAGATGAGTGAGATACAGACAAAGGCTTTGACCGATTTTGTCAAGGGTATCACAGAGTTTGTAAAGAATTTGACGAAGGATGTGAGTTCAATGAGGAATGGTTTTAATAAAGACCACAAGGAAATGTCACAGGAGCTTAAAGATAAGCTTACCAAAGAAGTAAGGGAGATTCAAACTACAGTTAAAGGCATAGTCAACAATGCCCAAACGCTTCTTGGAGAATATCGCTCGGATATGGCTGCAGCAAGACGGACCTGGCAGGGAATGGCATCGACTTTGGCCAAATCTAGAGAAGGCGATGCCCTGGCCAAAGTTGAGGCAGGAGAGAAGGTCACGACCGCTGAAGAAGTCCCTGAGAAGAAAAAGAAAAGGAAAAGAGGCAAAAGATAGAGGGGTCTGGTCATGAGCCTCGTTACTTGTGCCTTTTGTAAAGGGAAGGGCAAAGACCCCTTTGGTCTCCTCTCAAAATTGGCTATCTGCCAGGTATGCAAAGGAGCCGGTCAAGTGGAAGTGGGTTGGCCGTATGTAGAATGTGCCTTTTGTGAAGGAACAGGAATTCACCCTCACTCAAGAATGACCTGCTCTGCTTGTAGAGGAAAAGGGGTTACTGCCTTTAGAGGCGCGAAAGAAGAATGCGCTTATTGCGGCGGCAGAGGCTGGAAGGTCGATGGGAATCTTCCTTGTAGTGCTTGTCAAGGAAAAGGGGTTGTACGAAAAGAAGGAGGTTAATCAATGGGTAATATATCCAATGGTATGGAATCTATTTGCCAAGGTATTGTGAATAGTTCTGCGGAAAGAAAAAATTCGCTTAAGGATGTTAAGGAAGAGACGGAAAACATTAGGGATGGTGCCCAAAAATTGGTGGATGATTTTAAAAAACAGCACCACCAAATGGCCAAGAGTTTAAAAGAAAATCTTTCTAAAGGCAGAGAAGATTTAACCAAAGATGTCGGGTCGCTAAGGAAAGATTTTCAAAAGAGTCAAAAGGCAGTGCGTTCAGATTTGGAAGGTGCAAGCAGAAATTGGAATGAAATGCAGAAAACCTTAAAGGAGAAAAAGGCAAAATAAAGTTTTAAGAAGATTACCCAAAAAGAAGCGAGGTGAGAAAGAAATGATTGATGAGATGACCACGGTGCTTGAACCAAGCCCTCTATCAGACTTTGTAGAGACAAAACACGTAAAAGATTTGACCCATCGAGCCCTGGCCTATATTAAAGCAGGTTTCCCGGTGCACTTTAGGGGAAATTCTGGGTGCGGCAAGACCACCTTGGCCATGCACATAGCCAGCAAGCTTAAGAAACCCGTTGTATTAATTCACGGTGACGAGGAATTTACGACCTCCGAATTGGTGGGTGGTGAGCACGGTTATCGGTTTAGAAAGGTAGTGGATCGTTTTGTCTCAAGAGTTATGAAGATGGAAGAAGACATGACTAAGCATTGGGTGGATAATCGCTTAACCGTAGCCTGTAGATACGGATTTACACTTATTTACGATGAATTCACCCGTTCCCGGCCAGAGGCAAACAATATCCTCCTTGCCATCTTACAGGAGAAGATTATGGATTTACCAGTCGGAAGAGGCGGGGAACAGCCCTATTTAAAGGTGCATCCAGAATTTACCGCTCTTTTTACCAGTAACCCAGAAGAATATGCGGGTGTGCATAGAAGCCAGGATGCTTTGCGGGATAGGATGATTACCATCGATTTAGACTACTTTGACTACGAGACAGAGCTGGCGATCACCCGGGCAAAGGTTAGGCTTCCCCGACACGATTCTGAGACTATTGTGAATATTGTTCGGCAACTGCGTGATTCTGGTAAGTGTGAGTTTCCGCCCACGGTGCGTGCCTGTATTATGATTGCCAAGACCCTGGCTGTTCAACGTCTGACCGTTGCCCAGTCTAACGGTGTATTTACTCAAGTTTGCCAGGACATTTTGTCTTCCGAAACAAGTAGAGTAGGCTCTAAGACGAATCAAAATCGGGTAAAAGAATTAGTGAAACAGCTGGTGGACAAACATCTGAGATCAATTTCCCCAGCTGTTTTCTAGGAGGTAAATTTTGCCACTGATTCGTGTATTTACTAGGATGGATACAAGTCATAAAATTACACTTTCACGGGGTATTCGTAAAGCGCTGGAGATTAAGCCGGGTGATAAATTGGAGTTAACGATTGGAGGGATGAAGAAAGCCAGGAAATTGTTCATTAGTAAAAAAGCAGGGAGGGTATAGAAGATGAAAAGTATCTCTCAACTTCAGACAGTAAGCGATATAAAAGGAATGCACTCCATAGGGGCGCGTTCTATTCCAAAGGCTATGAGGTCAAGTTACTTAGAGTTATATGTGCTTGACCGGGAAAGAGCCAGGTTAGAAAAAGAAAAATTCAGCTTGGATAAAAGAGGAAACAGTGCTCAAACGCAATTAGATAGTATTGCTCAACGTATGGAGAAGCTTAAGAAAGAAATAGAGACAGGTGCAAGGACTTATGGCCACTCCTTACCTAGGAAGCCCTTAAAAACAATGTCCATAAAATACTAAGGCTAAAAATGGATTGGAAGGTCTTTGACTGGAAGAATCAAAAAGTAGGTGAGATTGGCGAAGTCTTAAATAGAGATTCTTATCGCTGTGGTTTTTGTAAAGGAAAAGGGATTGTCTCTCATAATAAAGCCATAAGGTGCCCGGGATGTTCTGGCAAAGGGACAGTCACTGTGCTGGGACTTGCCGTTGTTTGCGCTTATTGCCAGGGAGAGGGGAGGGCCTTTTTAAATCGAGACCTTACCTGTATTGTCTGTAAAGGGAAGGGGGTTGTATCGATCGAAAGTGAAACAATCGAGATTTGTCCGTTGTGTAAAGGATTGGGGAGAAAGCGCGGAAGCAACCTCCCGTGTAGTATTTGTAAAGGCAAAGGTGTCGTGGTAAGACACAGAGGGGTTCAAGAAGAAGAGGCAACACCACAGGAGGTTTCAGATGGCCGAGAAGAAATCTAAGAAAGAGAAAAAGGAGGAAGGTTTGGAATTTGATTTTGGTATAGGAAAGTTAAGTTTAGGGGGATTGTTTGACGGTATTGGCAAATTGGTTGATCTTGCCAGCCAGCTCAAAGAAAAGGGCGATGAAATCAAGAAAAAAGGTGAGATAGATTTAAGTCATGTGAAAGAGGGCATGAAAGGGGTCTTTGGATTTTCGATAAAGACAGCTGTGGGTGGTAAACCCATTGTTGAGTCCTTTGGCAATATTAAAAAGACTCCCAAAGGGCCTACAGTGGATGAAGTAAGAGAGCCTATGACCGACGTTTTTGATGAAAAGGAGGAAATACGAGTCTATGCAGAGATGCCCGGAGTAAACCAAGAAAATATAAAGTTAGATTTAAAGCAAGATGTCTTGGATATTTCAGCCCAGAGTGGTGATCGAAAATACCATAAAGAGGTTTTGCTGCCGGCAAAGGTAAAGCCAGAAACTTTAGAATCAAGTTATAAAAACGGGATTTTGGAAATTAAGGTACAAAAATTCCAGAGCTCTTAAGCGAGACGGATCTTTTGATAAAATTCGATAAAGGCAGGAAGATGAACCAAGAAATTGAGACCAAGCAAACCATCAACTGGAGCTTGGGGAGGCAATTCATGACAGACTACCTCTATATTCTTGACCTCTTTGCCCAGACATTTGAGAGAAGCAATAGTGATTTTGGGAACATATTCTATTCCGCTAGCAGTGAATATTTCTATCTTTTTATCGATAAGAGAAGGATCGTAGCCAATTTCAATAGCTTTTCTGACAGGGATCATAGTATAAGAAGCGCCTGTATCCAAAACCACCTTAATGGTTTTAGTATCTTTTGGGCCAACAATTTGCGCGTAAACAGTAATAATATTGGGAATAAAACCGGGCAGGAGATGTCTCTTAGACATTTTGGTAATAGAATGCTGCGCCATATCCTTCAGGAAGGCCATCTTCAGAATAAACTGTCAGAGTATTGCCCCGATATTTCATTTCTTTACGATAAATCTCATCTCGATGTGGAGTATGAGCTAGAAGTCTGCCAGTTAATGGTATGGTTTTTTTTTCATCCATTTTATTTATTGCAATCAAAAGCCATTCTCTGTGGAACTTTTTACGAATTGTTTCGATTTTTTGAGTTTTCATATTCATCATCTCCTAAAAAATAGTATCACAAGAATGACAAAAAAGCAATTTTTTAGAGGACGCATTACTATCAAGAATTGTTCTGGAGATAAATGGCCTTAACCGGATTAAAAGAAGATGCTTTAAAGCTAATTTTATTTGGTGGAAAGGGCGGTGTAGGAAAGACGAGTTGTGCTGCAAGCACAGGTCTTTATCTGTCAAGGGATTTTAAAACACTTCTTGTTTCCACGGACCCTGCACATTCGCTCTCGGATAGTTTAGGCCAAGAAATCGGAAGTCAGATAAAAGAGATCAAGGGGATAAGGAATCTCAATGCTTTAGAAATAAACGCAGAAAAGGCTCTTTCGCAATTTAAGGTAAAGTACCAAGAGCAGATAAAAAAGATTTTAGATAACTCGACCTATTTAGATGAGGAAGATATCAACGCTATCTTCAGTTTACCCATCCCCGGCATTGATGAGGTGATGGGATTTAAGACCATCGTAGATTTGATAGAAGAAGGCGAGTACGATAAATACATCGTTGATACTGCACCCACGGGTCATGCCTTAAGGCTATTAACCCTACCTCAACTTCTGGATGATTGGATCAAAGTTTTAGCTAAGATGCGTTGGAAGTACAGGTATATGGTGGAAAGTTTTTCTGGGAAATATCATCCTGATACCGCTGACGGTTTTTTAGTAGAGATGAAAAAGACCGTTAAGCGAATTGAGGGCCTCTTACGAGATGGCAGGGCTAGTGAGTTTATTGCGGTGACGATCCCTGAGGATATGGCAATTTTAGAGACAGAAAGGTTAGTGGATAATTTGCATAAATATGGAATAAAGGTAAAACAATTGGTCATAAACGATGTTTTGCTTCTAGAGCGAAGATCTTGGGGGAAGAGTAAAGAGGGAAATTGTGAATTTTGCCGGCAGAGAAGTCAAGCGCACCAAGAATATATTCAAAAAATAAGAAGAAAATTTCCTAACCTAAGAATGACGGTTATCTCTTTACAAGCGCAAGAGGTTAAAGGTGTTGAGTCTTTAGAGAAATTTTCCCGTCTACTCACTTTTCTATGATCTTGAGTTTGGCACTTTTTCGGGCTTTTGGGCCGTATTTTCAGGTAGTTCTCGTCGAGAAAGCAATTTTGTGGTATCGAAAACC
>Ga0137796_10001232_pt2 | contig 10247 bp, 12 predicted proteins | sample OV2TP3_FD_97704 | JGI IMG/M metagenome (GOLD analysis project Ga0137796, IMG submission 97704)
CCCCACGGCGGTTAACCCGCGGCAAACGATTGTCTCCAATCCTCTCCGCATCAACCACCCGCGGCAGACGCTCATTCAGCCGCAGGCACCTCCCACGCCGCCCAAGATACTTCCGCCGCTGCCCAACATGGTGCAATGGTCGGGACCGGCAGCCCCGGCGCGGCCGCGGCCTGTGGTCACGCCATTAGATGCGCGCCGTGCCCGCCGCACACGCGCGCAGCGGCCCACAGAAGACTTGCCGTTGCCGCAGGAGCCCAACAGTGAAATCCGCGCCGGTGATTTGAACATTGCTGCGAGCGCGCCGGTGGCTCGGGCCCGACTGCCGGTGCAGCCCATGTCCGTTCCCAAAGCTGGTCAACGTCGCGCGGGCACGGATGCGAACCCCGCCCCCGAAGTCGGCGGTGCGCCCGACCTCGGCAATGGCTCCAGTGACGGGCTGCCAAACTTGATTGCACTCTCCGCTGATCCCGCTCCGCCGTCGCCAAATCTGGAGATCCCCCTCGGCAATCTCTCAGCGCGTTTTGCGACTGGCCCTTCGCTCCAACCTGGCGTCGGTGAGAACGCAGGTGGAAACGGGATAGGCGCGGGTTCCGGCAGCGGAACGCGTGGTGGGAGCGGCGGGGATGGCACAGGGGCAGGTGGCGGCTCCGGCCCGCCCGGGATCTCCATTAGCGGGGGCAATCCCGAAAACACCGCACCGATGGCCAGCCCCGCCCCGTTGCCGTCGCGACCACTGCCGGCGCGTCCACAACCGCGCGGCTCAGGCGATGTCCTGCGCATGCCTGAGCCCGCACTTGGCGGTGCTGCCCTCGGCTCCCGCGGTCCCGCACTGGGACCGGGATACGCGCCGTCATCGCCGGAAGTTGTGGAGCCGGCCTTCGGGATCAAGCGGACCTACACGCTCCACATCAACATGCCCAACCTCACCAGCGCGGCCGGCAGTTGGATCCTACGCTTCGCGGAGCTTAATCCCGAGGCAGAAAGCGCGGTGGTGGATCTGACGGCCCCGGTACCCATGCGCAAGGTGGACCCGCGCTATCCCCCGGTATTGATCGAACAGCGCATTGAAGGGCACGTGCGCCTCTACGCCATCATTCGCGCCAATGGCAGCGTGGACAGCATCGAGGTGCAACGCGGTCTTCACCCGGAGCTGGACCGTTATTCGATGGAGGCGTTGGCGCAGTGGAAGTTCCGGCCCGCCGGGCGCAACGGCAAGCCTGTGGACGTGGAAGCCGTCATTACGATTCCGTTCCGCTTGCGTGTGCCCCGCTGAAGGGCCCTAGAAAACCGAAGGGGTCCCGCAATGTATGATGAAAGCGGGACCCCATTTTCCTTCTTCCCCATCCGTTCCATCCGTGATGGAACCACCCCGGGAAGCAGAAGAAGCATCTTTCTTAGAGCAAACATGGTGCCACGGGCCACTGCGGACCAATCAATGGGATATTTGATTGCACAGACTATGGTTAGCGAAGCGGGGACAGGCGGTTGGTCTGCCCGGGCCACACGGTTTCTATGGTTTCTCACAATCTTCGGCGCTGTTCTATCCTGTTTAATGGATTCTCCAAGCCCCACCGGAGGAGGTTCCGCCCCATGCACAAGAGGCCGATAGCCGAGCCCCTGTCGGCGCTCTTATCCGTAGTGCTGCTTTTCTCTACGCCGGGATACGCGGCTGGCTCGGAGCCTGCTGCCAGGCAACCGGAAGCTACTGCGCTCACTGCCTTCGACCGTTACGTCCAGCTCACCAGCGCGCGCGTTGAGAAGGAGCTTCGCGCCGAAGGCCCCTACCTTTGGGTGGATTTGCAGCCGGCGGCCACACGCGCGCGATACGCAGAGACGCTGAAGAACGGCGAAGTGGTCATTGAGAGTCTTCCCCCGCGCGAAAATGGCAAGGAGATTTTGTTTCCCGATGCCTACGTGCATCACTGGATCGGCACCGTGTTCATTCCCGGCGTCACGCTCGATCAGTATCTGGCCTTCGCGCAGGACTACAACCACCACCAACAGTACTTCAAGCCGGACGTCGCGCGTTCGCAATTGCTCGAACGCAAGGGCGACGACTTCAAAGTGTTTTTCCGTTTCCACAAAAGGAAGTTCTTCGTCACCGTGGTCCACGACACCTGGCACGACGCCCACTACTACCGCCTGCATGCCCGGCGCGCCGGAAGCTGGACCCGCACCACCAAGATTGAAGATGTGGACAATCCCGGCGAGTCCAACGAGAAATATCGCACGCCGGAAGAAGACCGCGGCTTTCTGTGGAGGCTCTACACCTGGTGGCGCTTCGAGGAGCGCGACGGCGGCGTCTACGTGCAGAGCGAATCCGTTTCCCTCACGCGCGACATCCCTTTCGGAACTGGCTGGCTGGTGAAGGACTTCCCTCGCGAACAACTCGCCTCCACCCTCGGCGCCACCCGCCGCGTCTTGATGGAGCGGCACGCCCCTCGCCTGCCGCGCTAGAGCTCGTCTCGACCAGGTGCAAGGGAAAGGGTCGCAGGGTGCTTTCACTGCGGGCCGAAGACGGAGAGGCGGTGGCCGTCGGGGTCGATGAAGACGGCTGACCAGTTGGCGCCGGTGACGTTGCGCGGCTCGCGAACAAAGTTCACGCCACGCGCGCGCAACGCGTCGTATGCCGCCGTCACGCTCTCCACGCCAAACACGACTTCGGTTGCGCCCACGACGTTGGGGCTGGTTTGCGGATTGGCGTGGCCCACGCTCAGCGCCAGCATCACACCGCCGCCGTTGAAAAATGCGAAGTCTCCGGGTACTTCACCCTGCGGCTGCAAGCCCAGCGTATCGCGGTAAAACGTCACCGACCGCGCAAAATCCTTCACCCCCAGCATCACCAGCGAGACTTTGTTCAGCTTGAAGTCGTTTGCGCTCATGGGATGGAATCCTTCGCGAAGGTTTCTCCGTGTTGCTCTGTGCTTTTCTGTGCTGCTCTGTGTTGGGGCTTTACTGAGACGCGCGATGCAGCCGTTTACTTCACGTCCTCGGTCAAATCCACGGAATCAACCACGCCGATGACGGCCATGTCGATGGGCGAATTAGGGCGACCTACGGCAGTCATTGCAGAAAAGCCCTCCTGCACCACGAGCACCTTGTCGCCCACGCCCGCGTCCACCGCATCGAGCGCCAGCACCACGTCGCCGCGGTCCGTACCGTCGAGGTTGAGCGGCTGCACCACGAGGATCTTCCGTCCTTCGTGCGACGCCGACTTCTGCGTCGCCACCACGTCTCCGACGATGCGCCCGATGATCAATTCTCAGCGCCTCTGTGCCTCTGTGGCCAGGTTCACTTGATCAACGATGCCCACAATGGTGGCCTCGGTCGGCGTTTCCCCGGGGAGAAACGGGAAGCTGGCCTCGCGACCCCGGCACCAGTAGATGGTTTCGCCGGCGCCGGCGCCGACGGCGTCAATGGCGACGAACGCGCGCCCCTTGTCGCGCCCGTGCTTGTCCACCGGCTGCACCAGCAGCAGCTTGCGCCCTTCGAGCGAAGCGTTCTTCATGGTGCAGACCACGTTGCCGATGATGCGGCCCAGTTGCATCAGTGATGAGTGACGAGTGACCAGTAATCGCCACAAACTTACAGCTAACAGTCGACAGTCTACAGCTTCGTGGAACCGGGTTCCGGAATTGGCAGATTCCGGCCGCGAAGACTCGCGAGATATCCTTGGATGGCGTCCTGAATGTTCGTCAGCGCCTCGTCCCGCGTGTCTCCCTGCGAGTGGCAGCGCCGTAATGCCGGACAACTCACGACGTAGCCGCCATCCTCGAGATCGGGTTCCAAAACGACTCGGTACCCCTCAACGAGGCCTGTGATCTGATTCTTGCTCATTCTGCGCCGCATTCTCCGTGCGCTTTGTGCCTCTGTGGCTATTTCCGCTTCGAAACGGCGGCCAACTCCGCCTCGTGCAATTCATCGAGCTTGATCGTGTCCACGATGCCGATGATGGCGCAGTCCACGGGACGGTCTTTGCAGGTATCGGCGTTGCGCGCCGAGCTGCCGCTGACCACCAGCACGGTCTCGCGGAACCCGGCGGCCACCGTATCCACTGCGACCAGGTATCCGGCTTCGTCGTGTCCCTGCGGGGATATCGGTTTCACGATGAGCAGCTTCTTGCCTTCCAGCCGCGGGTCCTTGCGCGTGGAAACTACAGTGCCGACGATGCGGGCGAGAATCATAGTGGCGAGTAGCTAGCTGACTATTCGACTCTAAAACCTTTGTGAGAAAGAACCACAGCGCCCGCGGCATAGAGCCTCAGGCGGCGCGCGAATCTATTGGGTGCCCGCGCTTACTTCGCGGACGCGGCCATCGCGCTCTTGCCGATGGGCAGCACGTCTTCCAGCGACTGGTGCGGCCGCGGGATCACGTGCACGGCGATCAACTCGCCCACGCGGCGGGCGGCAGCGGCGCCGGCGTCGGTGGCGGCCTTGACGGCGGCCACGTCGCCGCGCACCATCGCGGTCACGTAACCCGACCCGATTTTCTCCCAGCCCACCAGCGTGACCTTGGCCGCTTTCACCATGGCGTCCGAGGCCTCGATCATGGCCACGAAGCCGCGCGTCTCGATCATTCCCAGTGCTTCACCCATGCGTTTCCCTCCGAGCGATCATCGAGCTGATGTGCGGCTCGACGTCGGTACAGCTCACTGCTTGGAAACACGAAATCCGAAAAACGAAACTCGAAATTCGCTCCCCGCAACCGATCAACCAATCCGCCGACCACCTGTCACCTGCCACCTGTTCCCTGCAATCTCGCCTTCACCGCTTCTTCAATCAGGGCTTCCAATTCTTGGCGCGATACGGTGATGCGATCCGCCGCAATCGCATCGGCCGTCACTGGACACTCCGCGCCCACCGGCGCCGCGGTGGTCAGCCCATAGCGGGCCCGGGCTGCGAGCAATTTTTCCACATCTTCGCCGGAAAGCAAGACTTGTTTACCAAGCAGCTCGGTGGTGAGCGCGATGCGGGCAAAGTGCTCCACCGTCTCCATGCGGTAGAAGGCGGTCAGCAGGTCCGGCCCGTAGGTGACCACGCCGTGATTGGCCATCAGGATGGCGTCGTAGTTCGGTACCAGTGGTTCGAGCGCCTCGGTCAGCTCCGGTGTGCCCGGCGTGCCGTAGCGCGCCACGGGGATGCAGCCCAGCGACAGCACAATTTCGCTGACCAGCGCCTTGTTGAGCGGCAGCCCCGCCGCGGCGTAACCGGTGGCCGTCACCGGATGCGCGTGGCACACGGCGTTCACGTCCGGCCGGCGCTTGTAAATGAGCAGGTGCATGGCCAGCTCCGATGAGGCATTGTGCCGCCCGGCCAGCTTCTTCCCCTGCATGTCGGTGATAACGAGGTCGTCGGTCTGCATCATGCCCTTGCTGAGCGCGGTGGGCGAGGTGAGCACGCGGCGCGGGTCGAGCCGCACGCTGATATTGCCGTCAGTGGCCGAGACGAAGCCGCGCTGGTGCACCCAGTAGCCGACCGTGCAGATATCGCGCCGATGCTCGTCTTCGGTCTTGAGCGCGCCGGGCGAGATAGAGTGGGGGATCATCCGGAAGATGCATTGTACGAGGGGATGGGGAATGGGGAAAGTGGAAAGCTGAGGATAAAGGGAAGCCGACTAGATTCCGATGACCCGTTCGCTGTCCGTCGTTTTCCCCTTTCCTCTTTTCGCTTTTTCCCCTCGCTCTTACGCGTAGATGCCGCGCAGCTTCAGGGCCTTGGCCACGCGCTCGATGGCCACAATGTACGCGCCGATGCGGTTGCGTACCTGATACTTTTCCGCTGCGGCCACCACGCCGTCGAAGGCCTCTTCGATGAAGTCCTGCAAGCGCTCGTTCACTTCGCTTTCGCGCCAGAAGAAGCCCTGGCGGTCCTGCACCCACTCGAAGTAGCTGACGGTGACGCCGCCGGCGTTGGCCAAAATGTCAGGAATCACGAAGACGTCTTTTTGCGCCAGGATTTCGTCCGCCAGCGCGGTGGTGGGCCCGTTGGCGCCTTCGCACAGGATTTTGGCCTGCACGCGATGCGCGTTCTTGCTGGTGATCTGATTCTCGATGGCGGCGGGCAGCAGGATGTCGCACGGCTGGAAGAGAATCTCCTGCTGGTTCATCTTGGTGCCACCGCCGGGGAACTCCGGCAAGGGTTTGCGCTGCACATACACCCAGTCAATCACGGCGGGCACATCGAAGCCCTTTTCGTTGTAGAGCGCGCCGTGGATGTCCGCCAGCCCCACAATCTTGTAGCTCGCCAGATACATCAGTAGCGCGGCCATCGAGCCCACGTTGCCGAATCCCTGGATGATGACGCGGGTGCCCTCGCGCTTCATGCCCAGCCGGTTCAGCGCCTTGTCGCAGTTAATCAGGCAGCCGCGGCCAGTGGCTTCGCGGCGCCCGCGCGAGCCTCCCAACTCGATGGGCTTGCCCGTGACCACAGCGACACTGGCTTGCCCGACGTGCATCGCATAGGTGTCCATCACCCACGCCATAATCTGCTCGTTGGTACCGACGTCCGGCGCAGGCACATCGCGCTCCGGGCCGAGCCATTCGCCAAGCTCTGCGGTGTAGCGCCGCGTCAGCCGCTCGAGTTCGCCCTTGGACATCTTCTGCGGGTCGCAGATGACGCCGCCCTTGGCCCCGCCGAAAGGGATGTTCACCACCGCGCACTTCCACGTCATCCACGCCGCCAGCGCGCGCACCTCGTCGATGGTGACGTTCATGTCGTACCGGATGCCGCCCTTGCCCGGCCCGCGCACCGTGGAGTGCAGCACGCGGTAACCGGTGAACACCTCCACCTGCCCGTTGTCCATGCCCACCGGCAGGTACATGGTGATTTCCTTGTCCGGGTGCTTGAGGTATTTGTAGACGCCCTGCTCGACGCCCAGCTTCTGCACCGCTTCCTCGAAGCGGGCGTCGGCCGCCTCGTACACGTTCATTTCGTCTTTGATTTGCAGCTTGCTCATCGGGCAGCCGTCTCCTTGCGCGCGCGGGCGTACAGCAGCCAATTCCGCTGGTTGCAGCGTCGGCCAGTATACGAACACGCGCAATTCTAGGCAACTTTGGGAAGCCGACAAGCCTGCTCAAGATGGACGATTAGCGATTGGAGAAAAGTGAATGAGTTTCACCAGAGCAGAACCCAACGGCGGTCTTGTGTTACAGAACCCTTTTAGGTCTTTGTCGCTTACATACGCGGGAGCCAACTCGCTCACTAGTTGAGTAAACAGGCTGTTCTTTTCTTTCGAACTTTCGCGTTCTAGATTTACCATTTCACTTGGTCGAATGCTGAGCGCTTTGGCCAGTTCCGGCCACCGCTCCGACAGGACAAGCCACCTACTGATATGTTGAACCGTAATCTTCTCGTCCCCTCGCAGGAGTCCTCGATTAAAGGCGACGGCGACTTCTACACGAAGCCGGTTTATTAGCCGCTTTGCGTTTCGGGGAGAAGGTTGCAGAAAATCCACCAACACTTGACTTGCGGCTCCCTGAAAACTGGCTTCATCGACAAGATGGTCCTTCAGTTTTTGGCGAACTAGGCCTCTGTTCTTTCTTATGTCGACGCCGGGCGTTTCGAGGATCCTCTGAACCAGAATCTCCTCTGTCGCAGGTTCTAGGAGTCCTTGGTTGCGTAAATCCATCAAACTCTCCTCGATGACCCTTTGGGCTACCCGCGTGACGATCTTCGAATAGAGGTTCCTCAATTCCAACACGCTTGCCGTGATGAAGCCGGCAGAGGTTATTCCGACCGTCAGGATTGTGGGTATCTCTCCACTGCGGTAGTACATGTTCACCGTCACAAAGAGGCCCACGATACCCATAATCAGAATCGTCAACGGCCCACTCAGTTCGTTCTTTCGAATTGCCCCGCGAGCATAGCGGAGGTTCCTGAACAGCAAGCCGAACGAACGCAATTTCAATTTGGCTGTCTTGTCTATAGCCATATCAGCGGCTCATTTCCTCGACGTACGTCTTTAACATGTCTGGTGTCAGATTTGGCAGATCAAACTGAAACTGGATGATTTTCTGCAGGTATAGTCGCCCGAATGCTTCCTTTTTACCTTGAAGGTCTTCCGCGATAGCTACCCCGCTTGGAACGTAATACTGTGATAGTTCTTTGTACTTGATTTGGGCGGATGCTGCGACTGCTGCCATGTCGCCGAGGAGAATCGTGATTACGTTCGGATGATCCAAGAGTTGATTTACAGCCTCGAGTAGCTCTACTGGTCGTGGTGGATTACAGCGCTCGATGTCATCCACGAAAATAATCACACGGTTCCCCCGCCAAGTCGCCTGTTCGATCAGCCTGCCCAGCTGTTCTCTTGCCTTGTTGATCGACCCGGCACCCGCTGCCTTCGCAGGGTTCTCGACGAGTTCACCCAAGTCTCTTGATCCGAAGGGAAGGGCGGTCAAGAATTTCCAAAATGCCGTGATAACCGTAACTGCTCCGGTTAGGAAAGCTCCTAGCAGGAGAAGGCTTGATTCGAGTTTCCCAATAAAGATGTCAACGCTATCTTTCTCTCGAACCGTTCCGCGCTGGATCACCGGTCTGTCCTCCGTCTTGGTTTCTGAGGTACTCTTGGATATCCCTTTTCCGGCTAGGTCTTTGTGCTCAGTCTCAGTGACTTGGACCGTCCGGGTTCTGGATGATTCTTGGCGGACGATTTCCTCGTTATGAAGAAGGTGAGCAGATAGCCACACGGCCAAAGCGGCCAGCAAGGCAAAGCCAACTCCGTACCACAAGAACCGGATAAATCGGGAAATGTGTGGCTCCCGGACGGCCTGCGGGATGGGGTTCCACAATCGGTCCAACAAAACTCGATGTCCTGTTATCTCTCGGGTGAGTTCAGAAACTATTGCCCCGGCCATGCTCGGGGCATCGTCATGCATCCATGCATTGAACCAGCAGGTAATATGGGGTGCATCCCCTCTGATTGTGGGTCTAGCCTTCAGGCGTCTTTCGATCATGCCGGCAAGCGTCGTCTTTCCTGCCCCCCAAGGTGCGTTGATTGCCATTGTGAACGGCGTTGCAGTGTCTTCATGGTCCAGGACCGCCGCGAGCGCATCTGCATAGTCTTTGAAGCCGAGGATGTCGCCATCATCGTCCTCTAATGGTTGGTCAGAAAGCATCCAAACATCTGGTGGATTCTGAGGGGGGGTACTGGATTCTTGCTCGGTTACAGTAGGGGTCTCAGATTCTTGTGTGCGGGGTTGTTTGACCTCTTGCTCTAATGTATCAGCGACGTTTACGACTTCCTGGACGATTGGTTTCGCCGAAAAACCTACATAGCTCTCATCCCACTCGCGGACCCTTTCCGCAAGAGATTCAATTGTCAGAAGCTTCCCTGTCGTCCGTTCCTCATAGTGCTTGGCAGGGACTGCGAAATCTATGGAGCTGAGAGCCTTCGACCAACGCTCTACTATCGGGAACCACGCCGAGGGCATCCCTCGTCCTCCCCATAGCGGCTTATCAAAGAAGCCGATCGGAACTGGTTTGCCGTTTTTCCCCGGCGCTCCCAACCTGAACGCTTCGATCACGTTTATGTCGTTGTTCAACTCTTCGACGAGTCTCTCCAGAACGCTTTCCATATCCGTTTCACTGCCCACCCCAAGATAGCTCTCGACGGCACTACCCAAGAGGTCTTCCCTGGAAGCAATATTCTCCGTGGATGCCAGATTTGAAAGGCTTTGGAGGCATTGCTGAGCGCGGTGAGCTTTCTGGTCGATAGTTTGACCTTCACTAATAGTCGCAGTCGCCCTTTCGAAGAGCGGGCCGGTTGACCTATCAACTTCACCGCGACTGGCTTCAAGTAGTGCGAGTGCAACCGCGGCGTCGGCCGCACGAAATTGTTCTGCCATCTTTCCAATGTGTTGTGTGTTTGTGGGAAGAAAGGCCGGCAAGATTCGATTGGCGCAGCGAGCAGCAAGGGCAATCATAGACCGTCGAGGAAGGCGGCTAATGCTTCGCTTCGTTTCATTGTCCACAAGACACCTTCGGGCTGAGGTAATCTTGCACGTGCTTATCTTCTTATTGAGTTTAGGTTTCCGTATATCTTAGGCTTGCAGGAAGGTCAAGCATTTCTATCTTCTGCGGTGGATGAATTCTTCGAGCAGGAGGCGGGTGAGGCGCGGGGCGTGGTGGCGGGCGACGCCGTCGGCTTCCACCAGATCGTCGAAGATGACTTTCAACCCCAGCTTTTGCAGTTCGCGCACGTTGTAGCCGACCGGCTCCGCGCCCTGCGCCTTGTACCGGCGGAGCAGT
>Ga0137796_10002337_pt1 | contig 10240 bp, 12 predicted proteins | sample OV2TP3_FD_97704 | JGI IMG/M metagenome (GOLD analysis project Ga0137796, IMG submission 97704)
CGCCTGTGGCGCCGTCTTTGAACTCCCGCTGGCGATTGGGTTGTTGGCGAAGATCGGCATTGTTCACGCCACCATGCTTCGGCGCAAATGGCGCCACGCCCTGGTCATCATGATGATCGCCGCAGCCATTCTCACACCCACCACGGATGTCGCGACGATGATTCTCATGGTGGTGCCGATGTTGGCCCTCTACGAAGTCTCGATTTGGGTTGCGGGGTTTGCTGCGCCACGGAGGACACATGGCAGCTAGCGGGATCACCGGGATCATTCTGGCAGGAGGCCAGAGCCGGCGGATGGGCCAGCCAAAGGCGCTCATGCCGTGGGGCCAAGGTCTACTGATCGACGCGGTCATCGCGCGCCTCCAGCCGCTCGTGGATGAGATAGTGATTGTGGCAAAAGACGCGGCTCCGTTTGTGCAGCGAGGGGTTCGCACCGTCGCTGATCGTCAGCCTGAACGGCATCCGTGGGTTGGCGTGTACACCGGATTGGGCGCAGCGACGTGCGAGGCGAGCTTTGTCTGCGCCTGCGACATGCCGTGGCTCGAACCTGCTGTGATCCGCTATCTCCACAGCGCGCTCCATAGGTTCGACGCGGTGGTTCCGCAAACTCCCGCTGGCCTTGAGCCACTGCACGCAATCTATACGCGCCGGTGCCTACCAATCCTGGAAGGTTCTTGGAAGAACGGCGTCCGAACGCTGCACGGCTGTTTAGAGGCGCTTCGCCTCAGGGTCGTGATGGCATCAGAGCTGGAGCACATTGATGGCTGGCAGCGGAGCTTTGCGAACGTGAACAGCCCGGAGGAGTATGCACGGGCTGCAATATCTCTGTGAATAAGACGACATGGGGAAGGAGGAGTCGCTTATGAGGAGGCAGCCTACGATGAGTCAACGATGCGTCGACCTGACGCTCTTGGCCTTGGTCGTGTTCGCGTACGATGGAACCACAGCGCTTGCGAAGACCAACGCGAAGCTGCCGCTCGAAGAGGCGCAGTTGACCTATGCTCCAGAAGTTCCACCGCCAATGACACGGAGAAAGCCGGCGATTGTCCGAGTGCATCTGGACTCCAGCGCGAAAGTCATGGAACTCAACACTGGAGTCAAGTACACGTTCTGGACGTTCAATGGCCATGTGCCTGGTCCGTTCGTCCGGGCGCGGGTCGGCGACACGCTTGAAGTCCATGTCACGAACAGCGATGCCAGCGGGATGCCCCACAACGTGGATTTCCATGCGGTGACCGGGCCCGGTGGTGGCGCGACCGTCACGACGGTGGTGCAGGGCGAGGAGCGGGTCGCCTGGTTCAAGCTTCTCCATCCAGGACTCTACATCTACCACTGTGCGGCGCCACCGGTCATGGACCACATTGCGAACGGGATGTACGGCTTGATCCTGGTGGAACCAAAGAACGGTTTGCCCAAGGTCGATCGTGAGTTCTATGTCTTGCAGAGTGAATTCTATACCAAGGAGCCTACCGAAGGTGCCGAGACGTTGGAATTTTCCCACGAGGAGGGATTGAAGGAGCACCCACGGTTCGTCGTCTTCAATGGACGTGTGGGTTCTCTCGTTGGTGAGCATGTGCTCAAGGCCAAGACTGGCGAGCGCGTTCGCATCTACTTCGGTAACGCGGGGCCGAACCTCATCTCGTCCTTTCATGTGATTGGCGAAATCTTCGATAACGTGTACCGTGAGGCGGATCTGATCAGTCCTCCGGGACATAGCATCCAAACCACCTTAGTTCCAGCCGGCGGAGCCACGGTCGTGGAGTTTGGAGTCGAAGTCCCTGGGAACTACACCCTGGTCGATCATGCGATCTTCCGGGTGGAGCAGGGCGCGGTGGGCTTCCTGCAGGTCGATGGTGAGCCACGACACGACATCTACGTCTCCCAGGATGACGCCCCAACCTGCAAGGGGTGTCTGGTGCACCCCTGATACCACGCGCGTCCCAACCAACATGAGGACGAATGTGGCCCGTGAGCGGGCAACAGGCAAGACGGTGCTCGTGTTCCAACATAGCTCCTGCGAGACGCTGGGGGTAATCGGGCAGGTGCTGGCCTCTGTTGGATGTGTGGTGCGATATATCCGTTCCTACGCTGGCGAGCCCCTTCCGGCCACCTTGGGAGAGACGACCGGCCTCATCGTCATGGGTGGGCCGATGGGAGTCTACGAATCCGTGCGGTATCCCTTCTTGCTGCAAGAGATGCGCTTGGTCGGCGAAGCGCTCCGATCCGGAACGCCGATCCTGGGAGTCTGTCTGGGCAGCCAGTTGCTGGCCGCCACGTTGGGAGCACAGGTGGTCCGTGCCGCATCGAAGGAGATCGGCTGGCATCCTGTGACGCTGGCAGCATCGGCAAAGGAGGATCGGCTGTGGTTTAGGGTTGAGCCGAATTTTGTGGCGTTTCACTGGCATGGCGATATCTTCGAGCTGCCGCAAGGTGCGGTTCGGCTTGCGTCGTCAGCGACCACGGCCTGCCAGGCGTTTCGTTACGGCGACAACGCCTACGGGTTCTTGTTTCACATGGAAATCACCGAGCAGATGGTCGGTGAAATGGTGCGGGCGTTTTCGGATGAGCTGCGCGAGGCTCGTGTAGAAGCGGACCGATTGATCCGAGAGACCCAAGCGCATTTGTCGGACCTCCACCGAGTTGGTCACGTCGTCTTTAGCCGATGGGCCGCTTTGCTTGAGAGGGGCCAATGCTGAAGTGGGCTGATCTGCGCCGTGAGCCGTTCCGGCTGTTTTTCCCGCTCGGGATCGTGTTCGGCTGCGTTGGTGTGGGACACTGGCTCGTGTATGCCCTGGGGTGGCGTACCTCGTATTCCGGGTTCTACCACGCTTCCCTTCAAGTCGGCACTTACATGAGCTGCTTTATCGTCGGCTTCCTGTTGACGGCGCTGCCGAGGTTCTCTGCAACCGACCCCGCCTCCAGCTGGGAATTGGCCAGCGCGCTGGGGCTGGTGTTTGCGCAGGCCTCGGCGCTCTGGACCCAGCAATGGGTGGCAGCGGAAGCCCTATGGATCGGCCTGCTCGCCTTCGTCGCCGTCTTTGCAGGCCGGCGGTTTGCCAGGAAGCAGGCCACCGTCGGTCCGCCCACGGAGTCTGTCTGGATTCCAATCGCGCTGCTGCTCGGCGCGTTAGGGACGGGGTTGCTGATGGCAGGGCAATTGGGGCTGTTGCCCGCGTGGTCGCTGCGGATAGGCACCCCGATGGCTCAGCAAGCATTTTTGCTGGGTACTGTCCTTGGGGTCGGCGGCTTCATGGCACCACGTCTCATGGGGCGGGAGGTATTGTTGGTGACGCCGAGCGGGACACATCCCGAGGCAGCCCTAGCGATCCGACGCCGGCGGATTCGTCTGCATGGACTTGCGGCAGTTGCGCTTTCCACCAGTTTCATCGTCGAGGGAGTGGGGGCGACCGGGTTGGCGTACCTGCTTCGAGCGACGGTCGTCACCGCAGAGTTTGCGTGGACATCCCGCTTTTACCGTCTGCCAGCTGCACCTGACGGTTACGTCAAACTTCTGTGGGTGTCCATCTGGATGCTCATGCTCGGACTATGGGGAGCCGGTCTTGTGCCGCGCTATCGCGTGGCGATGCTGCATCTGGTGTTTCTGGGGGGTTTCAGCCTCATGACCTTTGCGGTCGGAACAATGGTCGTCCTGAGCCACGCCGGAGAGGCTCAGCGCCTTCGCCAACCGCTCTGGGTGCTCCGCGTCGTGGGGCTTGGAGTGGCTGGTTCACTCATCGCACGGCTCATCGCTGAGGCACGACCCGCGTGGTTCTTCCCATGGCTCGGGGTGGCGGCAGGCTGCTGGATGGTGGCTGGGATCAGTTGGCTGGTATTTATCTTACCGCGTGTGATGCGCCCGCTTGCGCCTGGCGCGTTTGAGCAGGTGCACGAGGAGGCCAAGCGGCGCCTGCTGAAGACATCCGCTGCCGCGCTCTGACCAGCTGAACACCTCTTGGCAGAAGGCTGACCCGCGTCATAGAACTCTCTCCAGACCCTACGGTATGCTACCTGCTTTAACAGGCGAAGAGAAACCCATGGGCTCATGCAAGGGGTGGGAGCTGGAAGGGCTGATGCCAGACGTCCGGCTGGACCTACGCGGGATGAGCGACTCGCTCACCTCTGCGAAGGTATACGTACGACTAGAGCAGATGAGTCCTGGGCACATTCTGGAGCTGTTGGTGAGCGATGGATGGTCCTTGCGCGACCTGCCAATCGACCGACGAGACGACGGACATCGGTTGCTGAAAGTAGAGGTGCTGAGCGATGGGACGGGATACCGAATCTGGATGGAGAAAGGGACAGGGTGGGCAGCCCACGCGGAGGGGATCGATGGCGACTGTACGGGCACGGCCTCAATCAACACGGACGGGTTTCGCCGAGCCGATCAATACCACTGGGTCTCTCCAGGAGGAGATCGAGCGCATGGCGTATGACCTCTATGAGCAGCGAGGCCGCATCGATGGGCACGACTGGGAGGATTGGCTCGAGGCCGAGCGGATTGTCACGCAGCGAGGACCGGTCAGCGTCCAAGCTGGCTGAAGTGTCTTACGTTTCACATGATGGCCGTGTATTTGGATAATGCCGCTACTTCGTTTCCCAAGCCGCCGCGGGTCTATGAACGGCTCCGGGAGTACCTGGAGCGGTACGGCGGCTGCCCGGGACGGGGCAGCTACCGGATGGCGAAAGAGACGGAGGCGGTGTTGGAGGAGACCCGAGCGCTGTTGGCGGAGCTGTTTGGCGTCAAGGAGCCGCGCCGCATCGTCTTTACCCTCAACGCCACCGACGCGCTCAACATGGCCATCAAAGGCACCGTCGCGCCAGGCGATCACGTGGTGACGACCGTGCTTGAGCATAACTCGGTGATGCGCCCTCTCAACCGCCTGGAGCATAAAGGGCTCATCCAAGTGACCCGCGTTGGAGTGTCGAGTGACGGACTGGTGGATCCGGGAGACATCCGTAAGGCGCTGACGGCGCGCACGACGCTGGTCGCGGTCATCCACGGCTCGAACGTGACGGGTGCCTTGCAGCCCATCAAGGAGATCGGCCCCATCGTGCGGGAGCACGGCGCGCTGTTCCTTGTGGATGCTGCACAGACGGCAGGCGCAGTGCCGATGGATGTTGAAGCAGCGTGCATTGACCTGCTGGCGTTCCCTGGCCATAAGGCGCTCCTGGGGCTGCCTGGAACTGGCGGGTTGTATGTCGGCCCGCGTGCCCGACTGACGCCGTGGCGAGAAGGCGGCACAGGGGTGCTGTCGGAACTGCCGCTGCAGCCCGAGGAATTCCCGTATGCGTTCGAGGCCGGCTCCCCCAATACGCTGGGGCTGGCGGGCCTTCGGGAGTCGGTCCAGTTCATCTTGCAGTACAGTGTGAAGTGGATTCGGGCACATGAGCTGTCATTGACCAAGCGGTTCTTGGATGGCTTGCGCATCGATGAGCGCTTCAAGGTCTACGGTCCGCCAGCCTCGGAGCATCGCGTCGCGGTCGTCGCTGTGAACGTGGCGGGCTGTTCGCCCGCGGTGGTGGCGGAGTTTCTCGATCAAACTCATGGCATCGCCGTCAGGGCTGGATTGCATTGCGCCCCAGGCGTGCATCAAGCCCTCGGAACATTTCCTGAGGGCACCATCCGGATCAGCCCCGGCTATTTTACGAAGGATGCCGACATCGACCTGTGTCTCGAGGCGCTCAGGGAGGCTGCAGAGGAGCTGCCGCGAAAAGAGCCGCCGCCCCACTACGCTTCAACGTCACAAGAGCTTGGCGGAGTGTGAGTCGATGATCAATGTGACGAAGCTCTACTGCGGCCTTGAGAGCCAGAGCGACCCGCTTCGATATGGACAGAACGTCGGACGTGAGCACCGGGTGCCGCCGTCTGCACATGAACGCAAGCCCATCGTCGTGTGGACGATGAGCCGGCGCTGCAACCTCCACTGCGTCCACTGCTATTCCGACTCGGAAAACCGCGACTATCCAGGAGAGCTGACCGTTGAGGAAGCGAAGCGGATGCTGGAGGATCTGGCGCAGTTTCAGATTCCGGCGCTGCTGCTGTCGGGAGGCGAGCCGCTGGCTCATCCCAACCTCTTCGAACTTGCCGCCTATGCCAGGAAGCTTGGCCTGCGGTTGACGCTCTCCACCAACGGCACGCTCATCGACCGTCCGACGGCCGAGCGGATCAAGCAAGTTGGGTTTAGCTATGTGGGGATTTCGTTTGACGGGTTGGGAAAGGTCAACGACCAGTTCCGCGGTAAGCTCGGGGCCTTTGACGCCGCCCTGAGCGCCGTGCGCCACCTCAAGGTCGTTGGGCAAAAAGTCGGGTTGCGCTTCACCCTCACGCGGCGCAACTGTGAGGCGCTGCCAAATATCTTTGAGCTGGTCGAACGTGAAGGAATCGACAGGGTGTGCTTCTATCATCTCGTGTATTCAGGGCGGGGCAGCCGCATTGCGCAGGATGACCTGACCCACGAGGAGACCCGCGACGTGCTTGAGCAGATCTGCGCTTGGACCATCGCGCTGCAATCGCTCGGGCGTGAGGTTGAAATTCTGACGGTGGACAATCACGTGGATGGCGTCTACCTCTATTTGAAACTGCTCAAGGAAGACCCGGGGCGTGCCGAAATGACGCGGCAACTGCTCGAATGGAACGGCGGAGGGGCGAACTCCTCAGGCGTCGGCATCGCCAACATCGACTCCTGTGGCAACGTCCACCCCGATCAGTTCTGGCAGACGCACACGCTGGGCAACGTGCGCGAGCGGCCGTTTGGCGAGATCTGGACGGACACCTCGGATCCGCTGTTAGCGGGTCTGCGCAACCGCCTGCCGCTCTTGAAAGGTCGGTGTGGGTCCTGTCGATGGAAGACGCTGTGCGGAGGTTCGTTCCGCGTGCGGGCACTCCAAGCGTCCGGCGATCCATGGGCACCGGACCCCGCCTGCTATTTAACCGATGAGGAGATCTCATGACCCAATTGTCATGTGAGCAAGCCTGCTCGCTATGCGGAGTCGAATTCGCGCTGGAACTGTGGCCCGATGTGTTTCAGCCGACGTCCACCTCCGAGTTCATCGCTGAAGCACTCGATGTGCAGCCGGGCGAGGTCGTGATCGATCTGGGTTGTGGCAGCGGATTTTTCTCGATTCTGGCGGCCAAACGGGGCGCTTCGAAGGTCTACGCGGTGGACATCATGCCCCAGGCTGTTGCTCTTACGTTGCGCAATGCCAAACGCAATGGCGTGGCATCCCGCATCGAAGCCTTCACCGGGTCGCTGTTCGAGCCATTGCCTGGTGTCCGGTCAGATGTCATCGTGGACGATGTCTCCGGCATCGCCGAGGAGGTCGCTCGCGCCACCCCCTGGTATCCTCCCTCGATCCCCTCGGGTGGACCTGATGGCACCGAGCCAACCGTGCAGATGCTCCAGCAAGCCCCGCGTCACCTGCTCCCGGAGGGCCGGCTGATCTTTCCGGTGTTGTCACTGGCCAACGAGCGACGGATTCTTGAAGCGGCACAACGATTCTTTGCGAATCTTCGCTTGCGTACACAGCGGCTGTTTCCGATCCCGCATACGCTTCAGGAAGCCTTGAAGGCTGTGAGAGAACACCTCGCCTCAGGAGCCCTCCGGCTCATCCCACGCGGTTCGCGCCTGTGCTGGCAACTGCAAGTCTTTGAGGCCCGCATGGCCGCCGCGTCTCCTCAAGAAGACGGAGACAAGCACGCATGAGCGCTCATGGCGAGAGGCTTCAAACGGTCGGTGCGCCGGTACCCGTTCATCCGCTGGGCTCGCGCGCCAAGATTCTCCTGACAAGTGTCTTCGGCCCGTACGGCCGCGATGACGAGTACGGCAGCCGGGCGATCAACCCCATGGAGCTGTATCAGAACCAGGTCACGCGGGCGGAGGGGCCGTTTTCCTTGCGCATGTTTCATCGCTCCTGGGGCATCATGCTGATCCAGGCCAACATCGCGGCCCCCTGCACGTTGCTGGATTTCCCGACGCTGGAGCGCTTCATCAGCGAGCTGCAAAGCTTCGAGTATGACATCGTCGGGATCAGCTCGATCTTGCCGAATATCGAAAAGGTCAAGAAAATGTGCAGCTTGGTCCGTGAACACCTGCCTCGCGCGACGATTGTCGTGGGCGGACACATCGCCAACCGGCCGGGGCTGGCCGAGTACATCGATGCGGACTACGTCGTGCCGGGAGAAGGCGTGCGGTGGTTTCGCCGATTTCTGGGCGAGGACACCACACAGCCGATCCGCCATCCGCTGATTTCCTCCGCTATCGGTACGCGGACAATGGGGTTCCAGGCGAAAAACAGCGGGCGTGACGTGGCCGCGGCCCTGCTGCCCTCCGTCGGCTGCCCGATGGGGTGCAACTTCTGCGCCACCTCGGCGATGTTCGGGGGCAAGGGCAAGTTCATCAACTTCTACGAGACCGGTGAGGAGCTGTTCCAGGTCATGTGCGGCATCGAACAGGGCATGGGGGTGCGCTCGTTCTTCGTGATGGATGAGAACTTCCTACTGCACAAAAAGCGCGCCCTCCGGTTGTTGGAGCTGATCGAGCAGCATGGCAAGTCGTGGTCGTTGTACGTCTTCAGCTCGGCGCACGTGGTGCGATCCTACCCCATCGAACAGCTGGTGCGGCTGGGCATTTCGTGGGTGTGGATGGGCCTCGAGGGCAAGAACAGCCGGTACGCCAAGCTGCAGGGCATCGATACCCGTGAGCTGGTGCGCACCCTCCAGTCACACGGGATCCGGGTCCTCGGCTCCAGCATCATCGGGCTCGAGGAGCACACCCCCGACAACATTCGCGACGCCATCGAGTACGCCGTCAGCCATAGCACCGACTTTCACCAGTTCATGCTCTACACGCCCATTCCCGGCACCCCGCTCTATGCGGAACATCTGGCCAACAAGACGCTCCTCGATCCCGGCGAATATCAGGAAGGGGATGTCCACGGGCAGTTCATCTTCAGGCACCGCCATCCGCATATCCCGAGAGGACAGGAGACCGAGATCATCCTGAGGGCGTTTCGGCGGGATTTCGAGGTGAACGGTCCAAGTGTCCTGCGCATCGCGCGGACCGTCCTGGCGGGATGGAAGCGCTATAAGCACCACCCGCACCTGTGCATCCGGAACCGTTTCGCGTGGGAAGCCAGGGATCTGGCCGTCACGTTTCCCGCGGCGCTCTGGGCGGCGCGACAGTGGTTCCGTGAGCGCAACCCTGCGCTGATGCGAAAGCTCTCCGGGCTGTTGGACGACATCAAGCGGGAGGTCGGGCTGAAGGCCCGGCTGGTCGCCCCGCTCGGCGGATGGCTCGTCTGGTCGAAACTGCGGCGGGAGGCCAAACGCCTCAACGCCGGCTGGACGTACGAACCCCCGACGTTTTATGAAGCGAATGCGCCGATGTTGCGTGGCAGGCGGCAGTGGACATTTCCTGTGATGCCCATCAAATGGGTCGCCGGGTGTGGGCCGGAGGCTTGACAGCCGATGATCCCCCCAGCTCCCAATCCGCCGAAGTCGGATCAACCCGAACGGCCCGACATGACGTATCTGCCTCGTGACTGTCCCTTTCTCAAGAAAGAAGTGTGGGCCATCGTCACGAAGCAGGCAGACGGGACCTGGAGGATCGTCAATTGCCTGGACAAACATGAGCCCTGTTTCAAGCACAACTGCGCGTTCACGGTCGATGGCGGCGAGTGGCCCTTTGGCGACGTGACCGTTGACAAGCAACAGCTCAAGGACAAGCCGTGATGGACCTCAAGACGCTCATCGGGACGTGCGTGGCCGTCTTCTTCGCTGAGATGGGCGATAAGACCCAACTGGCGGTGTTCGGCGCAGCCACGGCAACACGGAAGCCCCTGGAGGTGTTCCTCGGTGCGACGATCGGCCTTGTGCTGGTCACGCTTCTGGCGGTCGTGGCGGGGCACCTGGTGGGCCATCTGGTCCCAACAAGGTGGCTGCGCGTCGTGGGTGGGGTGCTGTTTGTGGGGATTGGGCTTTCTCTACTACTCAGGCCGAACGGCTGATCCCACCACCTGCCGGAGGCGGCGTCCTGATCTCATGACCTTGTCAACTAATTGGCTGAGGCGGGTTAGCCGCCGCCTGGCCAGCCTTACTATGTTTGCAACCGTTGGCTGGCCGTCCCGCCATCCGGCGGGACGCTGGCAGGTGGTGGGATGATGGATTTCAATCAAGCGCCTTTTATCGTCATCTGGGAAACGACCCAGGCCTGCGATCTGGCCTGCGTGCATTGCCGGGCCAA
>Ga0137796_10002340_pt1 | contig 10232 bp, 10 predicted proteins | sample OV2TP3_FD_97704 | JGI IMG/M metagenome (GOLD analysis project Ga0137796, IMG submission 97704)
CCCTTGACCCGCAGGCCCTGCGGGCCGCCGAGGGCGTCGTTGACTTCGAGGAAGATCTTGAACAACAACCCGAAGGCGATGGTGATGACCGCCGAATAATGGCTGTAGGTGCGCAGCACCGGCAAGATCAGGATCGAGCCAATCAACGCCGCCATGGCGCCGCCGGCGATGACGATCAACAGATGCGGAACCGCGGTGTGCAAGGTCATCATCGCCGACGTGTAGCAGCCGATGCCGAAGAACGCAGCGCCGGCGAAGTTGAGCACGCCCGAATAGCCGAACTGCAGGTTCAACCCCAGGCACGCGATGACATAGATGATCACCGTGGCCACAAGAAGCAGCACGAACGAGTCGTTGTGGAAGAACGCCGTCACCACCAGCGTGCCGCCGACGACCAGCCCGTTCAGGAGCCCGTCGCGCTCGCCGAGCGCCCGCTCCAGCTCCGTCGCCACGCCGAAGCGCGCCGCGGCGACGACCGCGGCGATGCCGGCGGCGAGCAGGCCCGCGATCTCGATTTGCGATTCGACGCCGAGCAGCAGGATCACGTAGAGAACGATCGCGAAGGCGGTGCCGATGGTCCACGCCAGCGACCGGGAGTCCTTAGCCCTTGCCATGGCTCAGACCCGCTGGCTGATCTTTTCGCTGATCAGCCCGGTCGGCCGCCACGCCATGATCAGGATGATGACCGCGAAGGCAAACACGTCCTTGTAGGCGCTGGCGAACGGCATCGCCAGCACGCCGAGCGTCTGCAGCGCCGAGAACAGGAAGCCGCCGAGAATGGCGCCGTAAATGTTGCCGAGCCCGCCGACGATCGCCGCCGAGAAGCCGATGACGCCCAGCAGCAGGCCCATGGCGAAGTTGATCTCGCTGTAATAAAGGCCGTGCAAGATGCCGGCGAAGGCGGCCAGCCCCGAGCCGATGGCGAACGTCGCCAGCACGATCAGGGTGTAGTTGATGCCCATGGTCTTGGCGGTGTCCTCGTCCTGGGCGACGGCGCGGATGGCGAGGCCGAGCTTGGTGCGGTTGATCAAAAGGTGGATGCCGACGATCACCAGCAAACCGGTCACCAGCAAAGTCAGGCTGTCGATCCGGAGCGTGAAATGGCCGAACGAATAAGCGTCGGTCGGCAGCAAGGATGGGAACCGCTGCGGGTTGGCACCCTGCGGGTAGAACAGCCGCACCGCCTCGTGCAGCGCGGTGCCGAGCATCAGCGTGATCAGAAGGGTATTCAGCGGCGGCGCGCCCTTCAGCGGCAGCACCAGGGTGCGCGCGATCACCGCGCCGAGGGCGGCCATGGTGGTGACGGCGACCATAGCGGCGCCCGTGAGCTGTATCCACGGGCTGTCGACGCCAATGCCGGCCAGCGCGAGGATGGTGGCGAGCGCGGCGAAGGCGCCCACGGTCAGCACGTCGCCGTGGGCGAAGTTGATGATGTCCATGACGCCGAAGAACAGCGTGAAGCCGACGGCGACCAGCGCGTACATCATGCCGAGCATCAGGCCGTTCATGACGTATTGGCTGAGCAGTCCGAAATCCATGGCCGGGACCTCGAGGTCGAAAAAACGGCGATCACGGCAGCGGAAAGGCGGCCGGGCGCCGGGCCCGGCCGCTCCGCAGCCGTAACGGCGACTACTTGCCCTTCAGCTTGCGCTTGCCGGAGGCGTACTCGCTGTCCTCCCAGATCACCCACTTGCCGTCCTGCGCCACGTACTTGGTGATGAGGGCGATGGTGTTCTGGCCGTGATCGTCGAACGAGATCTTGCCGGTGATGGAATCGGCGGCGTTCTTGCCGGCGACCTTGTTCAGCGCGTCGCGCACCTTCTTGCGGTCCGGCCCCACCTTCTCGATGGTGTCGAGGATCAAGGTCATGGCCGCGAACGCGAACGCGCCATAGGCCTCCGGCGGCTCGGCATACTTTTGCTTGGCGTACTGCTCGAGGAAGAACTTGCCGCCCGGCAGCTTCTCGGTCGGCGCCCCCTCGCGGAACGCCAGCACGCCCTCGGCCAACGGACCCGACCCCTGCAGGAAGGTGTCGGAGACGATGCCGGAGGTGCCCTGGAACAACGCATTGACGCCGAGCTTGTCCATCTGCGCGCGGATGCGCACGCCGATCGGCGTCAGGCCGCCGAAGTAGAGCACTTGCGGATTGAGCGACTTGATCTTGGTCAGCTCGGCCGAGAAGTCCTGCTGGTCGGACGTCACGCCGAAGCGGCCGAGGATTTTGCCGCCGGCCTTCTCGACATACTGCGTGAAGTACTTGTCGTGGCCTTTGCCGTAGTCGGTGGTGTCGTGGATGATCGCCCAGGTGTTGTAGCCGAGGCCGCGCATGAACGTGGCCGCGGTCTCATTCTGGTTGATCATGGTGCCGTTGACCCGGTGGATTTCCTTGTAGTCGTTGCCGTAGGTGATTTCCGGCAGCACCGCGCCCCACACGATCACCGGCAGGCCGAACTTGTGGTAAACGTCGACCGTCGAGATCGCCACCGCCGAGCAGTAATGCGTCGCCGCGGCAATGATGTCCTTGCTGGCGCCGAACTTGGTCGCCGCCTGGACGCCGATGTTCGGCTTGCACTCGTCGTCCTGGACGGCCATCTCGTACTCGTACTTGGCCTTCTTGTCGGCATTGCGCAGCTTGACCGCCAGGTCGGCCGAGTTGCGCCCGCCGAGGCCGTTGGAAGACGTGCCGCCGGTGAGCGGGCCGATGAAGCCGACCTTGACCTTGGTCTTGGCGTCTGCCGGCGCCGGATTGAGGCCGAGCCCCAATACGAACGCCGCGGCCAGCGCCAGGCCGGCGTGTTTGATCGCATTAAAGAACATTTCGGGTATCCTCCCCTTGTTGTCGCCGCTTGACCGTAGCGGTTCGGTTGGCCGCGGGGTGGTGACGGACCCCCGGTTAAGGCTCCGCGGGGGTGCCCCTCGGCGTCATAAAACCCTATGCACCCGCCCCCGACTTTGCAAGGGACTCCCGGGCCGATTCACGCCTTACCGCCGCGCCGCGTCGCCACCACCTCGGCGATGATGGAGATCGCGATCTCAGCCGGCGTCAGCGCCCCGATGTCGAGGCCGACGGGGCCGTGGATGCGCCTCAGCGCTTGTGCCGCGGCGCCCTCGGCTTTCAGCCGGTTCAGCCGGTTCTCCTGGGTGCGGCGGCTGCCCAAGGCGCCGACGTAAAAGGCGTCGCTGACGATCGCCGCCAGCAACGCCGGGTCGTCGAGCTTCGGGTCGTGGCTCAACGACACGATGGCGGTGCGCCGGTCGGGCTTCAGCGCCGCCAGCGCCTCCCTCGGCCAGCGCCTGTCGAGGGTGACGCCGGGGAAGCGCTCCGCCGTCGCCCAGGCGCCGCGCGGGTCGATCACCACCACCTCGAAGCCGGCTTCGGTGGCGAGTCTGGCCAGCGACTGGGCGATGTGCACGGCGCCGACGATCAGCAGCCGCAGCGGCGGGTTGAACACGGCCACTAGGCGCCTGGCCCCCTTGGGCCCCGCGACGATGCCGCTTTCGTCCTCCCGCAGCGCGTCCGCGACCGGGGCGGTCAGCCACGCCGGCGCGCCGCTGCCGATGCCGGCCTCGCCCTCGACCAGCAGCGCCGGCCGGCTTTTCTCCAGATCGACGATCAGCGCCGCCGGATGCTTCTTGTGCCCGGCCGCCACTAGCTTTTCGAGCGTCGCGCGCCACGGCGCGGTGACGGCGGCGACGAACACCTTCAGCTGGCCGCCGCAGGCGAGCCCGACCTTCCACGCGTTCTCGTCGGCGATGCCGAAGTCGAGGGTCTTGTGTCCGCCGGACTTCATCAGGGCGAGCGATTCCGACACCACCGCGCTCTCGACGCAGCCGCCGGAGACGGAGCCCGAGAACGCGCTTCTGTCGTTGACGGCGAGCAGGCTGCCGACGGGGCGCGGCGACGAGCCCCAGGTCTCGACCACCATCGCCAACGCGGCGTCGCGCCCCTGGTCGAGCCAGCCGATCAGGCGGTCGACCACGGCGAGCGCGTCGGATGCGTCGTTGGCGTGACTGGGCAGCATGGCGGGTCGCGCTCCCGAAGCCGGTTCTTGGACGTCGAACCCCGTTGCCTTATCGTCGTTGCCCCGGCGTTGCAAGGGGCGTGACGGAACGCGGCGGCGCCGGGCCGGTCAGGGAGGATTTCGGGTGCCGCAAAGCGGGTCCATTGCCGGCGTCGTGCTGGCGGCCGGTCGATCCAGCCGGGCGCGGCCGAGGAACAAGCTGCTCCATGCCGTCGGCGGCCAGCCGATGGTGCGCCGGGTCGCCGAGACGGCGCTCGTTGCCAGGCTCGCCCCGGTGATCGTGGTCACCGGCTTCGAGGCGGAGAAGGTGCGCGCCGCGCTCGCCGGCCTCGAAGTCGCGTTCGTCCACAACGACGACTTCGCCGCCGGCATGGGCGGCTCCATCGGCGTCGGAGTCGCGGCGCTGCCGGCCGCGGCGAAAGCGGCGGTGATCCTGCTCGGCGACATGCCCGACGTGAAGCCTTCGACCGTCGCGGCCCTCATCGCCGCGTTCGATGCCGCCGCCGGCAAGGACATCTGCGTGCCGGTGGCCGGCGGCAAACGCGGCAACCCGGTGCTGTTCGGCCGCGGCCACTTCGCCCGCCTGCAATCGATCTCGGGCGACCGCGGCGGCAGGACCATCGTCGAGGCCCATGCGGCGACCGTCGCCGAGGTGGCGGTGGCGGACGCCGGCGTGCTCGCCGACTACGACACGCTGCCGAAAGACGGCAGCGGCGTCACAGGACGGTGAGGAAGACGACCAGGGCGACGGCGAACGCGACGCAGCCGGCGATCAGCCACATCGGCAGGCCGCCCGCCGACGACTCGACCGGCCCGGCTTCGGGCGCCAGCTTCGGTCCGGGGGTCGCCGGGGCCGCCGCGGACGGCGCCGTCACCGCCGCCTTGAAGGCGGCAAAGAACTCGCCCGCCAGCTTCTTCGACGAGCCCTCGATCAGCCGCGCCCCGACCTGCGCCAGCTTGCCGCCGACGTCGGCGTCGACCTCGTAAGTAAGCCGCGTCGCCCGGCCGTCCTCGGCAAGCCGCACTCTGGCCCGTCCCTTGGCGAAGCCGGCGGCGCCGCCCTTGCCCTCGCCGGCGATGGTGTAGCTCTCCGGCGGGTTGAGATCGCTCAAGGTGACGCGGCCCCTGAAGGTCGCCTTCACCGGCCCGATCTTGGCCGCCACCGTCGCCGTCAACTCGGTCGGGGATACCCGCTCCAGCGCTTGGCAGCCGGGGATCGCCCGGCGCAGCACGTCCGGGTCGTTGAGCGCCGCGTAGACCCGTTCGCGCGGCGCCTCGATCAGGATTTCGTCGCTGAGCTTCATGTTTTTCTCCGTTGACCCGCGGAAAGCGACGGGTAATGGTATGCGCGACCGCGCCGCCGGGAATCGCCAACGCAACGTAATGCACCACCGGCGCGGTTTCAATTGGCGGCCAATCGACGCATAAAAGCAAAAGGACGCGATGCCCAGGATATCGCTCACCGTCAACGGCAAGCCGGTCGCGCACGAGGTCGAGGCGCGCACGCTCTTGGTGCAATACCTGCGCGAGACTTTGAGGCTGACCGGCACCCACGTCGGCTGCGACACCAGCCAGTGCGGCGCTTGCGTCGTCCACGTCGACGGCGTGGCGGTGAAGAGCTGTGCCATGTTCGCGATGCAGGCCGACGGCGCCTACGTCACCACCATCGAAGGCTTGGCGCCGGCGGGTAAATTGCACCCGATGCAGCGGGCGTTCCACGAAAACCACGGCCTGCAGTGCGGGTTCTGCACGCCGGGCATGGTGATGGCGTCGGTGGCGCTGGTTAAGGGCAACCCGGACCCGACCGACGCCGAGGTGCGGCACGGCCTCGAAGGCAATCTCTGCCGCTGCACCGGCTACCAGAATATCGTCAAGGCGGTGCTGGCCGGCGCCAAGGCGATGCGGGCCTGACCGCCATGCACGACTTTAGCTACTTGCGCCCGAAGACGCTGGCCGAGGCGGTCGCCGCGTTCAAGAAATCGGACGACGGCCGCTACCTCGCCGGCGGCCAGACCGTGATCCCGGTGATGAAGCAGCGGCTGGCGTCGCCATCGCACGTCATCGACCTCGCCGCGATGCCGGAGCTGAAGGGCATAGCCGTCATGGACGGCATGGTAATGATCGGCGCCATGACCCGTCACGCCGAGGTGGCGGCATCGAAGGACGTGAGAGGCGCGATCCCGGCTTTGGCCCGACTCGCGGGCGGCATCGGCGATCCGCAGGTGCGCAACCGCGGCACCATCGGCGGCTCGATCGCCAACAACGACCCGGCCGCCGACTACCCGGCGGCCGTGGTCGGGTTGAACGCCACCATCCACACCGACCGGCGGCAGATCGCCGCCGAGGACTTTTTCACCGGCCTGTTCGACACCGCGTTGCAGGAGGGCGAGTTGATCACCAAGGTGGCGTTCCCGAAGCCGGCGGCCGCCGCCTACGAGAAGTTCGAGCACCCGGCGTCGCGATTCGCCCTGGTCGGGGTGTTCGTGGCGCGCACGAAATCCGCCGTTCGCGTTGCCGTCACCGGCGCCGGCAGTTGCGTGTTCCGCGTGCCCGAGATGGAGGCGGCGCTGACGAAAAGCTTCAAGCCCGAGTCGGTGAAGGGCATCGCGGTCGCCGCCGACGGACTCAATTCCGACATCCACGGCTCGGCAGAATACCGGGCGCACCTGGTCGGCGTGCTGGCGGCGCGCGCCGTCGCCCGCATGGCCGACAAGGCGACGTAGCGGGGAGGGGACGATGACCAGACCGCACATCGGCGATAGCGTGCTCCGCCACGAAGACGCCCGCTTCCTCACCGGCCGCGGCACTTACGTCGACGATATCACGCTCGCCAACCAGGCCTACGCTGCGGTGGTGCGCTCGCCGCACGCCCATGCCCGCATCAACGGCATCGACGCCACGGCGGCGCTCGCCGTCCCCGGCGTGCTGCTGGTGGTCACCGGCAATGACTGGATCAAGGGAGGCTTCGGGCCGATTCCGACCAAGTCGGCGGTCAACAAGAAGCGCGACGGCACGCCACTCAACGAACCCCCGCGCCATTGCCTGGCGATCGGCAAGGCGCGCCATGTCGGCGAGGCGGTGGCATTGATCGTCGCCGAGACGCAGGCCGCCGCCCTCGACGCGCTCGACGCCATCGATGTCGACTACGAGGCGCTGCCCGCCGTCATCGACGCCAGGAAGGCGCTGGAGCCGGGTGCGCCGCTGGTGTGGGACGACATCCCCGGCAACTTCTGCATCGACTTCGAGCTCGGCGACAAGGCGGCGACCGAGGCGGCGCTCGCGGCCTCCGACCACGTGGTCGAGCTCGACATCGTCAACAACCGCGTCACCGCGGTGCCGATCGAGCCCAGGGGCGCCATCGCCAGCTACGACGCGGCGACCGACAGCTACACCCTCTACAACGCCACCCAGAACGTGCACGCCAACCGCGACACCTACGCCGAGAAGGTGCTACACGTGCCGAACGCGAAGATCCATCACATCGCGCCGGACGTCGGCGGCGGCTTCGGGGTCAAGAACGGCGTCTACCCGGAGCCGGCACTGTTGATGTACGCGTCCAGGCGGTTGAAGCGCCCGGTGAAGTGGATCAACACCCGCTCCGAAAGCTTCGTTTCCGATTCCCACGGCCGCAACCAGTTCAGCAAAGTCAGGCTCGGCCTCAGCAAGGATGGAAAATTCCAGGCCCTCTACACCGAGACCGTCGGCGATCTCGGCGCCTTCTGTTGGACCGTCGGGCCGTTCACGCCCACCGGCGGCTCGGCCAGGACGCAGGGCGGGCCCTATGCATTCAAGGCCATGTACTACTGCTCGAGGGCCGCCTTCACCAACACCATGTGCATGGACCCGTATCGCGGCGCCGGGCGCCCGGAGGCGTCGTTCCAGATCGAGCGGGTGGTCGAGGTGGCGGCGCGCAAGCTCGGCTTCGACCCGGTCGAGCTCCGGCGCAAGAACCTGATTCCGGCGAAGGCCCTGCCGCTGAAGACGGCGATGAACCTCGACGTCGATTGCGGCGACTTCCCGAGGGTGTTCGGGCGCACCCTCGAGCTCTCCGACCGCAAGGGCTTCGCGAAGCGCGTCGAGGAGAGCCGCAAGCGGGGGTGGCTGCGCGGCTTCGCCATCGCGCCCTACATGGAGTGCACCGGCGGCGGGCCGAAGGAGTTCGCCGGCGTGCGATTCCGACAGGACGGCAGCGTCGAGCTCGCCGTCGGCAGCCAGTCCACCGGCATGGGCCACGAGACGTCGATGCCGCAGATCCTGGCCGCCCGCCTCGGCATCGACTTCGAGAGCATCACCTACCGCCAGGGCGACACCGAGGCGACGCCGCTCGGCGGCGGCCACGGCGGCTCGCGCAACCTGGAGCTCGGCGGCAACGCCGTCCACCAGGCGGCGAGCGCGGTGATCGAGAACGGCCGTAAGCTCGCCGCGCACCAGTTCGGCGCCGACGCCGGAAAGGTCCAGTTCGAGGACGGCCACTTCTTCGTGCCCGGCACCAACCAGACGATGACCATGCGCGAGGCGATCCAGGCCTCGTTCGACCCGTCGAAACTTCCCGAAGGCATGGCGCCGGGCGGGCTCGACGCCAACACCACCTACGAGCGCGGCGTCATCTCGATCCCCAACGGCTGCCACGCCGCCGAGGTCGAGGTCGACCCGGAGACCGGCGTCGTCCGCATGGTCGGCTACTGGGTGGTCGACGACTTCGGCACCATCATCAACCCGCTGCTTGCCGACGGCCAGGTGATGGGCGGCACCGCGCAAGGAATCGGCCAGGCGCTGCTCGAGGTCGCCCATTACGACCCCGAGGCCGGCCAGATGATCACCGGCTCGCTCACCGATTACGCGCTGCCGCGCGCCGACACAATGCCGCCGATTGCGATCGAATATTACGAGGGCGCGCCGACCAAAAAGAACCCATTGGGCGTCAAGGGCGCAGGCGAGGCCGGCTGCTGCGGCGCGCCGCCGGCGGTGGTCAACGCAGTGCTCGACGCGCTGAAGGGCTTCGGCGTCACCCACATCGACATGCCGCTGACGCCGGAAAAAGTGTGGCGGGCGATCAACAGGGCGCGCCGAGAGGTTGGGTCATAGCGGGCGGCAGGCGTTCGTCGGCCAGTGCCGTCAACCCTTGCGCCAAACGGTCGCCAGCCAAGGCTGTCGCTGGCAAGGCAGCCCCGGCGGGCGGAAGTAATATCGCAGTTCCAGGAACCCGGCCGCGGTGACGAAATCGCGCCAAGTGTCGAGATCGAGGAAGCAGCCGTAGCGTTCGCCGGTAAAGCCCTCCTCGTTGTCGCCTCTCGGGTTCGAGCAGAACAGCACGCCCCTCGGCTTCAGGGTTTCCGAAAGCTCGCGCAGGACCCGCGGCAGCACTTGGCTCGGCACATGGAATAGCGACGCGTTCGCAAACACGCCGTCGAAGCGGCTCTCCGGCAGGTCCATGGCGAGAAAATCCTGGTGCAGGACCTCGCATCCGGAAAAGTCACGTGCCATGACCACGAACTCCTTCGATCCGTCGAGACCGACGGCGTCGTGTCCCAATGAGCGAAAATGCCGGAGGTCGCGGCCGGGCCCGCAGCCAAGATCGAGAATGGAAAACGGCGAGTCGCCCGCGATCGCTTCCAAGAACGCCCGGTAGTTTTGGCTGACGTCGTGATCAAGGGTACCGGCGCGGAAATCTTCGGCCGTCCGGTCGTAATGGCCGATGGTCACTTCCGAAACGCGCCGCAATTGCGCGGCATCGAGGGCGCGGGACGGCATGTCGCGATTACCGTTCGGCATCGCCCTCTCGCCCGTCTCTCCCGCCCGAGTGGCATTGCCTGGCGCCCAGACTGCCGAGGAACTCAACCGCAGCCGCGCCGGTCCGGCGCCGGCCCTTGCGGGTGGCGAGGCCCTTGGCGTTGAAATGCTCACCGCTGGCTTGAGGCGCAGTCATCCGCGCCGCCTCGGCGGCCTCGACTTCGGCGACGAGCTGCTGCATGAATGCGTCGATATCTTTCCGCCGGGTTGCGCGTCCCTGATGAGCGGATTTTCGGAGACCATGGTCCAACGTTCCGATTTTCCGGTATTTTATGCCAGCCGAGGCCCTGTTTACATAGTCGTATCGGATTGCGTTTCGGCCGGATGGCCGAGGAATCAAGTGGGCGTGGTCAAGTAGGCGCGGCGATCGGTAGCTGTTATCATCCGGGGCATGGCCGACCCCAGCCAGCCGCGTTCGCC
>Ga0137796_10002342_pt1 | contig 10232 bp, 8 predicted proteins | sample OV2TP3_FD_97704 | JGI IMG/M metagenome (GOLD analysis project Ga0137796, IMG submission 97704)
TCTTTCTTTCAACCGCTGAATGGCCTGGGACAGGGCCTCGGTATTCTCACCGAGGCTCAAGCCCACCACCACGAATGGGCCGATGAATATGGCCGCGAGCAACAGGGTCATCACGCCGGCCGCAATGGTATTACGGCCGCGTACCAGGCGATTCACGCGCTCAAAAACCCCCCACGTCGAGAAGGTGATGACGACTGCCCAGAGCACGGCCGACAGGAACGGCGCCAAAACCAGCAGGCAGCCCGCGGCCACCAGCGCGAGGGCGGCGAGGGCAAAGATGGCTTCGATGCGCTTTCCGTCAAGCATTTTTTATCTCATGCAGCCCCACCTGCCACGGAGCATTTAAGGAAACCTCGAGCAAAATATCGCTGCCGTCATTGCGAACAACGCGAGGCAATCTGGAAGCCATCTGAAATCAAGCATTATCTGGCCGCAGGGATACCGCTTCGTCCCGCCATGCGATGCTCGCGTTTTACGCATTTACTGCTAATTCATCAGAAACCTTTGGCTAGAGTCAGACCAAGCCATTCTCCCTCGAAACGCGCCTCAGCGTTAAATTCGAGCAGATAGCGAAAAGTGAGTGACATTTTCAAGGGCACGAATGTAAGGCCGGCCTGAATACCCGCGGCATGAATTTCATCCTTGGCGTTAAGCGTTACGTTCAGGATTTGGGGAACATCCGCGCCCGAATCCTTTTCCACCTGCCACTGGCTGTATCCGCTCACCCCCAGTTCGGCAAGCCAGGTCTGTGCCTTGTTGAGCGGCAAGTACTGGCTGATGCCCCAGTTGAGTGTGAATCGTTCTCCCGGAGTAATATCGGCATCGTTCCTTTCATGGTGGATCTCGTAGATTCCTGCCAATGTGACTGCCGTACCACGGTGTTCAAACGGGTACCACGCGCCGGCCGCCAGTAACTGGTGTGTCCAGAATTCCAGGCTGATGCCGTCTTCACCGGTTGGTGCGTAGAATCCATAGGCCGCGGTTATATCATAATGCTTGCCGCCCCACCCCAGCAGAACCGGCTCTATAAACAAATCTCCTGCTCCCCAGCCCGTGTCAACGCCGAGACTGGTATCGAAGGCACCGCTAAAAAATCTGCCTCTCCGCGCCACGTTCAAAGAAGCACTAAGACTGCTGTCCGCGAAGCTGGGGGCGATAACTGCCGCGTATTTTGCGCCCAGCACCCGCCATGGACTTACCCAGATGAACGTCGGCGCAATTCCGGTGACGTCAACATCCGGGTCCACGGTGACCGTGGTCGTCGCCAGAGGGCCGGTGACGGTTAACGTGCTGACCTCGTCGCCATTGCGGTTTTTCAGTTCGTCGGCACTGTAATTAAAGGCATAGAGAACACCGTAAAAACCGGGGTCTGGAACGAAGAAATCCCGTATGCTGAGCAACCCGGGCTGGTAGTGACCGAGTTCTCCGGCGGAAGCCGTCCCGATACCGCCCAGTAAAATGCATAAGACAGCAAATACCGGATGATGGTTCTTCATCTCTTTTATCTCCTGCATGTAGTCATTCGCAAAATTTATTTTGCCGCCCCCGGGGGAATTCGGGCTTTTGTCATAATCAATTCAATACGGCAGTCTACGACCACTGTATTGTATTTTCTCAAGGCTTGTCTGAACTCGCCCCTTACGGCGTGTACCAGATCGGCGAGGTGTAGGCCCGCTCCTGGGTGGTCATCGGAATTCCGGGATCCAGTTCCTTCAGTCCGAAGTATTTGGCGTCATAGGCCGTCCAGCGCGGCGTCGGGATCTCAATGACACGGGCGTAGTAGAAGGCGCGCAGTGCCGGATCAAAATCCGGATCTTTCCACACCGTGATCAGCTCCGGGACACCGAGGGTGTTGGTCCAGCTCGCGTTCGCCACGTCCACCGTGCTGCCCACGGGCGGGAGCTTCCCATTCGCGTCCGGCGTGCGGTCGCCGGACCAGACCACGTCGTACACCTTCTCCTGTACCTCACCCCCGGCGTCAAGCCAGCCCTTGATGATCTGGATGCGGTCGAGGTTGGCACCGATCGGGTCCTTGAGTGCAGCAACCAGGAAGGTGGGTGATTTGCCGTGGGGGGCGTTGGACAGATCACCGCCCATCGGTACGCCCTTGGAGTAACCGATCGCGGCCGGCAGGCGATTGTGGACGTCCTTGTCCTTGAAATCCCAGCCGCCGAAAAAACGCACGATCATGCGCGGCCCGGTGGTGGCGTAGGTCTCCTTGCGTTCCATGGCGTCCCAGATCGCCCCGCGCGTGTTCTCGGTCGCCCACACGGCGGCGTAACCGGAGGCAGACAATTCCCAGGCCATGACCTTCTGCTCGCCGAGTTGGGTGAACACGTGCGTCATTCGGTGAGCGCTCGGTTCATAGGGCGGAGCCTTGCCGAAGAAGTTGTCCTCTTCCACCGCCGAAACTGCCGTGTGCGAATCGGTGCTGCCGATCATTCCGAACTTGAACGGATTGGCGCCGAGCTGCTGCTCCAGTTTGAGACCGTTCTTGAGCGCGGCGCGTGCGTATTCTGTCTGGAACCACGTGTCCTGGTGCAGCTTGGTTCCGTTCAGGTTCATCTTGTCCCAGTCCTCGTAGTCCGCGAATTCATCGTTGGGGGACAGATACTTGTGTGATTCACTGTCGCCCTTTTGCTGGGTAACTTCGATTAACCGTTCCCAGCGGTTGCGCTCTTCCGCGTATTTGCGCGTGAGCGGGTTGCCGGCAAAATCGGCGAGCGCGAACATGCGCCCACCACTGATGTTACCGTTGTGCGGAATGGCGAGTACCCGGCCACCGGTTTTCTCCTCGTAAGCGTTTAGCACCTTCCACAGATCTTCTACATTGACGCTGTCAATGGCTGAAAATGGCTGCGTGAGGATGGCTTTGTCCGCGCCGTCGCGAAAGATCACATTGCGGTGCAGGTTGTCGCCGTCCGGCATGCTGGTCCATTCGTAACCAATGAAGGCAGTGAACTTGCCCGGCTCATTGAACTGATCAGCGGTCTTGATGTAGGGTTCCCAGACCGAGCGGATGAATGCTGGGTTTGTCAATGGCTTCGGCAGTTTGTTCGTCGAGAGCGCTCCGATGATTTCCCACGCAGCCTTGAGTGCTGTTTCGCCACCGGTGCGGATCATTTCATGCCATTGCTTGAGTTGCGGATCCGCCATCAATGCAGGATTTCCCTTGACAACCTCCACCATGCCACCGAAGGCCTCAGCGTGATCGCTGACCACAAGAAAATCTAGCGGCCGTGAGAGCTTCACGCGTTGGCCGGTGGAGGTGGTGACTTCCTCGCCGCGCGCAAAGCGATAGGCTACGTCCGGCCCGACATTCACGCCGACAGCACCGGCGTCGAGAGAGATTGCGGTGTGCAAATGCGTGTCACCAAAAAACGGCCGGGTGGGGAAGTTACGTCCTGCATAGGGCGAGTACGATGGTTTGTCAGGGTATGCTTTTTCAAGCTTTGACTTATCGAGTTCACCTGCGTCATATGCCACTACTGGCGGTGTAACCAGTGGAATTAAAAGCATTGCTAATAGAAGCTTGAACCGTATCTTGTTTTTCATATTTGATTCTCCATTTAATATTTTTAATAACATTATTTAAAAGGCAGCGATGCGCTGGATCACCCAGAACATGGCCACGCTGCCAATAGCATAAGGTGGAACCAGCTCCAACCAACGCGGAAAAGAAATTCGAATCCTGTGCAGCACTCCCACGAGGCCTAGCATAAATGCAATGAACAGTAACTGGCCGGCTTCCACGCCAATATTAAAAAACAACAGGGCCAGCGGGATATGATTGACAGGCAACCCGATTTCACTTAATGCACCCGCGAACCCAAATCCGTGTAACAGTCCGAAAACGAGCGCAACTACCCAAGGAGCATTCGCAGCAATGCCGTGATGGCCTTCCAGACCACGGATAATTTCCATGGCAACAAACACAATGCTTAATGCAATAACTGCCTCGACAGGTGCAGAAGGAACATGCACGAATCCCAGTGTTGCCAGTGCCAGCGTAATGCTGTGTGCGACTGTAAAAGCAGTAACAGTCTTCACCAGCCGCCAGGTACCACGGGCAATGAAAAGTAAGGCCAGTACGAACAACAAGTGATCGATACCAAAAAGGATATGGTCAACGCCGAGCTTGAAATAAACACCGGCAACGGTTATTCCACCCTGTTGAACAGGTATTACCGCTGCAGGGTGTGACGGTGTTAACCGCTGTGTCCATGAGGTTCCGTCCGCAAACTGGGCCCGTACCAGTGTGTCTGTCATGGTTGCTTCCAGACCGGCTATGTGTATTAACTGTCCGCGCAATGGATCAATGGTTTTTATTTGCCAGGTTTGTACCGCTGCACCTTTGGTCAAGCGCGTTGTAACCGGGGTGAGTTGAACATTATTACCCGAGAATTCGGGTTCCAGGGCGAGCCGCATTTCCCCGCGCATCGGTGTTTTCCATAACACGTCAAACTCGCCGGCCTTGTCCTCGTACAACTCGAGAAATGCGGGGCGTAATTCGTGTGCATTAACAGGTAGTATGACTAACAGCAGGAATGCAACAATGATCCGCCTCATTGCACCGTACCTAGCAGTGGCCCGGCCAGGGGTTTGATACTTTCCTCCACCACCACGTCATACTTTTTCAACAGGATGGCGAAGTACTGTTCGTTGACCTCGTTCTGACGAGACTGATACCAGTCATTGAGAACCTTTGCGCGTACTTCATCAAATGGGCGAAATTGCGCGGACTGCCGTTCATTGATCAAAACAAGATGAAAACCGTAGGCGGATTCAATGGGTCCATTCCACCGACCAGGATCCAGTGTAAAGACTGTCTCTGCAAATTCGCTTCCAAAAAGGCTCGATAGGGTCTGTTCGTCGACCCGAACATGGTCACGTTCCAGGAGTATCTGTTCACCCTGGACAGCTTCATTACTTTCCGAAAGTGCCTGCATGGCCTGTTGGGCGGATACCTTGTCCCGGAAATAAAACTGAGTGAAAGAAACGTGCGCCGGTTCTTCGTAGACGGTGCGGTGTGTGTTGTAATACCGATAAAGTTCGTCTTCTTCAGGTTCCACAAGGTACGCGGTGTCCTGAACGAGAAATTCCATCTTCTGTGCAAGGCGGCGGCGGATAATAATATCATTCTCCTCCATCCCCAGATTGCGCGCTTCACGTGCCAGCAATTCTTCCTTGAGATAACCTGCAAGCATGTCGCGGAGTTCCTGTTCACTGGGGGGGCGCCGCCATTGTCTTGTCCACATTTCTTTGAGCCAGTTCACCTCCGCTTCGGTAATTTGCACGACATCTGGATCATCATCGCTCCCGCGATCGAACACGCTGTATGCGGCAAACAATAACCCGCCTGCCACGAGGAAATGAAACAACGGTTCCTTGAGCCAGCGCCTCATGATGGCCATCGCTGCCGTTTTTTTGACTGGTTGTTTATAATTTTCCATTGAAAATGTCCCTTACAACAGGACCGGTAGTCTTAACAGACTGACTATCGTTACCAAAAAAATACCCGTCGCCAGACTTAGAAGAATTTTCTGTTGCAGGTACGAATCGATCACGCCTGCCAACCCGCTCAGGAACAGAACAACTGCGAGGAAAATTGTCATAAGAACATAATTATCCGCGTTACCATCGGCTTCACTGGCGGCCTGGTGAAACACTTCAGCCTGTTCAGCATATTTTTTCGCCTGCAAGTCTTCGGGCAAAACATATTCTTTCATTTCAAAGGGAGATCTCGGCGCGGACGGATTATTAAGCGGGTCAGTCGCTTTCCAGGCGATTGCCGCTGTTTTCAATTCTGGCGGGAAACGATCCCGCAGGAAATCCGCAAGCTGCCGGTTCTCCTCTGTATATGCCTCGGCGAAATTCATGAACATGTTGACATGTAAAAGGCGTTTCTGGTTAGCCTGCATATGCATATCCATGCGCTGCCGGTCCGCCAGATTGACATCTTCTATTCGAAAATACTGCTCGCCGCTCCACTGGGTGGCTTCATAGATACACCAGGAAGTAACCACGGCTGCCAAAGACAGCAATAAGGTGGATACCATTTCGACCCAGCGGGTACTGCGGTCTTTTTCGACGGCACTGAGTATTCGATCAAGAATGTCCTGATTTTGATTATTTTGTTCCCCCATGAAATATCCCACCCCGTATTTTTCCGGATCATTATTTCATATCAGCCAGAAACCGCTGGAACTCCTTTGATTGAAGAAGCAATTCTCCGGCGGCCTGCTTCAGTTCATCCACATCTTCCGGGTTCAATACGAACGATGTCGGTAACAGCTTGAGGCGCTCTCTTTTCTCCCTGTCTTTTATTTGCTCAAGATCGACAACCACCAGATAAGTCTTGAGATCATCACAGCCGGTAGTATCCAGGCCCCTGCTGGCCATGTCAGCACAACGGCCTTTCCTGTAGCTTTCTCCAAAATCAGCCATCTCGTTGTGCAAAGAGAGCAATGATTCGTATGTATACTCATTCAAGGGGATGGAAGTCGCTCCGAGGATGGTGTCCAACAACGGGACGGGGTTTGCAAGTTTACTGAATTGTATCTTTGAATCCGCCTGGGCGTTCACCACGATTATGACGGCACGTTTTATATCTGTCCTGCCTGTCTGCTTGCCCATTGTCCAGGCATCACCAATGATTGCTATCCGGTTCAACAAGGGACGAACACCGAGGTTATCCGTCAAGCCTCCATCGTAAAGATGCAGGTAAGGATAAGTATCCCGGTCAAGCCATTGTGCATATTTTTTGGCCAGATGGTGTCTTCTCGATGTTACATTCGGATCGTTCAGGGCCGCCTGTGCCCATGGCAAAAGCTGGTAATCACAGCTCCCGGCATAATTATTGATGGTTACGGAACTGAACAATACCGGTACTGCCGAAGATGCGGCGACGGCGCGTGCCACCGGGAAAGACATCAGGTCTGAACACAGGAGATCAAACTGGTCCTGCAGGAAGGTAATCTGCGTCCCCGTTGCTACTTCTGTTGCATTGATCTGTATTACCGGTCCGTTACGTGCAAGGATGTCTGCGAACGTCTTCTTTTCAAACAGGATTTCATCGTAGTAATCCGCTGCAAAATCAGTGCGACCAAAAAACGTCGATCCAATCCTGGGCCACGTCCAGGGTTTGAACAGGCTGCCCGTGAGGTAACCCTCAACATTCTTCTTTAGAAACTTTTCTTCGTAATCTTCGAATATGCGATCGCCGAACAGGCCGAAATAGGCCGCAGTAAAACTGCCACCGGATACAGATGAAATGGTATCTACTTCATCAATCAGGTGCCGTTCCTTACCGTCCCAGTTAATCGTGATATCACGTAATGCTTCCAGTACGCCGTAGGAAAATGCGGCGGCACGCGTGCCGCCGCCGGAAAATGCCATACCTACCATCAACGTATCCGATCGGATATCACCGGCCTGGGTGGCGGCGACCCGGTAACCGCCGCTTCTGTCAACAGTCTCCAGGGATTGATTGACCGGATAGTGGGCGGAACAGCCCCCTACAAACAACAGCACGAAGATAATGTTATTGTGAATTCGCTTGTTCATATATATCACCATTGCGCATCAATTAAATCACCCCGGCGCATTACCGGCATCCCCATATCCTGTGCCCAACAAGCTGGCCATGGTATCCCCGGAATTATCAGTAACCCGGTGGCGGTGTAACGACGACATAGCTGATACTGTTGCCTGCGTAGGCCTGGTTGTACCAGGTGGAGTTGCATTGATAGTACGTTATGCCGTTCACGACCACCGTCGCTGGACTGCAGGGCAGGGTATTGTAATAAACGTAAGTCGTCGATGACGATGCGGCAGCAGTGGCGACCGCAACAGTGCCCGCAACAACCGCACCTGCGACGACGGCCTCCTCCCAGTCATCATCATCCCAGTGATGCCAGTCATCGTCCACTTCGCCTTCGTAGAAATCCTGCCTGTCCTCTCGGGCCTGGTCACCGTAATCCTGCCAGTCCTCCCGGGATTCATTGCGATAATCCTGGCGATCAGATGCTGACTGTTGGTGGTATTCCTGGTTTTGGCTTTGTTGATCAGATCTTGTCTGTTGGTTCTGGCTACGTTGATCTGACCTCGTTTGCTGGTTTTGTGAACGTTGATCAGATCTGGCTTGCTGGTTCTCGGACTGCTGTGCCGACCTGGACTCCTGCCTGCTCGACTGCCCCGCGCTTTGTACCTGTTGTGACTGATTGCGCCGGGCGTCCACCTGGGATGTCCCTGCCTGTTGTCCCCGGGGCTGTTGCGCAGAACGCTGCGACATTCCGGACTGGCGAGATGACGACAGCGACCCCGACTGCATTCCACCCCGCGACGAGAAACTGCCCGATGCCGCCGGTCCACTGCGGGAAAAATTTCCACCACCACTACGGGCCGAGGCAAATCCGCCCCGGGCATCAGCTTCGATAATGATCCCTGCAAACAGGAATATTGTTGTGCACAAAAATGTAAAAATTATCGTTGACCGGATCATCATGGCTACTCTCCTGACCGTTCAGCCGCTTCGCTTTGCTGTACGGCGACATTTTGCAATTGATTGAGAAAACTGATCTTTTGCGACCCTGTTGGAGGCGTGAATTCAAATATTGCATTACTGATTTCCGGCGCCAGGTCCCAGTCCGAAAACTGGGCACGGTACTGGGGCTGGCCGTCCGCATTCTTGTAGGTCAGCACCACGCGCAACGGCAAAGGTCGATCACCGGCTGCCACCCAGACCTGGAAATCCACTGTTTCGGTACGCCCGGCCAGATGATGTGAGGGGATACCCGGTATGTTCGTAGACTCGACATAATCAATCGACTGGACCCTGTTTTCGAGTTCCGTCCCCAGGCTGCTGACGAGCAACACTGCAAGCGGCAGGTACATGTGCAATTCCCGGATGAAATAGGTAATTGCCGCATCAATACCACCGGTTTTTTCAGTCTGTGCATAGACATTCTGCGCAAGGCTGTTTACCGTGATGTTTCTGCCATCGTACAGGACCAGGCTCCTGTTCCCGTCACTCCTTTCTATTTCGATGCGCAACCGATCAGGACGGTCGATAATAACGTTGCGGATTTCCCCAAATTCGATTTTCTGGCCATCCCCCTGCACGGCATCGTGCGCACTGTGAATGGTGACCCTGAAACGTCGTGTTTTTGAAATAAATCCCGCCATTTCCATGAGAATTTCGCGGGCTTCGGCCTGTGACTCTGATACAGGCGGCTCTGCAGACTGCGCTTCCCCCTCCGCCAATGCTGTCAATCCGGATAGGCAAAGAAGTGTAAATAAACCGATAAAACCAAATGTCTTGTATTTCATGATGATCACCTGCAGAAAGTTGTAAATACAGCGGAAAAAATCGATGCAAGGTTGTTTGTCACGGTACGGGGCATGGGTATCAATTCATTCTGGAAACAGCAATGTAAACTGGAGGCGCAGCTGCCAGTCCGGACCGATCTCCGGCGACCTGGCGTGGTAATACGATTCAACAACTGCGCTCATTTGCTGCCTTCCGATCGTCAGGATTTTACCGACGCCACCCCCGACTGGTACCAGCCAGCGGTTCTTTTCGTCCGCTTTCCAGTCCGCGGCGATGGTGGGTGAACTGGTCAGGTACCAGCCGTTCGGCAGGGTATAGTTGACGATCGGACGGACTGTCATGGCATTAACATCCTGCCGGCCGTCATCGCCGGCGAAGGAAAACACGTTTTGTGCTACTGCGCCGATTATCCAGTGTCCATTGATGTAAACCATGGCCGCGGCCGGGCCGGCTGACCACTTTTCGGTGCCTATCATCTCATCCGTGGCCGTCGGAAAAAGAAATGATGCTCCGATACCCCAGATCAGTTTTCCGGTCTGTGCGGGTGTCAGGAACACCTGCATGGCGATGTCACTCAAGCCGTCCGTGGATTCCGGCCAGGGCTGATGGACAATGGGTACTACAAAACGTGTTACGAGGTCCCACTGTTGATTCAACTGGAACGGGATGAGGGGTTGCAACCGGAAAAAATTCAACACCTCATTGTCCGGGCCAAAACCGAATTGCGCGTTGTCCTCTATCTGCACCCTGGTATAACGGGCGAGAGGGTTCTGATATTGCCTGACAAGTTCAATGTGGGAATGATTGTGTATCACCTCCCCGGCAACAGATAACTGGCTTGCGCACATCAGAAATACCATCCATGCCGGTATTACGAAAAGATGGTTCATGGACTGACAGC
>Ga0137796_10001114_pt1 | contig 10226 bp, 8 predicted proteins | sample OV2TP3_FD_97704 | JGI IMG/M metagenome (GOLD analysis project Ga0137796, IMG submission 97704)
TCCTGAATTCTGCGGGGGGGAAATCAGTGGGACGCGCGAAGCGCGTCCCACCAAAAAGTTGGTCTTTTGTCTGAAACTCGGATTCTTGAGCCAACGGCCGGAATCGAACCGGCGACCTACTCCTTCGTTTACACCTTCTCTTAATGCCATAAATAAAACGGCATGGACGTATAAGAAGGACTAGACTGTATCTTAAGCATATGCCGCTCTGAGCGGCACACAGCTCCCCTTGTCAGTCGTTCGGGCCTTTGGCGAAAGCCTTTTGCCACGGTCTCAATCCGTGCCGGATTTTTAACCGTTATTCGGGATACACCTTCGCGGTTTCCCGCGGAGGGGGCAGGATTAAAACGATCTACCATGGAGTTGCTCTACCAGCTGAGCTACGTTGGCGTTTTTTCTAAAGGAACGCAGTCTATCGTACATGCTCTTTCATAGGTTTTCAATGGCACTACAGAGTATCCCTTAACTTTAGAAAAAGCCGTAAATTAAGTGTATTTAATCGGTCATCTTTCAAAACTATTGGCGGGAGCTGAGGGAATCGAACCCCCGACTGGTGGTTTGGAGCCACCTGTTATGCCACTTTACTAAGCTCCCCCAAACTCAAGCGAAGTACATGCGCACACCTTTTATTTTTGTGCATTGCGAAAGGTGATTAGGAAATGGCGAGTCGAGTAGTAAAATGCAGCTGTCTGAGGCCGATCCAGAGAGAAGGCCGAGTTCTGCATTTTGCGTCAAGCGAGGCGACACCATTTCCAAGCACCGAAGCACGAGCACAAAAATAAAAGGCGTGCGCACATACCGAGCTACTTCTTCCCCTCCTTGTGCGCGGTGTGTTTACGACACCAATTACAGAATTTTTGAAGCTCGATCTTACGCTCGACGCGCTTGCGGTTCTTGCGCGTCCAGTAGGTGACGCGCTTGCAGGCGCTGCACTGCATCTTGATGAGGTGGTCTTGGGACATGGCTCAACAATAACGCCGCAAATGCAAAAACGCAACCGGCGGCTCGCGAAGCGAACCGCCGGGCGATTCTATCCGCAATCTGCACGGGATCAACATACACCGGCGAATAGGATCAAGCCGCACATCAGAAAACTACACCTTCCCCGCGATAATGACGAGGAGCCACGCGATGCTCGCGATAAGGGCGCCGGCAATGAAGCCGGAGAGCGACGAGGCAATTACGGTTCCCATTCGGAAACGGTACGTCTTCGACTCATGCGACACGAAATCATCAGATGCGCTCATAGAAGAAAAACGTTGGCTAATAAAACATGGCTTTAGTATATGATGTGCGCCGCAAGCGCACAATCGGACTTATCCACATACGGTACCTCTGTAGTATACTGTCGCCATGCCTACCCCGTTCGTCCACCTCCACACGCACAGCCACTACTCGCTCCTCGACGGGCTCTCGAAAATCCCCGACCTTGTCTCGCGCGCCGCTCGCTACAAAATGCCCGCGCTCGCGCTCACGGACCACGGCAATCTCTACGGCGCGATCGAATTCTACAAGGAGTGCAAAAAACAGAGCATCAATCCGATCATCGGCGTCGAAGCGTATGTGGCCGCGCGCAGTCGCACTGATAAAGAGCCGCGGATTGACAATCACCGCTTTCACCTGACGCTTCTCGCACAGAACGCCGTCGGGTACAAAAACCTCATTGCCCTCGTCACAGCGGCAAATCTCGAAGGGCTCTACTACAAACCGCGCGTGGATAAGGAGCTCCTCGCCGCTCACCGCGACGGACTCATCGCGCTCTCGGGCTGCATGGCAGGGGAGCTTGCGCGCACGCTTACGAATCGCGGACCAGATGAGGCGGAACATGTCGCGCGCGAGTACCGTGATATCTTCGGACAGGACAACTACTTTGTCGAAGTGATGCATCATCCGGGGATCGAAGGACAGCAGAAATTGACGCAGAGTCTTGTCGCTCTTGCGCACAGGGTCGGGATTCCCCTCGTCGCCACCCAGGACTCGCACTACCTCGACCGCGACGATAAGCGCGCGCACGAGACGCTCCTTGCTGTTCAGACACAAAATGACGTTGGCGAGGCAGACCTGTTCCGTAGTGATGAAGACTTTTCGTTCCTTAACACCGAAGACGCGTATCGCGCGTTCGCTGCTGTTCCCGAAGCAGTGGAGAATACATACAAAATAGCCGAGCGGTGTGACAGTAATCTCACGCTCGGATCGTGGGTTTTCCCCGACTTTCCGCTCGCAAGCGGCGCTACTACCCACGCGGAAGAACTCAAGACTCTCACCTATCGCGGCCTTGAGTCGCGCGGCATCGCGCGTACGAGAGACATTGATGAACGCGTGCGCTACGAGCTCGAAGTAATCACCGGGAAGGGCTACGCGCCCTATTTTCTCGTTGTCGCAGACCTGCTTCGCTACGCAGGCGAAAAAAATATCTTCTCCACGATCCGCGGCTCGGTCGCCGGCTCCTTGGTGACGCACCTCATCGGCATCACAACAATCAACCCCCTTGACTATAAGCTCCCCTTCGAGCGTTTTCTCAACCCGGAGCGGCCGAAGGCGCCGGACATTGACATGGACTTCGCTGACAACCGCCGCGATGAGGTCATTGACTACGCGCGAAAAAAATACGGTGAGACACGGGTGGCGCAGATCGGCACCTTCGGCACCATGCTCGCGCGGGGGGTCGTCCGCGACGTTGCGCGCGCGCTCGGCAAGCCATACGCTTTGGGCGACAAGATCGCGCGGCTCGTGCCCGTGGGCTCGCAAGGTTTCCCCATGACGATTGATCGCGCGCTTGAGATGGAGCCGGATCTCAAAAAAATGTATGCGGACGACGAGATGGCACGCGAGGTCATTGACCTGGGGAAAAAGCTCGAGGGGTGTGTCCGACACGTCAGCGTCCACGCTGCGGGCGTCGTCATCGCACCGACGCCGCTCGTCGACTATGTGCCGCTCCAGCGAGACCCCAAGGGCGGTAAAATTATTACGCAATACGACATGTACGCGGTCGAAGACGTAGGACTCACTAAATTCGACTTCCTCGGCATCCGGAATCTCTCCATTCTTGCCGATTCAATCACCACGGTGCGCACCACTCGAAACGTACCTATCGACATCGAAAAAATCCCGCTCGATGACACAAAGACATTTTCAATGCTCGCGCGCGGCGAGACCATGGGCCTTTTTCAGCTCGGTGGAAGCGGCATGACGCACTACCTCATGGAGCTCAAGCCCTCAACCATCGACGATATCAACGCGATGGTCGCGCTCTACCGCCCGGGTCCGATGGAGTCGATCCCGGACTATATTGAACGCAAACGCAACCCCGCTCTCGTGTCATTCCTCGACGAACGGCTTGCGACGATCCTCGATCGCTCCTACGGCGTCGTCACCTACCAGGACGATGTGCTCCTCATTGCGGTGCGGCTTGCCGGCTATTCGTGGCTTGAAGCCGACACCCTGCGCAAAGCGATGGGCAAAAAAATACCCGCAGAAATGGAAGCGCAGCGCGAGAAACTCATCGCCGGCCTTATCAAGAACGGCATGGGCCGCGCAAAAGCCGAGGAGCTTTGGCGCCTTATTGAACCCTTTGCCGCATACGGGTTTAATAAAGCGCACGCCGCAACCTACGGCCGCGTTGCCTACCAGACTGCCTACATGAAGGCGAACTTTCCCGTCGAATACATGAGCGCGGTGCTCACTGCGGAATCCGGCGACGTCGACAAAGTCGCCGAGATTATCGCTGAGTGCAAACGGATGGCGATCGCAGTGCTGCCGCCGGATGTCAATGAGAGCTTTGGCGGCTTTACGATCATGAACCCCTCGCCCGAGACGGGTAAAATCCGCTTTGGCCTCTACACGATTAAAAATTTCGGCGAGGGGATCGCCGACTCTATCATCGCCGAGCGGGAGCGCGGCGGCAAGTATCCGACGCTGCAAGACTTCCTCGAGCGCGTGCGCGACCGCACCCTGAACCGCAAGTCGCTCGAGGCCCTGATCTGCTGCGGAGCGATGGACGGCCTCGGCGAGCGCGGCGTGATGCTCGCCAATATCGAGCACCTCCTCACGCACAATCGCGACCATGAGCGAGCGAGCGCCTCACAAGCGTCACTCTTCTCGCTGATGAGCGACACCTCGTCGGTGCCGCAGCTGCGGCTCGCGGACGCGTCGCCTGCAGAGGCAGACGAGCGCCTGCGTTGGGAGAAAGAACTCCTCGGACTCTATGTCTCAGGGCATCCGCTTGATCGCTACCGCGAGCGTCTCGAGAAACGCGGCACCGACATTCGCCACATGAAAGCGGAGCTTCGCGAAGGCATGCGTGCGGTCGCTGCCGGGCTCGTCGAGAACACGAAACAGGTATTCACCAAAAACGGCGAGAAAATGCTCTTTGTGACCATCGCCGATCTCTCGGACTCGATTGAGGTTGTTTTCTTCCCCCGAACGCTCAGTGAATGCCGCGAGCGCCTCGAACCCGAACGCTGTGTCGCAATCAAAGGCCGCATGTCGAACCGGAACGGCTCGGTCAGCATGATCGCGGAAGCGGTAAGGGCGTTGTGAACAAAAAAGCAGCACTTTTATCCTGCGCTCGTGTGTCGCTCATTCACGCGTCACTCCGGGGTTATTTTTTTCGCAACTGCTCAGCTACCCAAGTATGTGCGCTTTGTGCAACTACCCTGGTGCTGCCCCTCGATACATTTCCCATACTCTTGTACGCCATTGTGTGTTGTGGAAACTTGCCTCCTGTGGCGCAGACCGTTCCATTTTGACCGCAGGCATATTCGTGTGGTAAAGTTATTTTGTGAATATCACGCTTGATAAAAGAATCTACCAAGCCCTCAGAGAGGCTTCACACTTCGCTGGATTAGAGGAGAAAGACCTTGCCGAGCGCGCTATTGTGCTCTATCTTGAGAGTTTTCATGGTCTTGGCGATTTTGAAAACGAATTGCAAGCATGGCAGGAGCTCGGCGGCATGTCGCTCTGTACTACTGAGAAGAGCGTTTGGGTGCAATAACATGAAGAAGGGAGAAATGTGGCTTGTTGAGATCCCTTTTTAGTGCGCTCGGCATCGCAATTTCTTTTTCTATCCCATTGTGGAAATAGCAACAGGAGCTTTTAATAAAGCCATAGGGTAGCACGGTTGGCCTCTTTTGAATGTTCTCGAAGTCTTTACTCAAAATGCAGCTCGGTTTTTCGGGTGGCCACTTTTTCGGCGAGGAGGGGATGGTTTGAGAGACTCGGATCACGGGCGATGAGCGCGGTTGCCTCTGTCCGCGCGGCTTCGACCATTTTGATGTTTTTGAGCGCTTCCATGCCGACGTCGGAGAGGCCCCACTGCCGGGCTCCCGCGAGGGTGCCCGGACCGCGGATTTTGAGATCGAGCTCCGCGAGTTCGAAACCGTTTTTTGCGGTGCGGAGCGCCCGCAGGCGCTCGGCGACCGCCCTTGAGCGGCTCTCGGTGAGCGCGAAGCAATACGCTTGATCGCTACTCCGCAGCACGCGGCCGCGGAGTTGGTGTAGTTGTGCGAGGCCAAATCGCTCGGCACCTTCGATCAAAATTACCGTTGCGTTCGGCACGTTGACGCCGACCTCGACAACGGAGGTCGCGACGAGGATATGTGTTTCCCCGGTCGTAAATCGATTCATCACCGCCTCACGCGCGGCCGGGGTCAGGGCGCCGTGCAGCACTTCGATTTTTTGTTGCGGAAAGACATCGCGGCCGAGCCGGCGAGCCTCCTCCTTTACCGACTTTGCTTGGAGCGCAAGCTCCTTCTCCGGGTCCGGTTCCTCAATGCGCGGGCAGATCACATAGCACTGGCGCCCGAGGGCGAGCTCGGAGCGCATCCGCTCGTAGGCTCTCTCACGTTGCGCGGCAACGAGTATTTCAGTGAGCACCGGCTGTCTCCCCCGCGGCATCTCGTCGAGGAGTGTCAAATCAAGGTCGCCATAGATCGTGAGCGCGAGCGTGCGGGGGATCGGGGTTGCCGTCATACTGAGCAGGTGGGGTACGCGATCCTCTTTGCGCGCGAGTTTGCGTCGTTGTTCAGTACCAAATCTATGTTGCTCGTCTATAATTACATAGGCGAGATCGCGGAAGCGCACCGATTTTTGAATCAGCGCATGCGTGCCGATGAGGATGGCGATCTCGCCGCTCTGAACCCAGCGAAGTAGCTGCGCGCGCGAGATTGTTGTCGGCTCGTCCGGCCGCGTTTTTGAGGGGAATTTTTTGCATCCGCCTGCGGTGATGAGGCCGATTGAGAGCGGGCAGTATTTGAAATACTCGATGAATGAGGCGAAGTGTTGCTTGGCGAGGATCTCGGTCGGCGCCATGTAGGCGACTTGGAGATTGCCGAAATCCTGTCTTGCATCGCCGGGCTCCGCTGCAGAGGCGGGCTTTCTTGGGTGCGTGGTGACTACCGCATACGCAGTCGCTGCGGCGACCGCGGTTTTTCCGGACCCGACGTCGCCCTCAAGGAGCCGCGACATCGCGTGGTCGCTCTCGAAGTCGCGAAGCACGGCCTCGATCGCGCGTTTTTGCGCCTCTGTTAGATCAAATGGCAAGCGGGAGAGGAAGTCGGCGAGGTCGGAGGATGTTTTTTCGATGCGGAATGACGGGAGCGCGTCAAGCGCATGGCGCTCGCGCTGCCGCGCGAGCTGGATGAGGAACACCTCCTCGAATGCAAAACGTTTGCGCGCGGCGGTGCTGTGCCGCTCGCTTTTCGGTGCGTGGATGTAGCGGAGCGCCGCATCGAGTGCGGGAAGGTGGTAGCGGCGGCGTAGATCGTCTGGCAGCGGGTCTTCGAGGAGGGCGAGGATTCCCTGATCGAAGAGTTTGTGTACCGCGTAGAATATCCAGCGCGATGAGACGCCGCGGCTCTCAGGGTAGACGGGAAAGAGCGGGACAATGGACTCTTTCTCGTCTGCGATGTTTCTGCGAGAATCTGCGTCCGATCCGCGCATATCTGCGCCGATCTGCGCGATTTCGGGGTTGAACATCGCCAAGCGCCCGCCCTGCGACGAGACTTTCCCGGTGAGGCGTACCTGCAAGCCCTCACGGAGCATTGTCGCGAGGTAGGGTTGGTGGAGCCACGTTACCGAGAGCGTGCCGGTTTCGTCACGGAGCGCCGCCTTGGTCGCCGGAACCTTGCGGCGGAACGTTTTGAGCGCTTCAATCTTCGTGAGCGTGCCGGTGACTATCGCATTCTCGCCGGAGACGAGTTCGCTGACCGCGCGCGCGACACCCGCGCTCTGGTAGCGGACGGGGAAGTGGTAGAGGAGGTCGCGGGCGCTTGCGAGCCGGAGTTTGCTCAGCGCTTGTTTCTGCGCCGGCGTCAGTCGGAAACTCTCTGCAAGCGGCGTGTTTGGATCGAGGGCCATGCGTACATGGTATGCGGCCTTTGAAACGGAGGCAAACTATTCCACTACGATCGTTCCCGTCCGCGATGGACTGAGGTGGTCATGGTATTTCCATGACCCGCGCTCGCTCATGGTGAAGCTCCACGAGGCGCCGGGGGCAACGCCGCCGCAGGCGTCAAAGATGGCATTTTTTTCTGTGGTGCTACACTTGAGGATGTCTGAGCCCGGGTAGAGCTTGTGCGTCGGGTGCATGGCTGATGCGGGCCAGGAGTCTCCGCTGCTTTCGTTGCGGAACGTGACGCGCGTACCTTGAGCGACCGAGACGGTCGCTGGCGAGAAGCCGCTCGCGGTGATGCGGATTGTCATGGCACTTGCGCTTATCGGAACTGCAGGATTTTCTGCCGCTCCAGTCAGCGGAGGCGGCGTGGTAGAGCCGGTTGTGGTTCTTTCCTCGCAATAATTTTTTTGCTCACACGCGCTCTGCCCGTATTTTTTGCATCCGGATGTCCAAAAGAGTGCCTGACAGATATCTAACAGTACGCCATTTTTATCAAAGTAGAATGTGGCAGCGTCCGGCACCTTCGCGCCGTTTTCAGTAACTTTCCAAATCTTTCCATCATCGCAACGTTGAACGGTCGCTGCGCTTCTGCGGAATGCGTGCCGTTGGCCATCTTGAGTTACAAAATCATACTCGCCCTGATTTGAACAGAGGCGTTCTAATTCACTCGGAGGCTGTACTGCCGTTGGGAGTACAGGCGCCGGTATCGCGCCTGCAGGTGGCACATTCATCGGAGGCAGGAGCGTCGGATTTGCGGGAGGTACATTTGTCGGAGGAAGCTGCCCGCTCGCTGGCGTTTCGTTTGTTGTCGGCGCTTCAGCTTGGTGCCGTAGGAGAAATACGCCGAGGCCGAGGATGATAATAACGCCCACAAGGGCGAGAGCGGTTCGTGTGGACATGGTGCTATGAATATTACATTGAATAATGAAAAACGACAAGGAAAACGGCTGTGCTAAGGCCTAGCGTGGATTTCATGTAGCTTGTATTTTGTATCTTGTATGGAAGAGTATGTAGGTACGTTAAGGGCTTAACCCCGAGATACAAACCACAAGATACATTTATGTAGTGCATTATACTCTGTCTGGAGTGTATTGTCCTGTGGACAGCGGCGTTGCATTTGTTGTAGACATCTCGTAGTATGAGTGTATATGGATGACGCAGAACCTCGAGGAACGCCGGGCACTCCCCAAGCGCATGGCGCGCGTACGATACTTTTTATCGAGGACGACATTTATATCAGCGACATGCTTGCGAAGCATTTTCGCGATCAGCAGTATGTTATAGAGTGTCTCTATGACGGGGAGGCGGCGATGCGGCGCGTCGGGAACCACGAAGAGATGGCGGGCGTTGGTATCGTCTTGCTTGACCTCCTCCTGCCGAATATAAACGGATTCGAAATTCTGAAGAAGTTAAAAACGGACGCAGCGACAAAAGCGATTCCGGTCATCGTGATCTCGAACCTCGGCGACCAGGAGCACATTGACGAGGCGCGACGCCTCGGCGCCGTTGACTACATCATTAAAGCGAATGCTCTGCCACGGGACATCGTCATGAAAGTAGAGGAAGTCCTTGCCGGCGGCGGCACATGGCGAGCGGCCGCATCTTAGGCATTAGACTTCTTCGGAAACTCCCTTCTGCTGCAATTTTCGCCACGAAAAGAGTTTCCGAAGAAGTCTATTAAAACACTCGCAAACCTGTTGCTTTTCGGTATATCTGACGTGGTGGTACAAACCACTGTTACATCTAGAGTTTTCGTCGCCCTCTCTGGCGGGGTAGACAGCTCGGTTGCCGCATCGCTCCTCATGGAGCGCGGTTTTGTTGTGCACGGGGTGTTTATAAAGACGTGGCAGATATCCGGCGTGCCATGCAACGCCGCCGAGGATCGCCGCGACGCGATGCGCGTTGCGGCGAAGCTCGGTATTCCGTTCCATGCATTTGATCTCTCCGATGAGTACAAGGGCTCTGTTGTGGACTATATGGTCCGCGAGTATGCGGCAGGGCGGACGCCGAACCCGGACGTCATGTGCAATAAGGAGATTAAGTTCGGGGCGTTTTTCCATCGGGCGCGGGAAATGGGGGCGGAGTATGTGGCGACGGGGCACTACGCCCGCCTCGGGCGGGAATTTCAAATTTCCAAAGACCAATTTCCAAACAAATTCCAAAACCCAAAACCAAAAACCAAAAACGAAACAGTGACGCTGCTGCGGGCGAAAGACCACAACAAAGACCAGACGTACTTTTTGTGGATGCTGGGGCAGGAGGCACTCTCGCGCACGCTGTTTCCGATCGGCGATTATTTGAAGAGCGAGGTACGGGAGATGGCGCGGGAGCGAGGGCTTATAACGGCTGACAAACGAGACAGCCAGGGTATCTGCTTTCTTGGCAAGATTGACGTGCGCGCGTTTCTCGCCGAGCGCCTCGGGGTGGAGGAGGGCAGCGTGCTTCATGCTCGAAGCGGGGCTCTGATCGGGAGCCACGCCGGAGCGGCACTCTATACGCTCGGCCAGCGGCATGGATTTCGCGTCGAGAGCGAGACGCCTCGGAGCGAGCCGCTCTACGTCGTGTCGCGCGATGTCGCTCGAAACACGATTACGGTTGCGCCGCGAGTGGCGGCGTTCGCGGCACCATGCGCGCAGAGCGAGATTGATGTTGGCTCGTGTAACTGGATCGGCGAGCCGCCGGAGCCAGGAGGCGCTTACCTTGGCCGTATCAGGCATCGCGGCGAGTTCATGCGATGTCGAGTTGAGCCGCTTGAGTCCGACGACGCGAGCCGCATGCGTGTGACCTTTGAAGCGCCGCTCCTCGCGGCATCGGGCCAGTCGCTCGTGCTCTA
>Ga0137796_10002344_pt1 | contig 10225 bp, 9 predicted proteins | sample OV2TP3_FD_97704 | JGI IMG/M metagenome (GOLD analysis project Ga0137796, IMG submission 97704)
CATCAAGGCCAAACGACAGGGGATACCCGAACAGCCATGGCTCGGTAAACGACAGATCGAAGTTTCGCCGGATCGTGCCCACCTCAACCCGAAAGCGCAGGTCCTGTCCTGCGCCGGTAAAGTGCGGGTAGGCTCGCCAATCGAAGTTGCGCTGCTCGAGTTCCACCAGTCCGACCAATCGGTCAACCGAGGAGAAGCCCCCGCCGAAGCTGAAGCTTCCTGTCTTGGCCTCTTTGACGTCGACCACGAGCGTTTCCCGATCGGTCTTGTCGGCGATGGGTTCCGTATCCACATTCACCTCTTCAAAAAACCCCAGGTTGTAGAGCCGCTCAATCGAACGACGGATCGCTTCACCGTGAAACGGCTGCCCGGGTGCAATGCGCAGCTCACGCCGGATGACGATATCCTTGGTCCGCCGGTTGCCCCGAATGTCCACCCGATCCACATATACCAGTTCATGCTCGGTGATTTGGAACGTCAGATTGACCCGCTTGGTGGCGTCGTCGAGTTGCGTCTCCGGCACGACCTCGGCGTGAATGTAGCCTCGGTCCCCGTAATGCTCCTTCATCGCCCGAAGACTTTCCTGGAGCGCTGCGGGACTGTAGACCGCCCCCGGCTTGAGGGTGACGACCTGCCGCAGCTCGCGTTCGGGAAAGAGGACCGTCCCTGTGATGGCGACCTGTCCGACACGATGCTGGAGACCCTCCTGCACGGTGAGATGGAGCAGGAGGAACTCTCCGGTGGGATCCGTCATGACCTTCGAGTCGACGACGACATCTTGATAGCCTTCTTTCTGATAGAACGAGCGGATGCGCTCCAGATCCTCGGCCGCCACCTGCTCCTGATAGAGGCCGGCGGAGAAGAGATGTTTCCGTTTCGTCTTCAAGAGCCGTCGAATCCGACGATCTGAAAACGCCAGGTTCCCCTCGACAAGGATCTCCTTGATCCGCATGCGGGGACCCTCGTCCGCCACCACATAGATCGTGGCGGTATTCGAGGTCTCATCCACGGCCACGTTCGTGGTCACTTCCGCCTGGGAATGCCCCTTGCGTTGATAGTCAGCTTTAAGATGGTCCACTCCTTCTTTGAGCGTGCGGGGATCGTACAGGTCGCCCTCATCGAGATCCAACAACTCCCGAACACGTTCCTTCCGAATGCGCCGAGCCCCCTCCACCTCAATGGCTTTCACCGAGGGCTTTTCGGTCACCGAGAAGACCACGCGCAGCCCCTCGGGCAGGGGCTCCGTGTCAACCCGCACATCGGTAAAATACCCCAACGCATAGAGGCGGCGGATATCCTCGCTCACCACGCTGTCGGTGTACGGCATCCCCGGCCTCGTCTGAATCTTGGCCAGACACGTTTCTTTAGCAACCGTTCGGGTCCCTCTCACCTCAACCACCAGCACTCGAGAGGATTCCTGGGCCCAACTCGGGGCTGCCACCGCGACGATCCACATCCACATGCCCACGAGGATGGCCTGCGAGACCCTGTCGCCTACACGTGCGCCATGGTCTCGAATCGCGTGTACTCCTTGATAAACGTCAGTTTCACCGTGCCCGTCGGGCCGTTGCGCTGTTTGCCAATGATCACCTCGGCGATCCCCTGATTTGTGTCGGTCGGCGTGTAGTAGTCCTCCCGAAAGAGCAGCAGCACGACATCGGCATCCTGTTCAATAGCGCCTGATTCACGCAAATCGGACAGCCGAGGACGAAACGTCTCTCGTCGCTCCGGGGCGCGCGATAGCTGGCTGACGGCGATCACTGGGACGGTGAGATCTCGGGCGAGCCCCTTGAGGTGCCGAGAAATCATGGCGATTTCCTGCTGGCGGTTTTCCGATCTCGCCGACTCATCCATCAACTGGAGGTAATCGAGAATGACGAGGCCGATACCGTGCCGACTCCTAAGCCGCCTAGCCTTCGCCCGCAGTTCCAAGATCGAAATGGCCGGGGTGTCATCAATGAAGATCGGCGCATCCGAGAGCTTGCCAGCGGCCTGGGTGAGCTTGGGCCAATCCGACGAGGAAAGCATGCCGGTGCGGACGTTGTGCGCGTCAATCCGGGCATGGGAACAGAGCATCCGCTGCACCAAATGCTCTTTGGACATCTCTAAGCTGAAGATCGCCACGGGGACCTTCTCGAGCATTCCGATGTGCTCGGCCAGCCCTAAGGCCAAACTGCTCTTGCCCATGGCGGGTCTGCCCGCGATCACAATGAGATCGGCCGGATGGAGTCCCGCCAACATCTGGTCAAGCTCCACAAAACCCGTTGGCAGGCCTGTGATGAACCCTTTGCGTTGGTAGAGGGTGTCGATCGTCTCAATGGAGCTCTTAATTAGCTCTTTCACTGAGACGGCATCGCGCTTGATTTTCTTGGACGCGATGTCAAAGATCCGCTGCTCGGCCTTATCAAGCAGTAAATCGGGCATCCCGGTTTCGTCGTAACACTCGGTGGTGATCTGGGCGGCGGCCTGAATCAGGGATCGGAGGATGGCCTTTTCCTTGACGATGCGACAGTAGTGTTCCACGTTGCCCACCGTGGGCACGACACCCGTCAAAGTGGCCAGGTAGCTGGGGCCGCCGATGTCCTGGAGCAGATCATGCTTCTTGAGCTCTTCGGTCAGGGTCACCAAATCGACGGCGATGCTGTGCTTATACAAATCGACGATCGCGGCAAAAATCTTCCGGTGGGATTCTTTGTAAAACGCCCCGTCCTCCAAGAGCTCCGCGGCCTGGACGAGGGCCCCCTCGTCCAGCAGCATCGATCCGAGGACGGCCATCTCCGCATCAAGATTCTGCGGAGGGAGGCGTTCCAGCGTCGTGAGTTCAGAAATTTCCATGTACTCGGTAAGACCAGTGAACTTGTGCGCCCGTGACCTTGGTTACGGGCTCACGAGCGAACCGGCGAACGGGCTAACACACTCATGCTTTGACCACCCAGATTTTGATGGTCGCCGTCACCTCGGGATGCAGGCGGACGGGAATCTCATAAATGCCGAGGGCCTTGATCGGATCCTCAAGCTGGATCGCGTGTTTCTCAACGGGCAGCCCCTCTTGGGCGAGGAGCTGGGTGACATCATGCACCGTGATCGATCCAAATGGCTTGTCCCCTTCGCCGAGGGAGAGCTTCAGCGTGAAGGAGCGACCTTCAAGTTGACGGCGAAGCGTCTCAGCCACTTGACGGATCTGCTGCACCTTGCGCTGGGCCTGTTGTTGGCGCACCGCAAACGCGTTCACCCGATCGGGAGTCGCCGGAAGGGCCAGGCCACGGGGCAGCAAGTAATTGCGCGCAAACCCGTCCTTCACGTGCACCACAGCGCCTTCCTTCCCCAGCTGGGATACGTCTTTGACCAAAATCACATCCATCCTGTCAGTCCCCTCAAGCCCTCTGAAGCCTTCTCCTGTTTAGAGTTGGTTTCCAAACCTCGCGCGAACCGCGTTGCGAGCGCCAGCGGGCCAGATGCCAGGAGCGACGACGGTGTCCCCCCTGCGGTACTCCGAGGAGGAGCGACGCCGCAGATGGCCCGCTGCCGCCGCAACCCCTTGGTGGACCGGGGGCTGGGTCGATCTGCGTCGCCCCGCTTCGTTGCTCGTCGCTCGCGTACTCGTCTTCGAGTACGCCACGCTCCTCGCGCCTTGCGGGGCTCGCACCTCGGCCCAGCGCGGCCGCGGGAGGTTTTGAAACCAACTCTAACGTCCACCCGCGTACCAGACCCGCCTCCCCGGCCCGCCGATCGCTCTGGCCGGGGCGGGCTGGCGGGCACGGTGCGGGGTTCACTGGGGTTGCAAAACACCGACCCTGCTCCCGATGGGGGCAGGGTCGGAGGCGTCCGAGCTGACTAGCGCTCAACTTAATCGATGAGCGAGTAGGATGGTTCGGCAAGTGGTGCCCGCCCGCGATCGCCGTTTGAGACTTCTTCTTTATACGTGTAGAGTTTCCCAGCATAGTTGCGTAAGACCAGCTCGCCGGGTTTGTAGGAGACCACGTAGTTCGGCATCAAGGGGATCTTCCCACCACCGCCTGGCCCATCCACCACAAAGGTGGGGACGGCATAGCCGGTGGTGTGCCCCCGGAGTTTCTCGATGATCTGGACGCCGGTCGCAACGGGCGTGCGGAAATGGGAGGTGCCCTTCACCGGGTCACACTGATAGATGTAGTAGGGACGGACCCGGATTTTCAGCAACTCGTGGAACAGCTTCTTCATGATAGCTGGACGGTCGTTGATCCCTTTCAGTAACACCGTTTGAGACCCGAGCGGTACTCCGCTATCGGCGAGCATCCCACACGCGCGTTTGACCGCCGGCGTGACTTCCTTGGGATGATTGAAATGCAGGCTCATCCAAACCGGTTTGTGCTTCTTCAAAACGTGGCAGAGCGAGTCCGTGACCCGATACGGTAATGTCACTGGATTGCGAGTTCCGATCCGGACAAACTCGACATGCGGAATGGCTTTGAGTTTCGTGAGGATCTCATCAAGCCGATCGTCCGAGAGCGTTAATGGATCACCTCCGGAAATTAAGACGTCTCGAATCTTCCGATGGCTTTTGATGTAGTCCAGCGCTGCATCGATGTTGGCTGGCCGGCTGAATCCCGCGCTGGTTCCCACCACACGACTGCGGGTGCAAAACCGGCAATACATGGCGCAGACCTCGACCACCAGCAACAACACGCGGTCAGGATACCGATGTACCAGGCCGGGCACCGGCATATGGCTATCTTCTGCAAGCGGATCAATCAGGTCATTGGGACTCATCTGATACTCGTCTTCGAGCGGAACCGCCTGACGACGAATCGGACAGGTGGGATCATCGGCATCCATCAGGGCAACCCAATAGGGCGGAATGCCCATGATGAAGCGTCCGTGTCGCCTGGTGACCGCGGCTTCCTCCGAGCGGGTGAGATGGATCACTTGGCGGAGGGGCTCAACGGTGGTGATGCGGTTGCGCATCTGCCACCCGTAGGACTCCCATTCCTCAAGAGGCACATCCTTCCACAGGGGAATGCGCCGATACGATTCCACGTTCACTGCTCCACTGCCTCCTTCTGGCCCACCCTCAAGGAGCAGCTCCGCTCTCCGCGAGCTGAGATGCTGGCGGCAACTCTTGAGGTTGGGTAATGTGTCGGCCCTCCCACCCCGCGGACCCCACGTGCATCGCCCGCAAGCTGGATAGGCCACGCTGATGGTACCGTGCCAACGCCAAATCCACTAATCGATTGATCAACATTGGATAGGAAAGTCCTGCCGCCGAGGTCATGAGGGGAAAATTACTCCCGAGCGGATCCAGCCCAGGCAGCGGATTCACCTCCAAGACAAACACTCTCCCGTCGCGCCGCAGGCGGATATCGGTCCGGGACAGATCGAAACAGCCAAGGGCCCGATGGGCGTGCACAGCCATGGCTCCGATGCGGGCAGCCACCTGAGGGTCCAGTCGAGCTGGGCAGTAGAAGCGTGGAGCCAGCCCCAACGATTGGTTGCCTTGATATTCCTTCATGCGCCACGAGTAGAAAAATTCTCCTGACTGTTCGCAGCCATCAAAATCAATCTCTAAAATCGGCAACGCCTGTGGCTCGTCATTACCCAAGACACCAACGGTGAGCTCCAGGCCATCGATAAACTCTTCCACCAGCGCTTCCTGTCGGTAGTGAGCCAAGACCTTTCGAATCTGCTTGCGCAAGCCGACCTCATCAGAGACCACGCTCTCTCGGGAAATGCCTTTGGCAGACCCTTCGCGGTTTGGTTTCACAATGAGGGGAAAAAGCAGACGAGGATTGAGCGGGTCATCAGGCGTGGCAAAGAGTTGCCAGGGTGGCGTGTGGACTCCTTCATAGGCGAGGAGTTGTTTGGTCTTGGCTTTCTCCAGAGCCAACGCCAGGGTCAGGCTGCTGGATCCAGTAAACGGGATCTGCAGTGACTCGAGGATCGCAGGAACCTGGGATTCCCGATGGGCCCCACAGCTTCCCTCGGCAATATTGAACACGAGATCGACGGGATGGCTAAGGAACCAGTGAGGGAGATGTTCCGTGGCCTCGACACACTCGACCTCATGACCACCACTCCGCAGCGCCGTGGCAATGGCCTCGATGGTTGCCGGCGAGTCAAATTCTGAATAGTAATCCGCGGGCAGCGAATCGGTCTCGCCAACCGATCGTTTGAGATTGTACGTCAGCGCGATACGGCTGATAGGGTTGAAGCCCCCTCTTTGGTTTTGAGGCCGCAGCGGACGAGGGCCACATCAAGGACCCGGTTGATAATCGCCTCGTACGTCAGCCCATGCACCTTGGCCACATGCATGAACACATCTTCGCTCGACAGAGACGGTAGGGGGTTAATTTCCAAGACATACGCTCGTCCAGCTCGGTCAACGCGAATATCAATCCGACCAAAATCTCGACATTCCACCGCGAGATACGTCTTGAGGGCGACCGAGGCCAGTTGTTGTCGTAACGAGTCATCAACAGGCGCGGGACAGACATAGCTGGCGCCGGAGCGAATCCGCTCAAACGTATAGAAGAGCCGCCCCAGATCGAGCTTGCCGTCCAGTTTAATCTGGACAACCGGCTGGACCTCTGGGGGGTCGTTACCGATAATCGCGACGGTAAACTCCAGTCCTTCAATGAACTCCTCCACCAACGCGGGCTCATGGTACGTGTCAACCAACCATTTGACTTGGCGCGCTAACTCCGAGGCGTTGGTGACCAGGGAAGCGTTGTGCACCCCTTTACTGGAGCCTTCATAGCGGGGTTTGACGATGAGCGGATACGTGAGATCGACCTCCCAGCTCTTGTCGGCATCCGTCAGCTCCACGAACTTGGGTGTGGGGATGCCTTCCGCGATCAGGAGTTTCTTCGTAATGATCTTATCCAACGTCATACCCAATGTGAGCCCATCGGCTCCAACAAATGGGACCCGTAACATGTCCAGGATGATGGGCGCCTGGGATTCCCGATTACGCCCCCCATACCCCTCCGCGATGTTGAAGACGATATCGATATCCTTCACAACCGCGAGATGCTCCAAGAGATACCGGGCGTTGCCAATGCGGATGACGTCATGACCTCCGGCCTTGATGGCCGCTTCAATGATGCGAATGGTGTCGTCATGATCAAACTCGGCGTTCGCATCGGGCGGATCACCGGGCTGAAACACGTACTCACTTTTTACGTTGTAGGTCAACCCCACACGAAATCCCATGCCGCTCCTGCCTCTCCCGACAAAGAAAAAAGGGACTCAACGAGAGTCCCTTGACCCTTCCGCAAGTTGTCTCAACGGTGACGTGCTGGTCCTCAAATCACCCAACGCGACCCGCCACAGGTCGCGTGAGCAGTTGAAGACCTTGCAATCATCACAATTGTTTTCATCGTTACTATATTTCGTACCATACCCAACTATTGTTGTCAAGCCATGATGCATGATAACTAGTCTCATGGGAACGTTTGTCTGAATCGTGTGAGGTGTGATACGATACTTCCCATCTTGACGTATTGAGCCTGTTCGACTCCGCTCCTGCTCACGCGTCGTCGAGGGGTTGCCCAGTTGGGGAGGATCGATGGGAAGCTTAGTGCTCATTCGACACGGCCAATCGCAATGGAATTTGGAAGACCGCTTTACGGGATGGGTTGATGTGCCGCTGACGGACGCCGGCCGCGAAGAAGCCCGCCGTGGAGCCACACTGATCCGTCATCTGAAGTGTGACCGCGCCTTCACCTCAGCCTTGCAGCGCGCCCAAGAAACGCTGCGCATCGTTCTGGAGACGATTGGCCAGCCCGACGTTCCCATCGAAGCCGACCCAGCGCTTAATGAACGGCATTATGGGGCCTTGCAGGGGTTAAATAAGGCAGAAACGGCCAAGCGGTTCGGCGAACAACAAGTGCATCTGTGGCGCCGCAGCTATGATATTGCGCCGCCGGAAGGAGAAAGTCTTAAAGATACCGCCGCGCGCACGCTCCCTTACTTCAATGCCAAGATCCTGCCGTTGGTGAAGGCCGGACAAACCATCCTGATTGCCGCACACGGCAACAGCCTGCGTTCAATCGTGATGGGGTTGGACCGGCTGACGAAGGAACAAGTGTTGGAATTGAACCTCGCCACCGGCGCTCCGATCGTCTACGAAATCGACCGCAACGGGAAGGTGCTCAAGAAAACCGTCTATACACTTCCCCCCGAGTGACACCAATCAGCCACCGGTACTCAGCAGTCTGCCTCAGACAGAGAGGGTGGATGAGACGTCGCCTTTGTTGATTGCTGGTCGCTGATCGCTTGCCGCGGGCCTGAGGTTCCTGACGTAGTGATAGAGATATTGCTGCGCGTAGCCTGCGTAGCGACCGAAATGCCTCCAGGCGAATTCGTGAATGCGCGTAGGGGTCATCGTTGCCTGGCGGAAGTAGTAGCGCGCGGCTCGCTCGATCCACACGTCAACCGGAAAGGCCTCGTACTTTTCCAACCCAAAGAGCGCAACACAGTCCGCCACTTTCTCGCCAACGCCCTCGCAGCGCAACAGCGCCGATTTCGACACGCGATAATCCGTTCGTCGCAGCGTCTCCAGCGAGAGCTTCCCATCGGCCACAAGCCGCGCGGTCGCTTTGAGGTAGCTGGCCCGAAAGCCTAACCCCAGCGCTCGCAATCGGCGTTCTGTCGCATTGGCGATTGCCTCAGGCGCGGGAAAGGCGCACCCCCGAAAGCCGTTGTATGCCAACGGCGCACCGTAGGCCTCGCACAACCGTTCAATCATCCCTTGGATCCGCTTGATATTGTTGTACGAGGAGCAGATGAAGGAGGCCAGGCACTCCCAAGGATCTTGACGTAATACCCTCAGTCCGCGATACCGCCCAATCGCTTCGTGAATCTGGGCGTCCACATCAATGGTTTGGAGCACCCGATCCAGATCAATATCCAGGGCGAAGTAGCGCTGGATATCCTCGGCCCTCAGTGCAGGATCAGCCGTGTCCACGGTGAGGGTGGAGCCTGCTTGGGTGACCTTGACGGCATAGGAGCGCCCGAGGGGGCCGTGTGAGGTACGACGAGCAGAAAGAAAGCCGTAGTAGGCACCTTGACGGCGTTGCCAGCGAAACGTCTGGCCGCACTCCAGCGTGGCGGCGAGGGAGAAGTCCTGGGCAGGGACTTTAAACATGAAGACAGAAGCTCGCAGCGAATTGCGGATAACCCGAATTCAAATCCGCACTCCCCCGGCCCGCCTGGTGGCTCACCAGCCGGGGCGGGCGCATTCGACAATCCGCATGGCCTCTAGTCAGACTTTCGGTAGGGTAATGCCGGTTTGGCCTTGGTACTTGCCTTTGCGGTCGGCGTAGGTCGTCTCGGGCAGCGAACCGGCCTCAAAGAACAACACTTGGGCAATACCCTCGTGGGAGTAGATGCGGGCCGGTAAGGGAGTGGTGTTGGAAATCTCGATGGTCAAATGCCCTTCCCATTCAGGTTCGAGCGGGGTGATGTTGACCACGATTCCACATCGCGCATAGCTGGATTTGCCCAGACAAATCCCCATAATGGATCGGGGTATCCGAAAATATTCCACGGAGCGAGCCAGCGCAAACGAATTCGGTGGGATCACACAGGTGGTACCTTTGTAGTCGATGAACGAGTCGGGATTGAACTGTTTGGGGTCGACCACGGCTTGCCGAACGTTCGTGAAGATTTTAAACTCGTCCGTCACGCGGATGTCGTAGCCCATTGATGAGAGCCCATAGGAGATCACGCCGTCGCGCTTGAGGTTTTCCTCAAACGGCTCCAGCATCCGGTACTTCTTGGCGTATTCACGGATCTCCCAATCGACCAGCAGGCGGCCGAGCGATTTGATCTGCTCGAGGCCCGACGTCATCGGCGAGGTGCCGGGGGATTCCATGACTCAGCCCTCCCCTCTCTCGGTGGAGAGCTCCAAACGAATCCGGCTGACCTCTCCCCGCACCGCAATGAGGGGAAGGCCTTTTTGCTTACGACGAAGCTGCTTCAACTGGGGATTGGCCTCGTGGCGCACCCAGCTCACCGGCCGCTCCATCACCTGCACCAACCCGTCCTTGCCCCAGTAAGCGACGACAAATTTCCGACACTTCTTTGACAGTTCCGCGAGGCTGTTCATCGTGCCACCTCCCCGTGCATGTCGCCCATCACACGACGAGCTCGCTCCTCGGCACTAGCATCTCTATCACTGTGCTGCTTCGACGCTGACTGCTCCCTCGCCCCATGCCCCTTGCCCCGTGCCCCTCACGAACAGCCC
>Ga0137796_10002345_pt1 | contig 10220 bp, 8 predicted proteins | sample OV2TP3_FD_97704 | JGI IMG/M metagenome (GOLD analysis project Ga0137796, IMG submission 97704)
GCCCAAGCTCAAGACCAAGCGAGGCGCGGCCAAGCGGTTCAAGGCGACGGCCACCGGCAAGATCAAGCGCGCCAAGGGGTGGGCGAGTCACCTCCTGGAGTGGAAGTCCCCCAAGCGGAAGCGCCAGCTCAGGAAGGCGACGCTGGTCTCGGCGGCGGACGCCCGCCGGATCCGTCGCCTCCTCCCGTACCTGTGATCGAGGGCGCCCCGCCCAGGACGAAGGAGCACGACGATGCCGCGGACCAAGGGCGGACCTAAGACCCGCCAGCGTCGAAAGAAGGTCCTGAAGGAGGCCAAGGGCTACTGGGGCGGCCGGCGCCGCCTCTACCGGACCGCGGAGGAGACCGTGCTCCGCGCGGGCGCGTTCGCCTACCGCGACCGCCGGGCGAAGAAACGCGAGTTTCGCTCGCTCTGGATCGTCCGGATCAACGCGGCGGCCCGCGCGGCCGGCCTCACCTACTCGCGCCTGATGACGGGGCTCAAGCGGGCGGGGGTGACCCTGGACCGGAAGGTCCTGGCGGAGCTGGCCGTTTCGGATCCGGCCGCCTTCGCCAAGCTCGCCCGGACCGCCAAGGCCAAGCTCGCCAGCTAGAAAACTCGGAGGGGGGCGAAGCCCCCCCTTCCGAACCTCCCCCCAAGGTTGCGCCGGCGAAGCCGGCGCTCGGAGCGGACCATCCCTTCCGCTAGCCGAGAGTCCAGAGTGCGCGAGTCGCTTAACGTTCCGCTCGGGACCGACGCCTCCCCCAGGAGGTGTTCGCCGTCCGGCGAACGGATGTCCCGTTTGCTTGACAGGGTCTGGCGAATCCGGGACAATGCCCCTCGAATCGGCCATGCAGGACAAGCGCGTCAAGGGGATCCTCCGGGGCGCTCTCGAGGACCTGGCCCGGGCCCGCACGAGCCAGGAGCTCGAGCAGGTCCGACTGAAGTACCTCGGCAAGAAGGGGATCCTCACCCAGCTCCTCCGGTCCATGCCCTCCCTGCCGCCGGCCGACCGCCCGGTCGTGGGGCGGGAGGCCAACGCGGCCAAGGCCGAGATCGAGGCCGAGGTCGCCCGGCGCCTGGCCGCCACCAGGGCCGAGGAGCGGAGCGCGCGGCTCGCCGCCGAGCGGGTCGATCTCACGCTGCCCGGCCGGCGCCCCCCGCCCGGAAGCGTCCACCCCCTCACCCGGGTCCTCGACGAGATCATCGAGGTCTTCCAGGGGCTCGGCTTCGCCGTGGCGGAGGGCCCCGAGGTCGAGTCCGACTACTTCAACTTCGAGGCCCTCAACATCCCCAAGGACCACCCCGCCCGGGACATGCAGGACACCTTCTACCTCTCCGACGAGGTCCTGCTCCGCACCCACACCTCCCCGGTCCAGATCCGCACCATGACCCGGCAGAAGCCCCCGGTCCGCATCATCGCGCCCGGCAGGGTGTACCGGCGCGACGCCGACATCACCCACTCCATGATGTTCCACCAGGTCGAGGGCCTGGCGGTGGACCGCGACATCTCCATGGCGGACCTCAAGGGGACCCTCCAGTGCTTCGCCCGGGAGCTGTTCGGGCCGGAGAGCCGGATCCGCTTCCGGCCGAGCTTCTTCCCCTTCACGGAGCCCTCGGCGGAGGTGGACGTCCTCTGCTTCCTCTGCCACGGCGAGGGGTGCCGGCTCTGCAAGGCCTCGGGGTGGCTCGAGATCCTGGGCTCGGGGATGGTCCATCCCCAGGTGCTCCGGACCGTCGGTTACGACCCGGAGGAGGTGACGGGGTTCGCCTTCGGGCTGGGGGTGGAGCGGATCGCGATGCTCAAGTACGGGATCGACGACATCCGCCTCTTCTTCGAGAACGACCTCCGCTTCCTCACTCAGTTCTGATGACCGCCGTGGGCCCGGCCGCGCCCCGATGAAGATCAGCTACCGCTGGCTCTGCGAGTTCGTGGAGACTCCTCTCCCACCCCCGGAGGTCGCCGACCGCCTCACCATGGCGGGGATCGAGGTCGCAAGCGCCGCCCCGGTCGTCACGGGCCTCCAGGGCGTGGTGGTGGGCGAGCTCGCCGAGGTGGCGCCGCACCCGGCCGGCCCGCCCCTGACCCTCTGCCGGGTCAGCACCGGCCGCGAGCGGTTCAGCGTCGTCTGCGGGGCGCCAAACGTCCGGCCGGGCGCCCGGGTCGCCTTCGCCCCTCCCGGCGCCCGCCTCCCCGGTGGACGCCGGATCGAGACGGCGGTCATCAAGGGGGCGGCCTCCCAGGGGATGCTCTGCTCCGAGGCGGAGCTGGGGATCGGGGAGGAGGCGGCCGGGATCCTGCTCCTTTCCGAGGACGCCGAGCCCGGCGCCGACCTGGTGGCCTACCTCGGGCTCGAGGACTGGGTCCTCGAGGTCGAGATCACCCCGAACCGCCCGGACTGCCTCTCGGTGGTGGGCGTGGCCCGCGAGGTCGCCGCCCTCACCGGCGCGCCCTTCCGGCCGTCGCTCGTCGCCGTCAAGGAGGGGGACCAGGAGGCGGCGGCCCTGGCCTCGGTGACGGTGGAGGCCCCCGACCTCTGTCCCCGGTACGCGGCCCGGCTGATCACCGGCCTCGCCGTCGGCCCCTCGCCCGCCTGGCTGGCCCAGCGCCTGCGCTCGGTGGGGCTCCGGCCGATCAACAACCTCGTGGACGTCACCAACTACGTCCTCTGGGAGCTCGGCCACCCCCTCCACGCCTTCGACCACGAGACCCTCGCCGGGCGGCGGATCGTGGTGCGGCGGGCCCGGCCCGGCGAGGTCCTGGTCACCCTGGACGGCCAGAGCCGCGCCCTGACCGAGGCGATGCTGGTCATCGCCGACGCCGAGCGGGCGGTCGGGCTCGCCGGGGTCATGGGCGGGGCGAACACCGAGGTCACGCTGAGCACCCGGACGGTCCTCCTGGAGAGCGCCTGGTTCCTCCCCGCCTCGATCCGCCGGACGGCCAAGGCCCTCGGCCTGGCCACCGAGGCCTCCTACCGCTTCGAGCGTGGCGCCGACATCGAGGGGCTCAGGGACGCCCTGGACCGGGCCGCCCAGCTCCTGGCCGACCTCGGCGGCGGCGCGGTCGCGCGAGGGGTCCTCGACGTCTACCCGAGCCCGCGCCCCCCGGTGCGGGTGCCGTTGCGCCTGGAGCGGATCGAGCGGGTCGCCGGGATCTCCCCGCCGCGCCCGACCGTGATCCAGATCCTCCGGGGCCTCGGGCTCGCCGTGGAGGAGCAGGGCGAACAGCTCCAGGTCGTCGTGCCGAGCCATCGGCGCGACCTCGCCATCGAGGACGACCTGGTCGAGGAGGTCATCCGCATCTGGGGCTACGACCGGGTCCCCGCGACCCTGCCGGCCGGCCAGCTCCTGCCGACTCGCCGCCCCCCCCACCTGGCCCGCGAGGCGGCCGTCCGCCAGGCGCTGGTCGGGCGCGGGCTCCGTGAGGCGATCACCTACAGCCTGATCAACCCGGCCCACCTCCCGGCCCTGGGGTTCGACCCCGCCGATCCCCGGGTCCTCACCCTCCGGAACCCGCTCTCGTCGGACCGCTCCGTCCTCCGCCCCACCCTCCTCCCCGGCCTCCTGGAGGCCCTGGCCCTGAACGCCCGCCGCCAGCTCGGGGACGTCCAGCTCTTCGAGGTGGGACGCGTCTTCGAGGCGCGGGAGGCCGGCGAGCTGGCGCAGGAGGAGACGCGGCTCGGGGTCGTGATGGCGGGGCTCCGGGGGCCGAGGAGCTGGCACGCCGACAAGGCCCGCCTGGACCTCTTCGACGTGAAGGGGGCGGTCGAGACCGTCGTCGAGGCCCTCGGCCGCGGCGGGGTCGAGGTCGAGGCCGCGGAGCTCCCTTACCTCGAGGCGGGACGCGCGGCTTTCGCCGTGGTCGAGGGGACCAGGGTGGGCGCCTTCGGCGAACTGACCCAGCGGCTGGCGGAGGCCTACGACGTCCCCGGGCCGGTCTACGTCGCCGAGCTCTCCCTGGACCGGCTCGAGGCCCTCCCCGCCCGCCCCCTGCGGCACCGCCCCCTGCCGCGCCATCCCGGGGTCACGCGGGACCTGGCGGTGGTGCTCCCGGTCGAGGTCCCCGCCGCGGAGGTGGCCCGGGTGATCCGGGAGACCGAGAGCCCCTGGATCCGCGCGGTCCAGCTCTTCGACGTCTACGCGGGGGAGCAGGTCGGGCCGGGCCTCCGGAGCCTCGCCTACTCGATCCTCTACCAGGCCGAGGATCGCACCCTCACCGACGCGGAGGTCAACGCCCTCCACGGCGAGGTGATCGCGCGGCTCCGGCGGCGCCTCGGCGCCGAGATCCGGGGCCTCGAGGGGGAGGCGGGGTGATGGCGACCCCGCTGGAGCGCCTGGGGCTCCTGGAGCAGCACGTCCAGCGGGCGGTCGAGCTGATCGAGGGCCTGCGGGGGGAGAAGGCCCGGCTCGAGCGCGAGAACGCGGAGCAGGCCCGGCGGCTGGAGGCCCAGGGGCGCGAGCTCGAGGAGCTCCGGGCGCGGCTCGCCGGGCTCGCCCAGATGGAGGCGGACCACCGCCGCCTCCGCAAGGAGCGGGAGGAGCTCTTGGCCCAGGTCGAGGGGATCCTCAAAGAGATCGAGCGGCTGGGGGTGTGATCATGGACGCAGGACGGGCCGAGATCGAGATCCTGGGGCAACGCTACACCGTCCGCGGGGAGGCCTCGCCCGACTACATCCGGCGGATGGCCACGTACCTGGACGGGAAGATCCAGGAGCTGCGCCGGGGGGCCGGGGTGAAGGAGCCGATGCGGTTGTCGGTCCTGGCCGGCTTGCACATCGTGGACGAGCTCTTCCGCGCCCGCAAGGACCAGGACCAGGTGGCGGGAAGGGTGGACGCCCTCATCGCCCTCCTGGAGCGGACGGTGGGCGGCTGAGGGCTTTTTCTTCGCTCCAGCGGAACTCGCGTGTGGGCTCACGGTCTGGGATGCTTCGCTCGTTCAGCCTCAACGGCCCCCTGGGGAGGCGTCGGCCCCTCGCTCTAACTCGGAGGGGGGCTCCGCCCCCCTTCCGACGGCCCCCGGCGAAGCCGGCCGGTCGCTCTTCAGCGACCGGCTTCGGGGCCTGCCTCCCCCCAAAAGCTTTCGTAGCACACGCTCCGCGGCGCGCCCGCCAGTGGCTCGCCGGGCGAGGCCCCTCCTCCTTTGTTCTGAGCCCGCGTGCCGGCTTCCCCACCCGGCTCGCTCACGGCGGGCACCCGCGCCGCTCCGCTTAACGTTCCGCTCGGGGCCGACGCCTCCCGCGCGGGGGCTCGGCCGTACCGTTTTTTTTCTTGACGGTGGGGCCGGCCGCGGCTTTAATAGGGGTGGAGGTTCGGGATCGAGCTTCCCTGCGGCTACGCGTGATGTCAGGGTAAGTTTCGAGCCTCAATCGAAACGACAAGGGGGCTTGACGGTGAGGGTGGTGTGCAGGCCCCTCTTAGAAGGGGAAGCCTAAAGCCCTCCTACATAGCGCCCACCTGGATCATCCAGGTTCGAAAACGCCGGGGCACACGGTAGCGGCGGGGAATTTGCCGGGGCGGGGAGCAGCTTCCCCGCTCTTTTTTTGGCCATTTCCTTCCTTGACACCCTGTCGCTGTTGCCCTAAACTGATATGAATTTCAACCGTTTCCAACCGTGGACGATGTGGCCGATGGATTCACGACTTACTCCGACCCAGGCGTGCACGGGGTCTCCCTGGCAGACGGTGAGGGGAGGTGACGACCCTGGATACGATCGTGGTGGTATTGATCGTGGTGGTTGTAGGCGCCTTCTCCCTGGTGGGGGGGGTATGGATCGGTAGGCAGCTGGTCGCCCGGCAGATCGGGGCGGCCAAGGATCAGGCCCGGCGGGTCCTCGAGGAGGCGAGCCGCGAGGCCGAGGTCAAGCGGCGGGACGCCTCTATCGAGGCCAAGGAGCTGGTGCTCAAGGCCCGGACGGACCTCGAGAAGGAGATCCGGGAGCGTCAGAAGGAGATTCAGGCCATCGAGCGGAGGCTCCTCCAGAAGGAGGAGCAGGCCACCCGGCGTCTGGACCAGTTGGACCGACGGGACAAGGAGTACCAGGCGCGGGAGCGGGAGCTCGAGACCAGGCAGAAGGCGGCAGCGGAGCTGGAGGTGCGCTACCAGGGGCTCCTGGAGGAGCAGCGTCGCCAGCTGGAGCGGACCGCCGGGATGACCGCCGAGGAGGCCAAGCGGCAGCTCCTCGCCCAGATGGAGGAGGAGGCCCGGCGCGAGGCGGTCCTCCTCGGGATGCGCCTCGAGGAGGAGGCCCGCGAGAGCGCCGAGCGGAAGGCGCGGGAGGTCCTGGCGACCTCCATCCAGCGCCTCGCCCCCGACTACTGCGTGGAGACGGCGGTCTCCATCGTGGACCTGCCCTCGGACGACATGAAGGGGCGCATCATCGGCCGCGAGGGCCGCAACATCCGCGCCCTGGAGCTGGCCACGGGGGTGGACCTCATCGTGGACGACACCCCCGAGGCGGTCATCATCTCGGCCTACGATCCGCTGCGGCGGGAGGTCGCGCGGCTGGCCCTGCAGCGGCTGATCGCCGACGGGCGCATCCACCCCGCCCGGATCGAGGAGGTGGTGGAGAAGGTCAAGAAGGACGTGGACCAGATGCTCAAGGAGGAGGGGGAGAAGGCCTGCTTCGAGGTCGGGGTCCACGGGTTCCACCCCGAGCTGGTCAAGCTGGTCGGGCGGCTCAAGTACCGGACCTCCTACGGCCAGAACTGCCTCCAGCACAGTAAGGAGGTGGCCTGGCTGGCCGGGATGATGGCGGCCGAGGTCGGGGCCGACGTCAAGCTCGCCAAGCGCTGCGGGCTCCTCCACGACATCGGCAAGGCCCTGACCCACGAGCAGGAGGGGACCCACGTCGAGCTGTCCGTGGAGGTCCTGACCAAGTACAGCGAGCCCAAGGCCGTGCTCAACACCATCCTGGCCGGCCACGACAATGCCGAGGCCGAGACGGTGGAGGCCGTCCTGGTCGAGGCCGCCGACGGGATCTCGGCGGCGCGCCCCGGGGCCCGGCGCGACGTGCTGGAGAGCTACGTCAAGCGGGTGTCCAAGATGGAGGAGATTGCCCGCTCGTTCAAGGGGGTGGACGCGGCCTATGCCATCCAGGCGGGGCGGGAGCTCCGGATCATCGTCAAGTCCGACCTGGTCTCGGACCTCGAGACCCACCAACTGGCCAAGGAGATCTCCAAGCGGATCCAGGGCGAGATGCAGTACCCCGGCCACATCAAGGTGACGGTGATCCGGGAGACCCGGGCGGTGGAGTTCGCCCGGTGAGCCGTCTGACCCTCCTCATGATCGGCGACGTCTTCGGCGAGCCGGGGCGGAAGGCGCTCCTGGGCCTCCTGCCCCGGCTCAAGGCCGAGCACGACGTGGACTTCACCATCGCCAACGTCGAGAACGCCGCCGGCGGCGCGGGGGTGACGCCCCCGATCGCCCGGGCCCTCCTGGACGGCGGCGTGGACGTCCTCACCTCCGGGAACCACATCTGGGACAAGAAGGAGATCGTGGAGTTCATCACCAAGGAGAACTGCCTCCTCCGGCCCGCCAACTACCCCCCCGGCACCCCCGGGGTCGGGGCCGTGGTGCTGAAGGCCGGCGCCCACAAGGTCGGGGTGCTGAACCTCATGGGGCGGATCTTCATGCCGACCCTGGACTGCCCGTTCCGGAAGGCGGACGAGGAGCTCCCGCGCCTCCGGGAGGAGACCCCGGTGATCGTCGTGGACATGCACGGGGAGGCGACCTCGGAGAAGCAGGCCATGGGCTGGTACCTCGACGGCCGGGCCTCGGCGGTCCTCGGGACCCACAGCCACGTCCAGACCGCGGACGAGCGCATCCTGCCGGGCGGGACCGCCTACTGCACCGATCTCGGCCTGACGGGCCCCGTGGACTCGGTCATCGGGATCGTCAAGGAGATCGCCATCCAGCGGTTCGTCTCGCAGATGCCCGTGCGCTTCGAGCCGGCCAAGGGGCCGACCCGCCTCCAGGGCGCGGTCGTGCGGGTGGATCCCGAGACTGGGCGGGCCCTGGAGATCCGTCGGCTCCAGGTGGATCTCCCTGCCGCGTGAGGCGGGCGCAGCCGTGGTGACGAAGGGGCGCGAGGCCCCTCTTTTTTTCGGCGGGTGAGGGCCTGAGGGGAGCGGGGATGGCCCAGGTGCTTGACGGCAAGGCGGTCGCCGCGAAGGTGCTGGCGGCCGTCAAGGCCGAGGTGGAAACCCTGAAGCCGCGGGGGGTCACCCCCACCCTCGCCGTCGTCCTCGTCGGCGAGGACCCGGCCTCCAAGATCTACGTCGGCCGGAAGCGGTCCGCCTGCCAGGAGGTGGGGATCGCCGCGCGCGACCACCTCTACCCCCAGGGCCTCGACGAGGCCGATCTGCTCGCCCTGATCCGGGAGCTGAACGCCGATCGGGGCGTCCACGGCATCCTCCTCCAGCTCCCCTTGCCGGCCGGCCTCGACGAGGGGCGGGTCCTGGACGCCATGGACCCGGCCAAGGACGTGGACGGCTTCCACCCCTACAACCTCGGCCGCCTCCTGGCCGGCTCCCCCACCGTCGTCCCGTGCACCCCCGCCGGCGTGATGGAGCTGCTCGACCACTACGGGATCGAGCTGAAGGGGATGGAGGCGGTGGTGGTCGGCCGCTCGCGGATCGTGGGGAAGCCCCTCGCCCACCTCCTCCTGGCCCGGCACGCGACCGTGGCGATCTGCCACACCCGCACCCGCGACCTCGCCGCGCACACCCGCCGGGCCGAGCTGCTGGCCGTGGCCGCCGGACGCCCCCAGGTCATCACGGGCGAGATGGTCCGCCCCGACGCGGTCGTGATCGACGTGGGGATCAATCGGCTCCCCTCCGGGAAGCTGGTCGGGGACGTGGAGTTCGACTCCGTCAGCCAGCGGGCCTCCGCCATCACGCCGGTCCCCGGGGGGGTGGGCCCCATGACGGTGGCGATGCTGATGCGGAACACCCTGCTGGCGGCCACGCGCCAGGCCGGGCTGGCCTAGGATGTCCCTCCCCGAGCCCGGGCGACGGGTCCTCACCGTCTCCGAGCTGACCCGGCAGATCCAGGAGCGCCTCGAGTCCGCCTTCGGCGGGCTCTGGGTGGAGGGGGAGATCTCGAACCTCCGGGTCCCCGGCTCGGGGCACGTCTACTTCACCCTGAAGGACGAGGCGGCCCAGATCCGGGCGGTCCTGTTCCGGAACCGCCTCCGGCGGCTCCGGTTCGAGCCCCAGGACGGCCTCCACGTCCTCGCCTTCGGGGGGCTCGAGGTCTACGGCCCCAAGGGCGACTACCAGCTCGTCTGCGAGATCCTGGAGCCCAAGGGGCTCGGCGCGCTCCAGCTCGCCTTCGAGCAGCTCAAGGCCCGCCTCGCCGCCGAGGGGCTGTTCGACCCGGCCAGGAAGCGCCCCGTCCCCCTCCTGCCGCGCCGGATCGGCCTGATCACCTCCCCCACGGGGGCCGCGGTCCGGGACTTCCTCCAGATCGTCCGGCGGCGCTTCGCCAACGTCCACGTCCTCATCTATCCGGTGCGGGTCCAGGGCGCCGAGGCCGCGGGCGAGATCGTCCGGGGGATCCAGGAGCTGAACCAGCTGGGCGGGCTCGACGTCCTCGTCCTGGCCCGGGGCGGCGGCTCCCTGGAGGATCTCTGGGCCTTCAACGAGGAGGCGGTGGCCCGGGCGATCGCCGCCTCCAAGCTCCCGGTCGTCTCCGCGGTCGGCCATGAGACCGACGTGACCATCTCCGACTTCGTCGCCGATGTCCGGGCCCCCACCCCGTCCGGGGCCGCGGAGCTGGTGGTCCGGGAGAAGGTGGCGCTGCTCGCGCGCCTCGCCGACCTGGCCGCCCGGCTCCGCCGGGTCCTCGACCAGCGGGTCCGGCGGCTCGGCGAGCGGCTGGATGGGCTGGCCCGGCGTCGGGTCCTCACCGACCCCGGCCGGCCGCTCCGCGAGGCCGAGCGCCGCCTCGACGAGCTGGCCGCCCGGCTCCGCCGCGGGTTCCGGGCCCACCACGAATCGGCTCGCCAGCGCTATCTCCGGGCCCAAAAAGCTTTGCGACCCGGGGTGCCGTTGGCTAACATGACTCATTGTGCGAAGGTGCTCGACCAGCTCCACCGCCGGCTGGGGCGCGCGGCGTCCGGGGCGGTCGGCGATCGCCGCGGGAGCCTCGGCGCCCTCGCGGCGCGGCTCGAGGGCCTGAGCCCCCTGGCGGTGCTGGCCCGGGGCTACAGCCTCTGCACCCTGCCCTCGGGCGAGCTCGTC
>Ga0137796_10002346_pt1 | contig 10218 bp, 8 predicted proteins | sample OV2TP3_FD_97704 | JGI IMG/M metagenome (GOLD analysis project Ga0137796, IMG submission 97704)
GCCGCCTTGCCTTCAAAGTGATTGTTGGTAATGACAAACAACGTGTCGGTCTTGGCGGCCACGGCCTGAATTCTTTCCTTCCAGCCGCTCAGTTCGTCCACCGAGTACAGGTAGTTGTAGCGATCGGCGCCGCTTTCCGAACCGAACCACTGATCATAGTTGCGGCCATGCAGGCGCACGTAGCCCAGGCGCGCGGTGGCGTGCGCTGCGGGAGCCAGCGAGCGTCCGATGAGTGGCTGATCAATGTTGCAGAAAGCCACTCCCTGTTCCGCAAAGTAGCGCAGAACGCCTTCGTTGCCCCAGCTTGCATGCCGCACTTCCACCACCCTCGGGTAAGTGCGGAAACGTTCCAGGAGATTCAGCAGGTAGTCACGATTTTCGTTGGTGTTCTTGAAAGAGATCGGAAACTGGATGAGCAGGGCACCCAAACGGCCCTCGCCCGCGATCGCATCCAGGCCCTCTCGGGCCCTGGCTTCGTCATCGGGCCGCGGGGCCAGAGTGGCGGCTGACGTGGGCTCCAACCGTGCCTGCGGCGAGTGCGTCAACGATTGATGCAGTTTGGCGGTAAACAAGAAACCCGGATTGACTTCCGCCACCTTCTGACACCACAACCGCCCCAGCTCCGGCCGGATGTGTCCGTAAAACGACGAGTTAATCTCGATGGTGTCGAAGTACTGCGCCAGGAAGGCAGCGGGGTGTTGCTTCCGCCTCACCCCCCGGGGATACACGATTCCTTCCCAGTCCTTATAGGACCAGCCGGCGGTACCCACGCGAATCTCCGCCTGGGAACTTCCTTCGGCAGTGCCCGCACTCATGGCTCAATTGTAAGGCGTGCCCGCAGCGAAGCGGAGCGCAGCCAATGCGCGGCTTGGGATTTCCGTTGTGAATAAAAACCGGGGCTCCTGGAAGGAGCCCCGTGTCGAGGGAGGAAGAGATGATCTTCCTCGGTCTTGCCGCCCGTATCTCCCCGTTTGGCGGCAAAGTCTTACCCCAGCGCCACGGCCAGGGCCTGCAGCAAATCTAGGATCGTCTCGAAACTCTAGGCGTGCTCGATCCGCGGCTCACCTGGAAAGTGATAGTCCGAAATGCGCACGGCCAGGCCGGATTCCGCAACGGACTGGTTCGGCGTCACCTGGCGGGCCACATTGCCCAAACAAATCACTTCGGGCGATTTTTCGCCCTCCACGTCCACTTCCAGAACCAGCACCAGCTCCACCGGGCGGCTCACCTCCAACCGTTCTTCGCTGCGGAACAATACTCCCGTGCAACTGATGTTTTCCGTTCGCGCTTCCCGCCACTCCGCCTGGCCCAATGGACGAAAACGCACCGGCAACTGCAGGTCGAAACGCCTGGCCCGCGCTGTCCCGTTGAATGCATCCTGGATGGCCCGCACTGCAATACCCTCCGAAGTTTCGCCTGCAACTCTAGACCGTAGGGAGGCTTCTTGAGAATGGCCCATGAGATGGGGTCGCATGGCACGAAAGTGCCATAGGCTTTTCTGCACCATATTCGGTGCGATTCTCATAAACCATCCAAGTGAAGGAGTCTCTCGCGCTCGGAGGCGATGATGGCTGCGTCAGCCGCTGCAGTTGCGCAGCAGGCTCAGCAATCCTTGGCGCGACAATGGTGTTAGGTTGGTTCCACCAGGTTGTGATTGATGGCAAACAGCGCCAATTCCAGTCGCGTAGAGACTCCGAGCTTGTTGAAAACATTGGTGAGGTGGTGCTTGACGGTATCTTCGCTGATGGCAAACTTCTGCGCGATGTCCTTGTTGGTGTAGCCGGCGACGATGGTGGCAACGATTTCCAGTTCCCGGCGCGTGAGTCCGAAATTTTTCTTGCGCGGTTCGGCGGCGGCAGAGGCTACAGCCTGGCGCAGGTACTGCACCAGGTCGGAAACGCTCTCCCGGCCCACCCAGAATTCGCCTGCCATGACCGTGCGAATGCACTTCAACAGCATCTGCGTGGCGGATTCCTTGAGCACCACGCCGCGGGCGCCGAGTTGCAGGGCCTCCACAATCTGCTCTTTGCCGACGGCGGCAGCCAGCACAATGGTGCGCACCGGCACTTGACCATCCGTCAGCTGGCGCAGCGCCGTCATGCCGGGCATGCGCGGCATGGCCAGGTCCAGCAACAGGATATCGGGCTTGAGTTGGCGCGCCAGTTTCAGAGCCTCGGCGCCGTCAGCGGCCTCACCCACCACCGTGAAATCGCTCTCGGCCTCAAGGAGTCGGCGCAGGCCGTCACGAAAAATGGCATGATCATCCGCCATCAGGATCCGGATTGGCTGTTTATCCATAGGCCCTCTGCGGGAAGCTGATTTCCAGGCGTGCACCACGGCCCGGGAACGATTCTATCGTGAGCGAGCCTCCGATGGCGCGCACGCGCTCGCGGATCACGCGCGGCCCGATGCGCCCCGCCTCCAGTTCCTCCTGGGACAGGCGGCCGACGAAGTCGAACCCCCGGCCGTCGTCGGTAATCACCAGGCGGCACTGGCCGTTCTCGGCCGTCAGCCGCACCAGCACGCTGCGCGCGTCACTGTGCTTGAGCACGTTGATCAGGCCCTCCTGCACAATGCGCGCCACGTCGCGGCTGAGGCGCGCGGGCAGCGCCAGTTCCGGCAAGTCCGAGTCCAACCGGGCGGCGATGCCCGTCTCGCGCTGGAACTTGTCCACCAGGTCGGCAATGTACTCCATCAGCTTGCGGGGATCGACCTCAGCCGGACGCATTTGCTGCATCAGCTCCCGCAGATTCAGGATTTCCTTGCGCAGAAGCTGCTGCACCTGTTCCAGCTCCTCAGCCACCTCCTGGGCGCCTTTCTTGCGACGTGCTACGTCCAGCCGCATCTCCACCGCGATCAGCGACTGGATGGTGCCATCGTGCAGCTCGCGAGCCATACGCGCGCGTTCCACCGCACTGGCGCGCGCGCGCAACCGGCGGAGAAGGTAGACGTTGTAGATGGCCGGACCAACCTGGCGAACCAGATTCTGCAAAAAGCGAACGTGAGTTTCGCGGTCGCTGGCTGCTTCTGGATCCAGAAGGTAGACGCGCCCGAACCATTGCTCGCCGAAGTGAAACGAGGCCGCCAGCAGCTTCTGGAAATCGTGCAGCACCACAAAGCTGTCCGGCAGGCCTCCCAGGGCGCCCGACATTCGCCGGCCCTCCGCATCCAGCGCCAGAATGTCGAACGTAGTGGCCCGCCATGGCCCGGACGGCCGGGACGCATGCCAGCTATGGGCTGAGGTGGGAAACAGGTAGGATTCCCGCTCTGCGGACAACAACTCGGTGTTCTCAAACGAACTCTGTGCCTGGCCCCCCTCCTGCCGCGCCTGCCACAGAAAGACGCGTCCACTGGACGCTTCTCGAATCACGAACAACGCCTGTCGCGCCTCGAAAATGTGCATCAGGTCGTCCAGCACGCCGTGCAGAGTGCCGCGCAGGCCTGCTTCCACTTTTGCCCGCCCCAGGATTCTGGGCAACAAGGCGCTCTCGACCCGCAATCGTTTCTCCGTTTCTGCCAGATAGCCCAGCAGAAAGCCCAGAATCAACAGGTAGGCTGCGCGCATGATCAGCCGGTTCAGCACCACCCCGCCCACCAGGAACTCGTTGAGGGGACCGAACGTGAATGCGATCGCCTCAGCCAGAAGCAGCGCAATCGAAGCGCCTGCAGTGAGTACCGTTTCCCTAAAGCCCCAGCGGTAGGCTGCTGCCAGGAGCACGAAGACAAAGAACAGGAAAAAGGGGCTGTTCGGGCCTTCGGTGAAGAAGGTCAGGACGGTGGGCCAGGCAATGTCAGCGGCGTGCACCGTGAGGCGAAATTTCGCGTCCGGATCCTGGTGCAGGCGCACGAGAACCAGGATGGCGATGCTGTACACCACATAGGCCACCAGAAGGCCGTATGCCAGGGCGGCATAGCGCGTGGGTTCTGTGGGATCCAGGTAAATGGCGAGGAGCGCGCTCGTGGCCAGGAACACACGCCCGCCCGCCAGCACGCGCTCCACGCGCTGCACTTCGCCGGGAGACTCCGGCATGTTCAGCCGTTTGCGAAACTGCAAGGAACTTGCCTGGAAGAGCAAGAATGCGCCGCCTGAAACTCTGCGCGCATTATCTCTGATTCTTACGCTAGCGCCAAGACACTGCGAATGCAGTGCGGGCTAAATCCCCGCCTCGATGCGGGCGCGCGGGTCAAGGTAGTCGCGCAAAGCGTCGCCCAGGAAGTTGAAGGAGAGCACGGCCAGCATGACGGCGCCTGCGGGAAACAGAACCAGGTGGGGCGCATCCACCAGGTGAGAGCGTCCATCGTTGAGCATCGAGCCCCAGCTGGCCGTGGGCGGAGGCACACCCAGTCCGAGGAAACTCATCGTGGCTTCGGCCAGCACCGCACCCGCCATGCCGATGGCGGCTTGCACAATCACCGGCTGAATGATGTTGGGCAGGATGTGGCGCGTGATCAGCCGCCAGTCGCTGGCGCCTACGGCGCGCGCCGCTTCTACGAACTCGCGCTCGCGCACCGCCAGCACCTGCCCGCGCACCAGGCGCGCGTAGCCCACCCAGCCACCGAGCGACAGCGCCAGCACCAGGTTGAAGAGTCCGGGACCGAGAAAGGCCACAAAGGCTATGGCCAGAAGGATGCCGGGGAAGGAGAGAAAAGCGTTCATCACCACCACGTTGAAAAACCGGTCGACCCCGCCTCCGTAAAACCCGGCCAGCGATCCGATCACCAGTCCTGCCAACAACGAGAGCAGCACCACACTGGAACCCACCAGAAGCGAAATGCGCGCGCCATAGAGGGCACGGGAGAAGATGTCGCGGCCCAGTTCGTCCGTGCCGAACCAGTGCGCGGTCGAGGGGCCGTTGAGTCTCGCGGGCAGGTCGATCTGCGCCGGGTCCTGCGGCGCCAGCCAGGGGGCGAACAAGGCGCAGAAGGCAAACAGAGTGATCAGCACCGCACCCACCACCGCCAGCGGATTTTGCCGCAACACGCTCACGTCTGCCTCACTGCCGGATCCTGGGATTCACCAGCGAGTAGGTCAGATCGGTGAGAAAATTGGCTGCCACGTAGGTGAGTCCGATGGCTAGAATGCATCCTTGCACCAGGTAGTAGTCGCGATTGGCGATGGCCTGCACCGTCAAACGGCCAATGCCCGGCCAGGAAAAGATGGTTTCGGTGACGATGGCGCCCGCCAGCAGCGCGCCAAATTGCAGTCCCACGACGGTCAGCACAGGGACCAGAGCGTTGCGCAGCGCATGGCGATAGACCACAACTCGCTCACTCAACCCCTTGGCACGCGCGGTGCGCACGTAATCCTGGCCCAATTCCTCGAGCATCGCAGTGCGCACCATGCGGGTGAGGATGGCGGCCAGCGCTGCGCCCATGGTGACGGCCGGCAACACCAGGTGCGCCGCGGAGCCTTCGCCGGAGACTGGCAGCCAGCCCAGGCCGATGGCAAATACCAGGATCAGGATCGGCCCCATGGCAAAGTTGGGGAACGAGAGTCCGAGCAGGCTCACCAGACCCAGCATCCGGTCGTCCCAGCGGTTGCGCCGCCGCGCCGAGCGGACTCCAGCGGGTACTGCCAGCGCAATGGCAACGGCCAGCGCGGCCATGGTCAGTTGCAGAGTAGATGGGTAGCGCTCGGCGATGATCGCACCCACGTCGCGATCAAAGCGTAACGAGCGGCCCAGGTCGCCGCGGAATACGCCCTTCCAGTAGTTGACATACTGCCGGCCGAGAGGAACATCCAGGCCGTAATCGTGCCGGGCTTTTTCGATGTCCGCACTCGCCGCCCCCTCACCCAGCATCTGCTGAATCGGGTCCCCGGGAACCAGGTGGATCAGAAGAAAGACCACCGAGACCACCAGCCAGATGACCGGCAAGGTGTACAGAATCCGTGTTCCCAGGTAGCGCATCATGGCCGGATCCGGTTTAGTCGCCCGCCCGTTCGAGTGAGGTTGTGTCCTTGGCTTGCACTTTCACCTTTGCCACCCGTCGGCCCTCCATCTGCAGAACCGTAAAGCGCCAGGCTTCGTATTCCAGGCTTTCTCCGCCCGCAGGGATCCTGCCCAAACGAGCCAGCATGAATCCCGCCAGGGTTTCGAAGCCCTGGTCGCGCGGCAGGGCAAGGCGGTGTTGCAACTCCAGGTCGCGCAGGTTTTCCGAGCCGTCGAGAACGAGGGTGGTGGATCCGGGCGGCGGAGGAGGCCGCTCGCCAACATCGTACTCATCCTCGATCTCGCCCACGATTTCTTCCAGGGCGTCCTCCACCGTAACCATCCCCACCGTAGAGCCGAACTCATCCACCACCAGGGCGAGGTGCCGCTTCTTGGTTTGGAACTCAACCAGGAGGTCGGAAACGGGTTTGGTCTCCGGCATCACCAGCACATCGCGCATGATCTGGCGCACGGGCGCGGAGAGCGACATCTGGTCCGGCACCACGCCGTTGCGCACGTGCACCAGCTTCTGATGCATGATGTGCGCCAGATCCTTGGAATACAACACTCCCACGATGTGCTCGGGGCCCAATCGCGGATCGTAGAGGGGCACACGCGAGTGCTGTTCTTCCACCACGCGGGACATCGCCGCTTCCATGGGCATGTCGGCGGGGAGAGAAAAAATGTCCCGCCGGGGCACCATGATTTCGCGCACCGTAACGTTGCCCAACTCCAGGGCGCGGTGCAGCATTTCCTCCTGCAAGGGCGGCAGCAGTCCCACACGCCGGCTGGCGGTAGCAATGAGCTTGAGCTCATCCGGCGAATGCACGCCCCCTTCCCGCACCGGCCGCGATCCGAAGATGCGCAGCACCAAGGCCGAGGAGCGGTTCATGATGACCAGGAAGGGCCGGAACAGCGTCATGAAAAAATTCATCGGGGCGGCCACGGCCAGGGCGATGCGCTCGGCGCGTTGCAGCGCCAGCGACTTGGGCACCACTTCGCCCAGGATCACGTGCAGATAGGTGATAAGGGAAAAGGCGATGGTCACAGCTACGGCATGGGCATACAGCGAGGCATAGGGAACCCCGGCAATCGCCGGCTCAATGAGCGTGGCCAGGGTGAATTCGCCCACCCAGCCCAGCAGCAGGCTGGCGATGGTGATGCCGAACTGCACCGCGTTGAGAACTTCGTCCAGGTTCCGGTGCAGTTTTTGGACGGTGCGGGCTCCGATGCGGCGCGCTTCCACCAACTGCTGGATGCGCGTGTCGCGCACGCTTACCAGGGCAAATTCCGCCGCAACGAAGAAGGCGTTCAACGCTACCAGCAGAATCAGAAGGAACACCCGCAGCAGCACGAGGGTGACCATGGGAGTCTGAATTCTATCAAGAAACGCCCGCGGGCCCTGCTTTTGCGCTTTTTCCTGCTACCTTTTGCCCCCTATGATGGTCTAAGCAAGGAAGCCGCGATGTCCCGGTCGAGTACCCCAAAAAATACCGGCCGGTGGAACCATTTTCCGCTGGCAGACGTACAGTACATTCAGGAAGACGCCCGCAAGGCGAGTGCGCCGCATCTGGCGAGGAGGCATGCGTGGCCAACGGCAACGGCAAGAAAAACAAGAAAAAAAGGCTTTTTCTCATTCTCGGCGTGGTTGGGGCTGTGCTCTTGGCGGCGGGCGCCCTGGTGGCCTTCACCCGCGGCGGCACCAAGATTGACCCCAGCAAACTCGCCAAGGTGGAGAAAGGTGACCTGGCCAAGAGCGTGGTCGCTACCGGCAAGGTCGAGCCCATCACCAAGGTGGAGATCAAGTCCAAGGCCAGCGGCATCGTCAAGCGCCTATACGTGGATGCGGGCGATACCGTCAAGGTCGGACAGCTCTTGGCCGAGCTGGACAAGGAAGAGATCCAGGCGCGGGTGCGCGAGGCCACGGCGGCCTTGGAGGGCGCCCAGGCCAATCAGCGCGCCGCCGAAGCCGACATGGAGCGCGCCAAGGTAGACTCCCTGGGTCCCGACGTACCCCTGCTGCTGCGCGCCTTCGAACGTGCCCAGGAAATGGCGCGCCAGGGCGTGGTCTCGCAGGCACAACTGGATGATGCCCAGAAAAACTACGAGCTCGCGGTGAACAAGCAGGAGATGGCCCGCGCCCAGCTCACCGTCAGCAAGGCCAAGCTCGCCCAGGCCAGGGCCCAGGTGCAACAGGCCACCGCCAATCTGGAGCGCGCCCAGGAGGAGTTCCGCAATTCGACTCTGGTGGCCCCCATCGACGGCCTCGTGCTCTCTCGCAACGTTGAGGTGGGCGACGCCGTCAGCTCCATTCTGATCCTGGGTTCCTCTGCCACCCTCATCATGTCCATCGGCGATACCGGCGAGGTCTACGTGAAGGGCAAGGTGGACGAAAGCGACATCGGGAAGGTCTTTTTCGACCAGCCCGCGCGCATCAAGGTGGAGTCGTTCAAAGACAAGACCTTCAACGGCAAGGTCACCAAGATCTCGCCCCTCGGCGTGGAGAAGGACAACGTCACCACGTTTGAAGTGCGGGTTTCCATCGATAACGCCACCGGCGAGCTGAAGGCGGCCATGACGGCCAACGCAGAAATTCTGCTCGAGGAACACAAGGGCGTGCTGCAAATTCCCGAGGGCGCCATCATGTATGACAAAGACCGCAATGCCTCCGTCGAGGTTCCCGACCCCAAAGGGGAAAAGGGCAAGCGCAAAGTGGCGTTAAAGATTGGCATTTCCAACGGCGCCAAGACCGAGGTGCTGGAAGGCCTGAAGGAAGGCGACCAGGTGATCTTGCAATAGTTCGGAATCTGCCGTGAGACCCGGCAACTCGCACGGCACCGAATGCGGCGAATTCCGCAATCAGCGGCACAACCTGCCGCCCGCGAAAGGGACTATGAACAGGTATCGCCAACCAGGGCCAGCCATGTTGCTGGCCCTGCTGATTTCTGCAGCCTTGCCGGCCACGGCCCAGGATGGGTACTTCCGTCGCGCGCTCACGGTCAGCGGCGCCGTCGAGCTCAACATCGAGAACAACTCGGGAGACATCGTGGTGCACGACGGCCCGCCCGGCTCCGTCACCGTTATCGGGCGCATCCGCATCAAGAACAGCTTGTTCTCCGGCGGCGACCTGCAGGGACGCATCCGCCAGCTGGAGTCCAACCCGCCCCTGCTGCACAACGGCAACCGCATTCGGATTGAGCCCATACGCGACATTGCCCTCAGCCGCCGCTTGTCCATCCATTACGAACTCGTGGTTCCGGCCGAAACCCGCATGGCTTCCCGCACCGGGTCCGGCGACCAGACCGTGGAAGGCCTGCGCGGGCCCATCCGGCTGCACACCGGCTCCGGCGACCTGAAACTCACCAGCATTGGCGGCGACATCGAAGTCGATACCGGCTCGGGCGACGTGACCCTGGAGGACATCCGCGCCGGCGCGCAGGCGCAGACCGGCAGCGGCGACATCCGTGCCATGGGTATTCGCGGCGGCCTCCGGGCACGAACCGGGAGCGGCGACGTCCGCCTGCGTCAGCTTGATGGCGGCCCCATCGTTGTCTCTACCGGGTCCGGCGAAGTGCACATGAGCGACATCGTCGGCGCCCTCGAGGCCTCTACCGGCAGCGGCGACATTCGCGTAGAGGGCGAGCCCACCGGTCCGTGGAAGATTCATGCCGGCTCGGGCGATGTTCTCCTGCGCATTCCGTTTGATGTTGGCTTCCAATTGGATGCCGAGACCACAAGCGGCAGGATTCAGACGGACAGGCCGATGCAGCATACCCGCTCGGCCGGCCGAACGCGTGTCCATGGAACAGTAGGAGACGGAAGCGTTTCCCTCACCGTGCGCACCGGCAGCGGCGATATCGAGATTCGGTAACCGGCATCCATGAACCTGGCGGAAATTCTGCGGCAGACTTTCTCCACCCTGCGCGCCCACAAGATGCGCAGCTTTCTGACCATGTTTGGAATTGTGTGGGGCATCGCCTCCGTGATCCTCATGGTCGGCCTGGGCAAAGGCTTCAGCCGCGACCAGAAGGAGCGCCTCAAGACCATCGGCACCGGCCTGGTGATCGTCTGGGGCGGGCGCACCAGCAGCCAGGCGGGCGGTTATGCCGCCGGTCGTGAGATTCAACTCGAGGCGCGCGACGCACGCACCATCCGCGAGGAGTGCTATCTGGTCAAGAACGTCAGCCCCGAATTGCGCCGCAGCGTGACCCAGGTCAGCCCCTTCAACTCCTCCGCCCGCCCCGTGCGCGGCGTCTGGCCTTCCTACCAGAATTTTCGCTCGCTCAAG
>Ga0137796_10001254_pt2 | contig 10213 bp, 8 predicted proteins | sample OV2TP3_FD_97704 | JGI IMG/M metagenome (GOLD analysis project Ga0137796, IMG submission 97704)
TCGTCCACCGGCACCTTAAAGATAAGGACGTCGGCCCGCTTGATCTCCGGATCCACCACCTGGCCGTTTAAGTAGTTGATGTTGGGCATCCCATAGAAAGCGGTGACATCCTTACCGTTGGGATATTTCACGTATCTTCTAATCCCCCACTCGCTCTCCTCAACCGCGATCGTGGGGTCGCCCAGAACGATCTGATCCCGCGCCGTTTCTCTATGCCTGCTGTGGACAAAGCGCACGTGGGCGCTATCGAGCGAGTTGTCGATGTTATTGAAGTAGTTGCAGATCCGTTTCCATCCCGCGACATCGAGACAAATCTCCGGGCTTTCCAATTTCGGATAGCGGGCAAAAGGAGGCGGTCTCCCCCCGCCGAGATGGGCAAAGATGAGGCCGATGTATTCCCGCGCCGGGTATCCGGCAATGCGGATTTTTTCGGCAAAGGGCTTCGGCTCGGCGGGCTGCTCGACGCACTGGCCCGAGCCGTCATATTTCCAGCCGTGATAAAAGCAGCGGATGCAGTCCTCCTCGACCCAGCCCACCGAAAGCTGCGTCCCGCGATGGGCGCAGCGATTGGCCACAAGGTACGGGGCTCCGCTCTGGCCGCGATAGAGCGTGAACTCCTCTCCCATGATCCGAATGGGCATGGCGCGCCCAAGAGGCAACTCGTGGGCGCAGCAGACGGGCTGCCAGAACATCCTTAGGTAGCGTCCGGCAAGCGTCCCCGGCCCCGTGTGAACGAAGTCTCGGTAATCCGGTTTTGTCTCCATGGCGCTCGAAGCTAAAGAAAAGTAGCAGAGATTTTCATTTGCGCACAAGGGTCGGATCGATAGGGTAATCTTCCTTCCACCACTCCTCGGCCGCTCTGCCGCCGTTTTTGATCAGGGACTTAAACCAGAGCATGCTCGTTGAGCGACTCGGACCTTTGACGAAGCTGATCCCCCGGCGAATCCCTTCGATGTAGCGCATCTCCTCGATCAGCTCGCCACCCCCCATGTTGACCTCCGGGCCGAAGTTTCTCACGGCCCAGAAGCGGTGGCACATGCGCACGTCGAAAGGAAGTTGTCCGGTGATCTCGATAAATATCTTTTCCAAGCCCATGGCTGCAACGATCTGGCGGATCTGCCGGGTCCCCTCTTCTCGCTCGCCGTAATCGCCGATCGCCTCGCGCAGGACGCGGCTTTCGAGAAAGACATGATCACAACCGCAAGCGAGAAGTCTCTTTGTCTCCGCAACGATCGCCTCCACATTCAACAACCCGCCTGCCGCCCTGGCCCGGTCCCCCTCCTCCCATTTCTGCCCGACTTCCCCTTCGAGTTTTAAGCCCATCTCCCGGGCCATGGCGAAGAAATGGATCTCGTCCTGCCGGGCCTTCTCCGCCGCCTCTTTGGGCGCCATGAAGCTGGTATCGATCTGAACATGAGTGAAGCCGAGATCGCGAATGGTGCGGAGGTATTGGGCCGCCTTTCCCTGATAGTAGGCGATGGCGAACATGGGATCGTCCACGGCTACATCGACCATGAAGTCGCGGTAGAGCTTGACTTTCTGCTCCACAATGCGCCAGGGCATGGAGATCACGGTCACGGGAAACTTAACGCAGTCCACGTACTCGCCCCACGCTTCGAGCATCTCTTTCACAAAGGACAGGGATTGGGCCTGCTCCAGCACCGTGGTGAGGCCCCGGGTGCGCGGCTTTCGGCTCCGGGGCGCCAGTTCGAGGAAATCCAAAAAGCGTTTTTCCACAGAGAGGCTCCTTTCCGTCGTCTCTTCGGTCTGTTGAGGTCGCTCTAGGTGCCCAGCGTGCTCGGGTGGAACATATCTTCGGGAGCGAATTTTTTTGCCGTCAGGCCTTGCCGGCAGGCATATTCAAGCAGCTTGTCCACCTCGGCCCGCGTCTTGTTCAACCCCCAAGGATAAATGTCAGCACCGCCGACCGTACGCTCCTCCTCCCAGAGCGCCCTGAACCACATGGAGGTCATGTGCACCCTCTGCCATTCAAGCCATCTATAGCATTCCTCCTTGGCATTTTCCCAGGCATGGAACATGCTCAGGGCTACCCAGGGATGCTGGTCGAGCACAGAGGTCTTGATGACCAGCGTGTGCTGGATGGGAAAGAAGCCGGTTTTTTTAAAATATTTTCTCTCCTCTTCCGCATAGTGAGGGATGAGAAAGTCGATGTCCGGGTGGCCAGAGGGCGCCCAGGTCTCCGTAGTGATGCCCGCATCTATGCTGCCCGCCACGATGAGGTCGTGGAGCTTCGCGCCCTTAGGTGTGATCTCCAGTTTGAGCCAGGGAGGCGGCCGCCAGTCACCGATGCCCTCAGCCCGCTCGGCCACCCAGGTGATCGATTGAAGATCTACGCCGTACTCCTCTTCCAGGATGCCCCGTGCCCAGAGCGCCGTGGTCGTGAACCATGACTGAATGCCGACCTTTCTTCCGTTGAGATCGCGGGGAGAGCGGATGCCCGAGCGCTTGTTGATGTAGATGTAGGAGTGGCGGAACATCCGCTTCACGAAGATCGGTATGGCGGTGAGCCCGAGCGACTTATATTCCAGGTCCGCGATGTAGATCCCGGTAAAGAATTCAGCAATATCGAATTTCCCCTCACGCGCCAGGCCCTGGCGGTTCCTATCGTCGCAATTGACATGAATTTCAAGGTCGATGTCCCGGGGCCTGACCCGGCCGTCGATGAGCGGCTGGCTTCGGTCATAGAGGCCGCAGGTCATGGTGAGTTTTAAGGCCATCTGCTTAAACTCAGCATCGGTCTACCGAGTGTCACTTCTTCGCGAACTGCCTGTGGAAGCTCCCGTCGATAAAGTCAGCGACCTTAAACTTGCCCTTCAGCTTTGGTCCTTCGGCCTCCATCAGGAGTTCAAACCCCTTGACCGGGATCCTCCCGTCAAAAGCAAACGACTTCATAAACTCTCTGTAGCCGGGCTCGGCGTATTCGGGCGCAATCCTGACATCATCGACGAGCACCTTCACGCCTCCGGAGGGGTTGGCCTTGAGCCATTCGAGCGCCTTCACGTGCGCCTTAAGATAGCGTGTGACCTTATCGCGTCTTTCCTTAAGGACCCTCGCCATAGCATAATAGCCCAGATAGGGCCAGTCGGTGATGATGTCGTTGAGGTCTGCCAGCATCCGATATCCCTCATTCGCCGCGATCAAGGTCACGGGGAACCACATGATAGTCCCATCCACGCTGCCGCTCTTTAAGGCGGCATAGCGCGCCGGGGTCGAGCCGATCTGCAGGATGGTAACGTCTTTGGCAGGATTTAGACCGAGCTTGGAGATCGCATAACGAGTCAGAAAGTCGGACTGTGCTCCGAATCTGCTCACGGCTAGTTTTTTTCCCTTCAGATCGTTAGGAGATTTGATGCCAGGATGCACGAAAAGCTTAAAAGGCATAAAGTTCGAAATGCCGAAGAAGAAGCGCGCATCCTCGCCGGCGAGCCGGATAGTAAAGACCTCGGTGCCCGAGCCCAGGGCGATATCGATCTCCCCTGCCAGGGCGGCCTGGGAATTGATCGTACCGCTGGTAAAAACGATCGGCTCCACCAATAATCCCTCCTGCTGAAAATAGCCCTGGCGTTTGGCCACCCAGACCGGCAGCGTGGTTGGGGCCAGCGAAGTCAACCCCACCCTCATCCGTTCTTGGCTTTGGGCTGCGGGGGTAAGAAGCATCGACAACAGGAAAAAGAGGCTAACGAACGAAAAAAGAACCCGAAGTTTCCTCATCGCACTCCCTCCTTTCGCCTCTTCAATACTGCAATAGTCCAAGAAGTTCAAATGGTTCAAATCGTTGAACGGTTTGAACGTCTCAAACGGCTGAAACGCTCTCTTTTTGTTTAAGAGCGCGCCAAACTTTTGGCGGGGTGAGGGGGAGATCGTAGAAGCGAATGCCCACAGCATTGGACACGGCGCCAGCGATCGCGGAGGCCACCGAGAGAAGACCTCCCTCACCCATGCCTTTGGAGCCGAAGGGTCCCGGCCCGTTGCCGTTTTCCAGAAGAAAACAATGGAATTCCTTTGGCAGATGTTCGAAGGCCGGAACTCGGTAGTCAATCAGGTTCGGGTTTAGTAGCTGTCCATCTTCGTAGACCATCTCTTCGTAGAGAGCGTGGCCGAGACCGAAGAGCACTGCTCCTTCATCTTGTCCTTCACACTGAACCGGGTTGATGGCCCTCCCCACGTCGGCAACTGAGACATATTTCATCACATGAATCTCACCCGTCTCCGGGTCAACTTCAACCTCGGCGCCACCCCAACCCACCTCCCAGAAGGTCGTGGGCGAGCCCAGAAAAGCCTTTTTGCTTTTCTTGTCCCGGTAAATTCCCCTCCCGACAAGCTCTCCGGCCTTTGTCCCGAAATAGTCGCTGATGACCTTGCCGTACGGAACGGCCTCGCCTTTTTTCGTATGGACCTTTCCATTTTTAAGGGCGAGTTGACTCGACCGCTGGCCTAAGACCTTTGAGGCGGCAGCCAGAAGCTGCCTCTTCACCTCCCGCGCCGCCCTCTGAACCGCAAGGCCCATGACAGTCATGGAGCTGCTGGCGCTGGTGGAGATATCGTAAGGGGTGACGTCCGTATCGAGCTGCGCGACGGAGATTTTGTCCAGGCCCACGGCCAGCTCTTCCGCAACAACTTGGCTCAGCGCGGTGCGTGATCCCTGCCCGATCTCCACAGTACCGGTGTTCAAGACCACACTTCCGTCCGAGGACATCTTCACTGTTGCGCCGGCGATCTTAAAGGTCCCACCGGCATCTTTAATACAGCAGCCCATCCCCTTGCCCGTATAAGGCGTGGTCACCCTCCTCTTCCAGTTGAGCTCCTTGGCAACCTTGAGCAACCCTTCTTTGAGATCGCAGTCGATGGGGGTATCGCCCGCCGTATAGGCCTCGCCCTTTTTGAGGACGTTCTTGAGGCGGAATTCCAGTGGGTCGTGACGCAGCCTCTCGGCCATGAGATCCATTTGGGATTCATAGGCCCATGTGACCTGGACCGAGCCGAATCCCCGAAACGCTCCGGCGGGAACCGTGTTGCTATAGACGCTGTGGGCATCGATTCTCACATGGGGAATCCGATAGGGTCCCATGGCACGGTAGCCGGCCTTCTGCGTCACCCTGGGCCCGGCATCGGCATAGGCTCCAGTGTCCATGTAGACTTGGCAGTCCCTCGCTACCAAGCGCCCGTCTCGATTGACTCCCGTCTTCATCTTTACGCGCGCCGCATGGCGCGTGATGGTTTTGAAGCTCTCGCTGGCGGAGAGGGCGAGCTTTACGGGTCGCCGGCTCTTCCAGGAGAGAGCTGCAGCGATAGGCTCTGACTTGATGTAAAGTTTTCCCCCATAGGCCCCGCCCAGGTAGGGGACGATCACTCGAACCCTGCTGTAGGGCATGTTGAAGATCTCGGCCAGATGGTCGCGCAGGGGAAAGGGATCTTGAGTCGCGGTCCAGACCGTCAGCCGCTCATCCTCGAAATGGGCGATGGTCACATGCGGCTCCAGGGAGTAGTGTTGAACCTTCGGAAAGCGAAAGGTGTCTTCAAAGACATAGTCCGATTTCTCGAATCCCTCTTCGACATCTCCCCGGCTGTAACCGAAATAGGAGCACACGTTGGTGCCCTTGAACTTCTCGGGACGGGCGTAGCTCGAACCGCGCAGCTCGGCCCTTACAGATCCCAGATCGTGGATCAGAGGGGCAGCGGGCGACAGCGCCTCCTCTATATTCGTCGCGTAGGGCAGCTCTTCATACTCAACGTCTATGAGGGAGAGCGCTTCTTCCGCGGTCCCTTCGTCCTCGGCGAGGACAGCGGCCGCCGGATCGCCCACATATCTCACCCTCTCCACCGCCACGATGGTCTGATCCTTGAAGATCGTGCCATAGCGATAGTTGAGGCTCCGGATGTCGTCACGGGTGAGGGTGGCGATGACCCCGGGCAAGGTCAAAGCCTTGCTCGCATCGACCCTGACCAGTTTGGCATGGGGAATGGGGCTTCTTAAGACCTTCGCGAAAGCCATCCCCGGAAGCTTGATATCTCCAGTGTAGACAGCTTTGCCGGTGACCTTCTCGATTCCGTCCAGACGTGGGGCCGGAGTGCCGACGATTCGAAGCGCTTGTCTTGTTCTCATCCTCTAGTTTTCAGCGACCAACGCCAGTCAGAGATTCTTCGTCGCTTTGCTCCTCAGAATGACACGGACTGTCACTCTGAACCCTTCGCATGTCATTCCGAACCTTTTGTCCGTCATCCTGAACGGAGTGAAGGATCTCAGGGCAGGCTCCGTGAAGAGTCTCATGCTTTGCCTACGAGTAGCTTTCTTACTTACGGATCTTCGGGCTCTCTTTCTCGGGAAAATAGAGATCGCAAAACGGGCAGTGGAAATCCATGCCCGAGCCCAGCATGTGGGGATTGGCGACAAAAACCTTCTTGCATTTAGGACAAGTAATTTCTACGGCTTGACCCATATTTTCTCCTCGTTACCCTCTCCCTCTCCCTGACAGGGAGAGGGAGAGGGTGAGGGTCAGATTTTCGATTCCAAGGAAAATTCAATCGTCGTGCTGCGCTCGTCTACGATCACTCTTCTCGCTCGGCCGAGATCGTTCAGCGCGACACTCTCCGGCGCGATCCTCAATTCTTCGGCGATGATCCGCCGGTCCTCAAATTCCCCCGCCTTCACTGCAACGACTTTAAGCGTGCCGCGAATCTTGTTGACGACGAGCGTCGCCAGCGCCTCTCCTTCGACTTCTTCAGCGATGATCAGCAACGGCTGGCCACTCTTCGCCACGCCCTCCAGGGTTGGCAGGAGAGCCTTCGTGCTGGAGATCTTCTCACACACCAGCACATAAGCGTTCTCATACACGCATTCCATTCGCTCCGGATCGGTCACGAAGTAGGGCGCGAGATAGCCGCCGTCGAAACGCAAAGTCTTCAGCACCAGTAAGTTGTCCTATCTACTGGAATGTGTTGCAAGACTTCACCCGGAATGAAGTCTTCCAGCTTGATCCGCTCCATGGCATCCTCCGGGCACTTGGAGACCGGCGAGAACGGACGGTCAAGCGGACGCGTCGCATCCACGATCATCCCCGATGTCTTGATCTCATCGACCAGCGACGGGTCCAAGAAGTTCCCGCGAAACAGGGGTTGCAGAATCGAAACCTGGCAATGAGGCTGCACCCTGGTCGCTAGCGCCCAGAGGATATCGGTCGGGTTGAAGACATCGATGTCATCGTCGAAGACAAAGACGTTTTTGGTGTGATCGAACGTCAGGGCAGCGGCCGCGGCCCGCCCCGGATCTCCCTCGGACATCTTCTTCATAGAGATGAAGACGTTGTAGTGAGCGTGACGTCCCATTTTACAGACAGCCGTCACCCCGGGGACGGCTTCACGGCAGCGGCGCAGATAGGCCCCTTCCCGGGGCAGATCCATCCAGGGCTTGTCCCCTTCCGGAGTGATCACCGACTGGTACATGGCTCCGTTTCTGTAGTTGACGGCCCGGACCTGATACTCCACGCAGGTGGTGTAGCGCTGCGGCCCGAGATAGCCGGGAGCCTCTCCGAAGGGCCCCTCGACCACCCGCTTTCCGGGGATCAGCGCCCCCTCGATGACGACCTCGGCATCCGCCGGTATCAGAAGCCTCTCCCCCCAAGTCTCCGAAGGAGTCAGGCGCAGAGACTCCTGCAGGTAGCCGCCGATGACATCGAATTCGCTCACTTCAAATGGACCGCTGTAGCAGGCCCCCATATGGTAGGCGGGGTGATGGCCGAGGACCGTCGCCACGGGACACTCCTGATTGTTCTCCTCATGGTCCCTGAAAATCTTCCACAAATGGCGCGGAGAGGCATAAAGGGCCGTGGTGTTTTTCGACTTTACCTCCATGCGGTGGTAGGAGCAGTTGTAGGTGCCGGTCTTGCGGTCCCTCGTGATGGTGGAGAGAACGATGTAAGGGCCGCCGTCCATATAATGGTGGCGCATCACCGGGATGTCGTAGATGTCTACCTCCTTGCCGACCTTGACGTTCTCTTTAACCGGCGCATCTTTCTTATCGACCACGATGGGCGGAATCCTGTGTTCCTCCCTCTCCAGACAGACCTCCGCCATCCGAGCGCGGTTCATTTCTTTGGGAACGCCCAGGGCGATCTGCGTCTTGCGCTGGGAGATCTCGCAGTTCATGACCAGCTTCATCGGGCTCACCCGGCCATGCAAACCCAGCGGGCGGTCGAAGATGATGATGGGGAATTTCTTCAGCGCGCCCATGTGCTTGATGATGGCGGTGACGTCGTAGTTGGCCGGGTTAACTTCCTTGGTAATGTGAATCACTTCATTGGGTATCTCCCTGCGGCAATCTTCCAGAAAGGTCCTAAGGCTCTTCGGCATGGACTCCTCCTTGGCAGAAAAAATTTATCCAAATTTTATACATCTTCCTACCGTGAACTTCCGACCGTGTCAACGCCCCACAGGCTGTTGTGCGCACAGGCTGTTGTTTAACAACCAAAAGTTTGGGCTCGCTCCACCACCCTCGCGGTTGGTCCAGCGGGGCCTTTGACCAATTCCTGGCCGCCCCCCTTCCTTCGAGAAAGCGAAAGCCAATTGAATTTTCCTGACTAGAGATCGTCTATATCAGGCGATAGGTAGGGCAGAAGGGAACATGGAAGCTGCCTCTTAGACGGGGCAAAGGATCTGCCTGAGCATAGATCGGACGGCGCCTGTTCTTTTGCAACTTGGAGCAGGATGCCTTACTGTCCCGATTCAAGCGATCAAGTGATTTCGAAGGTACTTGTCTTCCCACGTAGATAGAGGTCCCAAGAATTTATGATATCCCGTCCAATGAGAGCATAATCATCGCTAGAGGATATAACCCTAACGATATAATCACCAACATCTCGAATAAAAACCTTGACAGAATAAACATCAGCTAGCCTTTCTGATGGAGCTCCCTCATATCCCACTGCAAGAAGTTGATCCACCAACTTTAGCTGAAGGTTCTCGATAAACTTTCTCGGTATCACCGTTATATCAGCCCCAGAATCGACTAATGCCTCGACGGGGGTTGGGGGAGAAGCGAGGACTCCAGGGCTCGAAAGAAAAATTTCGAGTACTGGAGCGGGAGGACTAAACTTGGTTGGAGTATCGTTATACTTCTTTACGAACGGCATCAACGCGCTGTTTACTTACTCTTGGAGATGGAATTCTTAAAACAACAGGCTCGCTCTCCACGAGGGGCATATAGATCGTTTGATACCCAAACTTCTCATACACCCGTCTTGCAAGATCAGAAAAATTCCTGTCATGGTCCACGATGGTACTATCGAGAATAGCGATAAAGTTACCCTTATATTTTTCAAGAATCTGCGCCTTGTTTTCCTGAAAATATTTCTTCGCCTCCTGGAATTTTAGATAGTCTGCTGGTTGAGACCCCTCGCCTGGAACGTCAGCGACAGACAAGTCTTCCCACGGCAGAGTATTTTTGAAAACTTGTGGTGAAACAAAGTTCACAACAAACGCGTCGTTAGGATCGGCGGCCCTTAGTTGGAGGGAAGGACTGCTTTGGGCCGGATTAAGATAATATCTGGAGCCGATGGTCACAGTAGCCGCAAATTGGTGCTCAGACGTATATGGTTGATTCATGGCAAGATCTCCTCCCATGAAGTGGATTGAACATTGACGTTGGCGGTGACCTGATTTGAGGGCAGTACAGATTTTTGCAGAACGCCTTTAAAAAGAAAAGCGTGGGTAACCTGTTCGCTTTCAATAAATGCGGCTCTCTGCTCGAAATTCTTGGTACTCTCTTCTCCCAACAGCATCAAAGGATTGTAGGGTTTCCCGAGCTCAATTTCATCAGCGTAGGATTCATATACCGCCCAAATAGCGTCTTCCATTCCACCGGTCGCAAATTCAACGTTAAGGCCCAAATCTTTTGCCTCGTCCCGCGTTACAGGATAGTTATGGATAGTGATAAGCCCGGTCAGGTGATCTATGATTTTTTGTATCTTCCTTGCGTCACGCTTGGGTTTCATGTGGAGTTTCAATAGTTTCTCAGACAAGGTCTTTGCCATTCGATACCCTCTATATATGTTCCCTAGAGCGAGTGGGTGAATTTTCTCACTGAGCTGATTAAACACAGCTACCATTTCTTGATCCCTGATCCCGGCCCTTTCTCTCGCAAGCAAAAAGTAAGAATTTACATCTTCGACACTTATTTCCATTTTCTGCTGAGGATTTT
>Ga0137796_10002349_pt1 | contig 10211 bp, 14 predicted proteins | sample OV2TP3_FD_97704 | JGI IMG/M metagenome (GOLD analysis project Ga0137796, IMG submission 97704)
ACCAGACGTGGAGGTTCAAGCGTATGAACAGCACAGCGTATCCGGACTCTATTGCATCGAGCTTGAGAGACGCCTCCGGCGGAAACCGCTCGGAGGCCGATGTTCGCTACGAGGACAGGGAGGTCCTCACGAAGGAGGGGGCGTCCTTATTCCGAGACCAAGGTGTGCTGTTAAGGGGAACGAGACTAACAGACACAGCAGCTAGGGAGCGAATTGAGGGCGCGACGCACCAGGCGTGCAGTGTGAAGCGTATTCAACCGTGGAGCGTACCACAGCTGTATTGCATCGCGCCCGAAAGGCACTTCCAGGCTGCCTGTGAGATTACAGCTGGAAAGCTCTCTTCTCCGAAACACACTTCGACCGCAACCGAGAGCGCGTTCCCCAAGAAAGCCCTGCGCTCGGAAGACTCGCCCCCGAGGAGCAGCTTGTGGATATTGTTGCCTTGACGATCTCCGTCGCTCGGGCCTATCATGAAGGGCAAACAGGCTCTGCGATGAAACTCGAAGGTCAAGTGGCTGTCATCACCGGTGCCGGAAAAGGGATCGGAAAGAAGATCGCCCTTCTTTTTGCCCAGGAGGGCGCCCATCTAACCTTATTAGGGCCTGAGCTCTCAGACCTTGACGGGGTCAAGGAAGATATCGAACTCGCGCATCGAAACTGCCTTGTCCGTAAGGCGGATGTGGCCGATGAGACTCAGGTCAATTCCGTAGTCGAAGCGGCAGTCAAGGAATTTGGTCAGATCGATATCTTAGTTAATAATGCTTCAATTCTTGGACCTACTGCTCCGATTGCTCGTCTGTCACGCACGGATTGGGACCGTGAGCTGGCGGTTAACTTGACTGGGTCCTTTCTCTGCGCCAAGGCCGTGCTCTCAGGGATGATCGAGCGGAGGAGAGGAAAGATCATTAATATCTCCTCGGTGGCCGGGCAGAAGGCCTATCCGCTGAGGTCTCCCTATGCGGTGTCCAAGTGGGGTCTGATCGGATTCACGCGGACCCTGGCCCAGGAAGTGGGATGCTACGACATTCAGGTCAATGCCGTCGCCCCGGGACCAGTTCGCGGCAAGAGGATGGAGCGCGTGATGGACCAACGGGCGAAAGAGACCGGCGCTCCGATAGGGGAGATCGAGAAGGGCTATTTGGATGCGCTGGCGTTGGGACGGATGGTTGAAGAGGAAGACGTGGCACGGATGGTGCTGTTTCTCGCCTCCAAAGAGGCGGATAATATTACCGGGCAGGTCTTCAATGTATGCTCCGGTTACAAACTCTAGAGATCAAGGAGGATAAGCATGCTGGTTCAAGAGCGGCGCGATAGAGGGCTTAAGCTGCTGGAGCAGATGCTGGGCGAGAAGCGGGCTCAGGAAACCAGGGAGGCGTGGCAAAAGCTGTGCCCTGATTTTGAGAGTTATGTGCTGGAGTTTCTCGCGGGAGAGATTTGGTCTAGGACCGGACTGCCGTTAAAGATTAAAAGCCTCTGCACCATATCCGCCCTCGCGGCGCTGGGACGCCCCCAGGGCCTGGAGCTCAACATACGCATGGGATTGAAAAATGGGGCGACGCGAGAGGAGATTGTTGAGACCCTTTTGCAGATTGCGCCTTACGCCGGTTTTCCCGCCTGTTGGGAGGGGCTGCAGGTCGCCCAGAGGGTTTTCCAGGATGAGAAGTGAACCCGAAGCCGACATTGATCGGCCCAAGGAATCCCCGCTGCAGTGCAGTTAGGGGTCAAGGCCGTAAAGTCAGATGGCGGGAGATCCCGTATTCTTTGAGCTTGCGAAAGAGAGTAGCCTTGGAGATCCCCAGCGCCATGGCTGCCCTGGTGGCGTTGTTCCTGAGTTGAGAGAGAGCGTCCATGATAGCCTTCCGTTCCAACTCACTGAGGGGCACAATGGACAGCGGGCTGGCTGTGGGGGCCATGGACCTGTTTTCGGGGACAATGTCCGAAGGGGCCGCGTTGGGTCTGATCTCTTCAGGGAGAACCTCCGGCTCGATCCCATGGCCCGCAGACAAGACCACGGCCCGCTCCATCGCATTGCGCAGTTCGCGAACGTTGCCAGGCCAGCTGTACTCGAGGAGAAGCCGTTCTGCCTCGCGCGAGAGACGCTTTTTTCGCCCTCCCTTTCTCCTCCTCGCCTGCATCTCAAGGAAGTGCCGAGCGAGCGGGAGGATGTCTTCGCGTCGCTCCCGTAAAGGCGGGAGATTCAACGTAAAGGTATTGATCCGGTAATAGAGGTCCTGGCGGAAATAGCCCCTTTCCATTTGTTGAAGAAGGTTCTGATTCGTCGCCGCCACGATCCGGATGTCGACCGGTATTTTTTCGTGGCCCCCTACCCGTTCGATCTCCGCGTTCTCCAGGACCCGGAGAATCTTTGCCTGGGTATTCAAAGGCATGTCCCCGATTTCGTCCAGGAAGGCCGTTCCCTTATGGGCCAGCTCGAATTTGCCGATTCTCCTTTCCGTTGCTCCTGTAAACGACCCTTTCTCATGCCCGAAGAGCTCGCTCTCGAGTAGGGTCTCTGGAATGGCCGCGCAATTGATGGCCACGAACTGTCCTGTGTAACGCCGCCCGGAGAAATGAAGCAGCCTTGCGATGACCTCTTTCCCGGTTCCGTTTTCTCCCTGGATCAGGACGCTGCTGGTCTCGTCCTTGATGATGTCCACCAAGGAAAAGACCTCCTTCATCTTTTCGCTGGGTGTCTTGATCAGAAAAAGGTCTTTTATCGCCAACACCTGTGCGCGCAACGCGGGCAGGACCTGTTTCAAGCTGTCCAGGAGACGGGAAAAGTCCTCCTTCTCGTCTCCCGTCATCGCGAGATGATCGAACAGGGGCTCGCTCTTACCCCTGCTTTCCATTGCTGGGTCCGATCCATTAGTCAACGCCACTACCGGGATATTCGGCCGCAATTTTTGGATCTGTTTTAACGTGCTCAATCGGTCGGGAGGAGGAAGGTCCCACTCGATGATCACGGCCGAGTAGGACTTCATGTCTTCAGGCGTCAGACTCAGATTCCCGGAGGGAAACTGCTCGGCCTTGATCCCGAGGTCGCTTAGAGCCGTGAAAAGAGGTTTGTATCTTTTTGAGCCACCGATGATTAGGATTGGACTCAACATGATACCGCATTGTAATATTGAGGCCGTAGTAAATGCAAGAGCAACAAATCCAGACGACTCGAGGGTAAAAGTTAGGCGCCCTGCCAGACGCGTAGGGCCAAAAGGATTCCGCTACCGATGAGCACAGCTCCTGAAACGTGATGGATAAGAGGCTCAAGGTTTGGCGGCAGTAATGTCTTTCCGCGCGCCACTAGATAGATCACCACTGAGGTAAAGGCGCTGGCGCCCAGCCAGAAACCCACGGGGAATACCAAAGCAGCCCAGAGCCCGCCATCTTCAAAGCCCTGCTGGATAAAACGGGAACCTATGGTCCCCCAATAGAGATAGGGATAGGGACTCGTGAGGTGAATCAGCGTGCCTTTCAAAAAAGAGGGGAGTTCCTTGCTCGCTGTAGGTTTGAATGAAGAAGGATGAGGGATGTCGCCTTCTTCCTTTCTCCTAGCTCCTGCCCAAATTGACTGTAAGCCTAACCAGAAAAGGAGGGCCGCGCCAATCAAGCCAAGGACAGCTGCTCCTCTTCCGGAAAAAAGCGAGGCTTGGACAAAAAGCGCTAAGGGTATCATGACCACGGCATCCATCAACACGGGAGCCATCATGGTCGCAAGACCAGCCCTGAAGCCCTTTCTCAACGTCTCGGTGACGACTAGAATGATTATCGGCCCGGGGATCGAGGCTACAGAGAAGCCCATGGCAAAGGCAAAAGAGAAGGTCACGGAAGGTAACCTAGAGCCTTTCTTGTCTAGCGTCAATCGTTAAAGGAACAGGCCCGTCGATTGACAACCCTCTGGAAAGTGGTTATTTTTGCAGGAAATTTATAGCATGAGGATAAGCAATGCCCATCTACGAGTATAACTGCCGGAAATGTGGCCATTTTGAGGTGACGCAAAAGATCACAGATGAGCCTTTGAGCCGCTGTCCTACCTGTAAGGGGAAAGTAAGGAAACTCATCTCCAATACCTATTTTCAGCTCAAAGGGAGTGGCTGGTATATTACAGATTACGCCCGTAAAGAGAAGGGGCCGAAAGAGGAGAGGGGGGAAAAGACTCCTGCGGCAGAGGCCGCCAAAGGGGACGGCAAAGCCGGGGCCGGTTCGGATGGAGAGAAGCCTTCGGCGGGGAAAAAGCCAGCCAAGACCGCAGCCAAAGAAACCACAGCTCCTCAAGTCAATAAAGCAAACGCGTAGCTGCCTGCCGAGCGGGAGTCCCTGGACGGAAATGCATATCCGGGCTCTCCATGAGTGGGATGTCGGGGTCTCCCGCGCCACGGAGATCCAGCAGATGCTTCGTCCCCGAGTTTCCCTCAGAGACTCGACGAATCTTAAAAGACTTCGCCGGATTGGTGGCGCGGACGTCTCCTACGTCCAAGATCAAGAGACCATTTATGGTGGGGTGGTGGTTCTGAGCTTTCCTGACCTTGAGGTTGTCGAAAAAGGATGGGCTAGGGGTAGAGTTTCCTTTCCATACATTCCCGGCCTCTTGAGCTTCCGCGAAGCGCCCATACTCCTAAAGGCCCTTTCCCTACTCGATCAAACTCCAGACGTAGTGATCTTCGACGGACAAGGTATTGCCCATCCTCGAGGCCTGGGATTGGCGTCCCACATGGGTTTGGTTCTCGACTTTCCCTCTGTAGGGTGCGCCAAGACTAGATTTGTCGGTGAGTATCGTGAAGTAGGAAGGAAGAGAGGCTCTTTTAGTTGGCTTGAGTTTGGAGGAAAACGGGTGGGAACAGTGGTCCGCACGCGCGCGAACGTCAAGCCAGTCTTTGTCTCCCCCGGTCATCGGATCAGCCTTAGGACAGCGACTCGTTTGGTGCTGGCCACCTGCCGGGGCTACCGGCTTCCAGAACCCATTCGTCTGGCACACCAGTTAGTAAACGGGCTGAAAAGAAAACAAGAGGAGTAAGTTTGCATCGGTCCCTCAATGCCCTGCATTGACAGCCCTTTAAGGCTGCGATAGATCAAGGCCGGTTAGCCGACATGAAACTGAAGCCGCTTTTCTGTACTGTCGCGATTTTTCTTTCTTTTCTGACCTTCGCCTGCGAGCCAATCAACAAATTAACCGCCACCAAGATCAAGGACATTCTCGATCAGCCGCGCAAGTACGAGGATAAGGAAGTCACGGTCTATGGAACCGTGACAAACGCGGTATCGCTCCTCGTTGTCAAATATTTCGAGTTGCAGGATGACACCGCAACCATCAAAGGTCGTGACCGATAAGTTGCTCCCGACCAAGGGAGAGAAACTAAGGGTGACGGGGCGGATGGTGGCGATGGAAATAGGCACCGAGCGCTTGATTGTGCTGCGGGAGACGGATGATGTGAAGTCCCGGGGAGAAAAATGAGGTTGGATGATTCTAGTTTAGTTGCTGGTGCCGGAGTTGATCGAGCCGCTCTTGGAGCTGGTCTAATTTCTGCCTACGCTGGGAGTGGTCTTGCCGCTGCTCACGCTGGACTTCGTTGAACTGCTGCTTCTGCCAGGGCCGGTCTTGTTGCTCTCCGCGCTGGAGCTGATCCAGTTGCTGCTCGTGGCGGAGCTGGCTTTGCCGCTCCTCAAGCTGGAGTTGGTTTAACTGTTGTCGCAGCTGGTAAAGCTGGTACTGCCGTTGGATCTGGTCCGCCGGCGGGCTCTGTAGCCGGTTCAACCGCTGGTGAATCTGGTCTATTTTTTGCTGGTACTGCAGATGGTTGAGCCGCTGCGCGCGCTCGAGCTGGTCTAATCGCTGCTGCCGGAGGAGCCGGCTCAGCGCCTGCTGGCGCTGAGTGAGCGGGTCTTCTGCGGCCCGGGCGAAGTCACTCACCAGGAAGAAATAGAGGCCCAAACCAGCAATGACGCTAAGAGTTGAAGGGAGCTTTTTCAAGGATATCCCTCTTATCGGCTATACCTGTGAGGAGTTTGCACTCTCCCTGGAGCATATTCAAGCTGCAGCGGGCCTTCTCGTGGAAGGCTAACGGATCTTGCTCGCCTCGCTAAAGATGAGGCCAAGAGAGAACTTCTCAATTACGCCGCTGGAGAATACCTGGAAGGAAAGGAGTGCTTGATCTCTCTCATCGGTTTCATCGTGCAGGAAGTGGATCGGGGCCGGCAAGCTTTTTATACAGCTGAACGACCTCTGAGTCTCGGGGCAATTCTTTGATCGCCCGCTCTAGCTCTTCGCCGCCGAGGGGCGCAGGATCATCGCCCATAAGTTTTTTAAACTCTGCGCGAAATTCCGGATCCGCAAACGCCTTGCGCATGGCTTCGCGGATGATGTGAACGCGCTCTTTGGGCGCTCCCGGAGGGAATATGTAGGGCCAGCGCGGGTACTGGAAGGCGCGGAACATGTCGAGTAGCTTTCGTTCCGTCTCCGACTTGGCAAAGCTTCCCAGTTCGGGCACGTGAGCAAATAAGGGGTGATGACGGCCCTTGGGAACCGTAAGCGTAGCGTGGAAGTTTACCAGCTTCTTTTCGATCCACTCAGGCTTCTCCACGACAAATCGGGCCGCCCCGGTGGAATGAGCATCCAGCTCGCCGCGCATTAGAGCTATGTAGATTTCAGGACCGATAAAGCCGGTCACGAACTTCGGCTCTTTCAAATTAAGAAGATACGCGGCGAAGCGCGCTGTGACATAGACCGGATGCCCGACCGCGTGACCGCCAAACCTGAGGCCGCTGGCAGCTCGTAGTTTCTCCATGGTGTCTAACCCCATCTCCCCCTTGGTATAGAAGATGTAGGGGTCACCGGTATCCGTCGATCCGAGGTAAATCAGTTTATCGAGATCGTATGCGCTTCCGGGGAGGCCCAAGATCGGCCCTACCACCAATCCCGCGCCGATCGATCCTATAGTCAGTCCGTCGGGCCGGGTAGAATTATAAATGACGTTTGCGGCTTTTCTCCCGGCAGCGCCTGATACAAATTCAAGCATTAAACTGGGTTGTCCGGGGATATGTTTTTCCAGGACCCGCATCAGGGCTCTCGTCTGGAACTCTCCAGAGCCTCCGGGCCCGCCGCCGCGAAGTATTTTGATCGTTTTCCCCTTGTAGAAGTCCGCTTGGGAGAATGCATTATCCGCTGGCAAAATAGCCACTAGCCCAACCGAAATCGCGTGAACGAACGCGTAAAGCGCCAGCCTGTTGAGTGTTTTCATGGACACCTCCCGCAAAGAGTGAGATCATTCAATCGACTCAAGCACGTTGGGAAGCGATGTGTTGCCTGTACTATGGTGGACAAAGGCTGTCAAGCCCATGTGTCTGGATCCCAGCGATTCCACATCCAAGCACTCTGGTGTCCTCGAGACTAGATCCTGGGAGCCGTACTCTATCCCTCAGTTGCAGCTATAGTCCGCGGAAATCCCGCATCGCTAATACAACATACAAGACGCGACCCCATATCCACATATCCGCACCACTCGACAAAGTCCCGCACCCGCTGGTCGGCCACCGTGAAAAACGGGCGGAGAAAGTCACGGTAATCGGCGAGGGCAGCGGAGTGAAGATGGAAAACGCTCATGTGCGAGCTCCAGCAGCCTGCCCGGATAGGAACCAACGCGCCGCGGGATGAACGGCAATTTCGGCTGGCAGCTCTTGCGCGCTCTCCGGCGTCAGCGTGATCAGGTGCAAGCTCGCGTCTGGGTATTCGGCGGCAGCGGCCAAAAGCGCACGCGTTTCGCGCTCGCGCGTCGCGGGATCGTCGAGATCCGCTGAGACCTGAATCAACTCCGTCTCGCCGCCCGCGCGGCGGGCGAGAAAATCTATCTCGTGCCCCTCGCGGGTGCGCACGTAAGTGACGCTCACACCCCGCCGCTCCAACTCCACTCGCATCGCTGTCTCCAACGCATGTCCGAGGTTGGCACGTCCGCTGCGGTCGAACACTGGAATCAGCCCAGGATCCACCGGGTACGCCTTTCGGGGGTTCACCATGCGCCGACGCTCGGAGGCCGCCTCCACCCACACTGTGCGCACGAGAAAACAGTCCTCCAAATAGCTTAGAAGCTGGTGCACCGTGTCTTTAGAGATCGCGATCCCCTGCGACTTTAACGCCCCATAAAACTTCTCCACGCTGAACAGCGACGCCGGATTGCCCAGCAGATGGCGCACAAGCCAGCGCAGACCGGCAACATTGGTGACCCCGTGCCGTTCGACCACATCCCGTATCAGCGCGACGTCCACATAGTCGCTGAGCAAGCGCTGGCGCGCCACGATATCGAGGCCCTGCGCCTCAGGAAATCCGCCGCCGCCGAGGTAGTCTAGGAACGCACGCTCCAACGCTGAACGCTGCGACGAGGGCAAAAAATCCGGCGCCTCTGGTACCTCCTGCCCATGGTGGCGCAAATACTCCTCGAAGCTGAAGGGATGGATGACCACTTCCCACGCGCGCCCGCGCATGGCCGTGGCGATCTCACGGCTGAGCAGGGCGGCCGAAGAGCCGCTAATGAAGATCTCCACCTTTTCGGTATCGAGCAGCCGCCGCACGAAGCGCTCCCAGCCGGGCGCCACCTGGATTTCGTCGAAACACCAGGTGACGGTCTCCCGCCCACGCAGCGCTGGGTAGCGACGGTAGTACTCTTCGATGAGGAGGTGGAGGTCCTTTGCCGCCAGTCCCGCGAGCCTCTCGTCCTCGAAATTGATGTAAGGCAATCTCTCGCGGCCCACCCCGGCCTGGAGCCGCTCACGGCGGAGCTGATGCAGAAAAGTAGTTTTGCCCGCGCGGCGCATGCCAACCACGGCTGTCGCCTTGCCCGGAAAACTCACAGCCCCGTAAACGCGGCGCGGAGTCGCTTCTACAAGAGGGCCGGTGAAGGAGTCGGCAAGATTGTCCGCGAGCTGAGCGCGAAACGGCTGAATAGGACTGGGTTTCATGGTGGGCATTTTATCCTTATAATAAGGAGAAAATCAACCATATTTCTCCTGCAAATAAGGAGAAAGCCGCATCATGTCCGGCTATTGCCCGCTTCAGGCGCGGCAATCTCGAGGTTCAGCACCAAAATCCGGCGCAAGATCTCGCGGCGAGCGGTGGGCCGTAGCGTTTCCAGGGTAAGCCATGTATTAGCGGCATTACGGCTGGCAGAGGTCGTAAGGTATGAAACAGCGGCGGGCCAGATACCGGCTGAAGCATCCACGCCAAGTGCGGCAGATCCTCAGGGCCCTATCGGAATTCATCGACTCCGCCTCGCACCCCGGGTGATTGTTGCGGATTTGCGCAATTGAGCAAACATGGCATCTATCAGGGTGGAGGAGCTAGCGAGTCCCTCCAGCGATTCATCGTTATTCAAAAAAGACTCCCGACCCCTTAAAATCCTCTGGTACTGACAAGTGATAGAATGGGTCCGGGCTGTTCTTCTTGACCTACAAGTCCGACCGCATAGGGATCGTGGAATCCATTGAAAGTTAACAAGATTTTCATGCTTTGCAGCTCTCAGACAAATCGTAAGACTTATAGCCGATTTTTCTGCCGATTTTACACGATTTTGCGGCAGTGAGACAAGAGCGATTTATAGGCAAGGCGGAGACCCGAGGGAGGATTCCTATCTGGGTCAGCCTTCCCTTGACCGATATTCCTGCCTGAAATAGACTCTGTTTCGGTCGCTCCGACACGCAGTGACAGAGGTAAGTAAGGAGGGTCTCCATATGCAGCCAAGAGTGGATCATTTGGCTTTCGTGGTGAGAGATCTGGAGCGCTCGGTGAAGTTCTACCGAGAGGTCTTTGGCGGGGAGGTCGGCCGATCGCGAGGATTCGATGAAAAAGATCGAAAGGCGGGCCGTCCGGTCCATACTTTAGTCAAAGTCGGAGATTATGGTTTTGACCTTTTCTTAGAGGATCCCAAAGATCCCCCAAAGCCCAAAGCCCGCTTTCTCCATTTCGCCTTTAGCGTCCGCCCCGAAGAGATCGACGAGGTCTTAGGACGTTTGCAAAGGCTCAACATCCCTTACGACGGCCCGAAGGTTCATGGTGGATCGACCAGCATCTCGATTTATTTCTCCGATCCCGATGGCTATCAGTTGGAGTTCTCGGCAAAATTTCCCGATGCCGAAACACATAGACGAGAGATGCAGCGCCTCGGGGCTACCTACGGCGGCACCGGGACCAAAACCTACGAGTGGCAGGGGTGATGGAAAGACCGCTGATTCCC
>Ga0137796_10002350_pt1 | contig 10210 bp, 2 predicted proteins | sample OV2TP3_FD_97704 | JGI IMG/M metagenome (GOLD analysis project Ga0137796, IMG submission 97704)
CGAAGCGCATCCCCTGGCTGATCTGGCCGAAGCTCTTGCTCTGTTCATCCACGCCTATGAGGAGGCCCATGCCAACATCCCCGAGGCGACGGGTCCGGAGGTGTTGAAGTCGCTCATGGAAGCGCACGGCCTGACGCAGTCCGATCTGCCGGAGATCGGAAGCCAGGGGGTCGTGTCAGAAATCCTCTCCGGCAAACGTGGACTGAACATTCGACAGATCCGCCGGCTGGCCAAGCGATTTGGAGTCTCCCCTGCCGTCTTCATCGCGACTACATGAGCAAGAAGCGCCCGTGGACGACTCCGATGTATCATTGAAAGCGGCATCCGAAGATTGTTAAGATTCCCCGACGCTTCCCCGACCAGGTCCACCTGATTGCGCTCCTTCGCGGTTAAAGTAGCCTGTCCCCATTTCCGGGTTCCCTACTACTGACGCTTTGGGTGGTTCGGCTACAGGCTGGGGAGCTACGGGCTTCTTAGGTGCTTCAGGTGTCCTAGCTGCTACAGGTTGACTGGGCGCTACAGCCTCTGGCTTAGTTTCTTCCTTTCCCCGAGAGCCGATGAACCCGCTTTGAGATAACGCGACGATCAGGCCGGCTATCGCCGTAACGAGTCCAGCGAGCGCGGTAATAATTCCAGGGAGAGTGGAGAAAAAAGACTTCTCCTCACTCATGATTCCTTTACCTCCAGAGACTGATATTTCGAATTCGAAATATCCCGCACTCTTTTACAGTAAGTCCTGCATGCACGATTCAAGACCTGACCCCGCGCTCTCTCTCGCAGCCTCACCCTCTCTTCCGTATGAACTCGGTGACATATCGGGGAAAATAGCGCTTTTGTATTTCCCCCATTCCTCCTGTCACTATTACTCGATGGCGTGTCTGATTTCAGGATTGCGTGGCATTCCTCTCTCAGGTTCTACAGCCTCCCTTGCTCGCAATTCTACCCGGCCTTCCGTCGGCCTTCTGCTCCGATACGATTCCCTGAGTTCGTCGAGCAGTTCCTTGGTGTGACGAACATTCTCCTCTATGCGCGCCAATTGAATGGTCATATAAAGAAGAAATAATTGGCCTGATGTGACCTCGGTTCCTTCCGACGATTGCAACATAGGATCGGGATTTCCACCGGTATTCATAATGTTATGCAGTATTGTGTCGTCATCCGCGCTTGGATTGCTCTGCTGAATGTCTTCGATGCGGTTTTCAGGATCCCAGGGATGGCGCAGATTGGCTGTATGCAGCAGTTCGTGAGTCAAAGTTCGGGCGATCTCTTCATTAGTTCCCGTTCTTGCCAGATCGACGACGGCAAATCGAATACCAGGGGATGCCTCTCCCTTTTTTATGCGGACAGACTGAGCCGTTATCTGAACGTCTCTGGAAAGATCCAGGTCTACGTACTGCACATAAATGTGATTCGTAATGTCCTCGGGGAGTTCGTTTATGATCTCGTAGTTCAAGGTGGCAGAATAGTGTATTCCTGTCTTTTCGTCATACTTGGTAAGTGTGTTCTCAAACTCGGACTTAGCAAAGCGCATGAACTCCCGGATCTCTTTCCTGGAAGCATGGAGCGATCTGTTTAAGACCTTTACGCTCACCGTGAAATGTATGCGCACCTGACCATCTCGGGTTTCGTATCGCGCAGACCAGTTCAGGTGTGGCGGCACGGCCTCTTCGCCGGATTCGTCTACAAAGTTTATAGGGGTGCTTTTCACGAATTCATACAGGTTAAGCCCATCTGCCGTATGCCTTCGGTCGGCGCTTACCCAGCGCGCCAGCCAAGCTGCATAATACCGCGCCCCGTGGTAATAGAAGCCACTCTCCTCATCTCGCTCCTTACCCGTATAGCGGTAACGTTTAAGACTCACTTCCGCCACGTTTCTACCGGCCTGATAGGACGTAGTCCCGTAGGGGTGGTATTCTTCGTAGGAGATGACTGCCCCGTCGTCATCTAATTCAAGGGACGCCGAGCCGAGATGGTTGTTTAGTTGGTAGCGGATCTGGGGCGCGGGCGAAGGAACCACTGCACCCTCATCATGGGTTTTGGTCTCCACTAGGGCCACACGGCGGCTGCCGTATATTGGCTGTGAAGCTTCCCGCTTTGGCTTCGTTTCTGTGTCTTCGTCTGTTTCGGCCGCGAAGCCTGGTTCATCCATAACGTGCAGGGTTTCGCGCTCAAGCTTGAGGCCGTTACCATTGCGCTGGCGGAAGATCTCAAAGCCGCCCACATAGATGCGTTCTTCAATCAGCGCCCCGTTGTTTTTCTCCACAACTTTGCGCACCCGCTGGCCTGCCGTGTCGTAAACATAGTAGGCTTTTCCACCGCCACCCAGGTCCACCATCTGCAACTGGTCTTCGAAGTCCCATTGCATGTGAGGCAGGTGCGGCATCTTGGTCATGTTGCCGTGGGCATCGTATTCGTACCTTTCGGGTAGCGGCGTATTGTCCGGGTCACCTGGCAGGTTCGTGCTGCGCAGCCGGTTGTTACTGTCCTCATACTCGTAACGGCGCGTCCAACTGCCTGTAGGACCGGCTCCATGGATCATTTTTAGGATGTTACCTACCTGGTCGTATTCATATTTCTCGTCATACGGGCGCATCTTGTTCCAATCGTTAGGGTGGGGCAGGTTCATGCGCGTAGAATCGTTGAAGTCGTAGTGGGGCTTAAGTTGAGGCATATGCTCGGGAAGGTTATTTGAAGTCTGACCCACATGCTCGCGCCCGTTTGCTTGAATGAGGCGATAGATCGCGTCGTAGGTGTATTGCATCGCCGGAGCCATCTGCGCGTTGTTAAAGAAAATCATCTGCTGGGCTTCATCTCGAATTTCCGTGATGTTGCCCACAGGATCGTACGTGTAGGTCAAGTTTTGTAAGGTGGCATTGTCGGTTGGGCGGATGGTCTTTAGGTTGATCAAACGGAACGTCTTCTCATCATACTTGTACTCTGTCTTGACCCCGCTTCCATACTCGATGGACTCCCGTTGGCCCTTGGCGTTATAGTCGATATCCTTCACGAACGGCGTCCAGTCTTGAGCGTCGCGCAGCCGAACGTCCAGTTTCTCCAGGAGGTTCGCCTCATTATAAGTCGGCCGGATTACGCTCTTATCTGGAGTGGTTAGGCTTGTAGGTCGATTGAGCGCGTCGTAGGTTGTACTGCTGGTAAAAATCTCATTTTCTAGCTGGAGATTCTGCAGCCAGTTCACCTGGCCTTTATAATCTTGCAGTAATTGCCGTTTGCTGCTTAGCAGATTACCCTTGAAGTCATATTGCTCATTGGTAACAACTCCAGCGCCATCAAAAACTTGGAAGACCTTGCCCCGATGGTTATTTGCAATGCCTTGTGCCTCGCCATAGACTGTCCGCTCGGCTAGAACCTCTGGGCCATCTCCTTGCCGCACGAATAGATGCGTGGGGCGCTGCAATTCGTCGTAGACCGTTCTGATTGTATGCCCACGGCTATCCCAAACTCTAACCAGTTTGCTGGCCACGTTGTTCAGCAACCAGTGCTCGCCAGCATCCATGCTGGCCTGGTGGATGCGGTTGCCCAGCATGTCGTAGTCATAGCGCATCACTACGCGCCCCTTGGCGTCGATCACCTGGCGCTGGTTGCCTTCAATGTCTAGTTCGACACGAGTCTCGTATTCGCCAGCCGCACCATTGTCAGCAATCGTGAGGAAGGTCCGTCCCAGGGTATCGAAGTTGGCCACAGTCCGGGTGTCCGCATGGGCAGCGGCTTTCGTGGCAGCGTCTTTTTCGTGGACGCCAAGCTGTCCGTCTTTGCGCTGGTCGTGCCACGATTGATACGCATTAGGATCGTCACCGAATAGCCGTTTGAAGAAATCCGCCACGTCGACATCTTGCCTTGGGTCAGAGTTCAAAACTGTATCACTCACGTCCCACATCTCTTGCCGCCAGGGGTCAAAGACTACTTTTTCGTAGGTGTCATTGGGATGCAGCGTGGCGACAACACGCTCCACTGGGTCGTGGAATAAGACGGGGCTGACGCCAGCCTTCTTGGCAAATCGAAATTCGTGCGTGTCGTCGAAAAACGGCTCGTATTGCCTGACCGGCTTGCCTTTGTTGTTGAAGATCGTCCACCCACTACCGACCCAGCGAGGACTGATTTCTGGCCCACCCTCCGCCAGCGGTCCCGGCTCTGCCTGGATTTTTTTCTGAATCTCCCGTCCGAATCCGTCAGAGTAAGAGAAGCTAATCTGAATCTTGAGTCCGTCAGGAGGTAAAGGATCACTTGCGTGAGTCTCACGCGCCAGAGTCGTAGCGAGCACGGGCTCCCATTTGGTCGGATCGGTCGGGTTGGCTTCCTGGGACCCACGAAACCGGTCAAGGTCGTAGATGATCCGCGTAGACGCGCTGCCGAGAAGTGGACCGGAGAGGAGGTGAGGATCGCTGGCCTCAAAGAAGTTGTCAACCTGTTGCTGAGTCAAGTCGGCATTGAATCCGGCCAACGAATCACCTTTGCTTTCGTTCACCTTGCCCATTACCACCGTGCCTGCGACCAATCCGAGCGCGTCAAACTTGACTTCAGATCGATTGTCGTTTGGGTCAGTCAGAAGACGCGGCTGGAGCACCCGATAATCGTGTTCTGCCTTGACTTCGTTCCCGAGGGTATCTTGGGTCGCACTAATCAACAGGTCGTACTCAATGTTGTTGGGATCCTTGTCATAGGAGAGGAGACTGTCTTTGCCGAATGGGTTTCGGAAACGGTGGGGCAGAAAAAAGTGTTGCTGCGCATAGGCGAGTTCCTGTGCCGGCGTTGCGTTTGGTTCTTGATGGAAGAAGACCCGGCCTGAAGGAATCCACCAGTTTCCGTTTTGATCGAGATCAACGTATCCACCTTGACCGCTCAGGATAGCCGTCGGATTCGGCAAAAGCTTCTCCTGACCGCGCTTGTAGACCTGAGCTAACAAGCCGGGCGTGAACGCCAATTTGTAACTCTCTCCTGGCAGCGCCAGCGGCTCAAGCTTTCCCAACGGCAAAAGCGCCATCGGATCAGCCTGACTGGCCCCAAGATCGTTCGGACGGTAAAGCGTCCGCACCCGCTCGATCAGGCGCTTCTGTTTTTTTGTGGGATCTGCGATTTGCTCGTACTTGATCTCGGTGGCCGACTTGAGCAGAGCAAAATCATTCCCCACCCACTCATCGAAGCTAAATCGATCTTCATTATTGGCTGGCTTGAAGCCGGTCAGTTCGTACGTGCGCGTCTCGCTCGGGAGGGGCGTCCGGTAATTGTCCGGTTCATTGTCGATTGCATTAGTTACATCGTTCTCCGTGTAGGTGATGAGCGTCGTAGTTTGCTTCTTCTGATCCGGTAATGTGAGTTGAGGGTCGGCCTGCCCCCGCCCATAGCCGATGGCGAGCGACTTCAAGACATTGCCGAATTTGTCCACCTCCAGCGTGAGCGCGTGACTCACGCGCGGGTCAGCGGGATTGCGCTCGTAGTGGTAATTAATGGCCTGGCGGGCATGGGTGAAGAAAACCGCATGGCGATTCCCATCGCGCGGCTGCACACGCCGGATGGTGAAGTTCTGCTCGGTGACAGTGTACGGATGACCATAGGGATAATCGGCATCGCCTGTGCCGTCCAGAGCGTAGACCTCCTGGCGCAGCATGGAACCTTTGAGCACTCGGCAGGCTTCACGTTCTTCCTCCACTGTCAGTCCAGACGGCAAGACGGTGTCGTCGAGGAGATGCTTTTTCGCCTCAACGTCGTCATCGAGCCACGCCGGCTCGCGATAGTACTCGCCCCGGTCCTGAGAATCGAGCCCGCCCGCAAAAAAGTTGGAGATATGGTTGCCATTGAAATATGCGCCGGTGTGAAACCATGTTTTTGTCAAAACCGGCGGGACGTGCGAGGCCTCGTCGACATTGGTTGCGGACAGAAACTCATCGCTGTCATTGAGCGCGGCGAATTCCTCTGTATCCCGCTGCTCGACCATGCCGAAGCCGCGAAACTCGCGCTCGATGCCGTCGAAGTAGCCGTGGTGGTAGATGTAACGTGTAACGAAGCGGTTGCGGCTGATCCGGTCATAGGTCTCGACCCTTTCTACTACGTGGACGGGAAAGGGGAGCCGTGTGATCCAGGGTTTTCCCTCAGCCCTGTCTGTCAGGTAGAACTTGGTGGAGGACGCATACTGCACATGCGTCTCCGCGCCTAGGTTGTTCACGGTCTTGATGAGCAGATGCGGCTTTTGCCCGCCCATCAAATCGATGTAGCGCATGGGCCGGCGCACATCGCCGGGCAAGGGCGATGACCAAACGATGCAAGCCGTGCCGTTGCCGAGCAGGTCTACCACCGTCACCAACGACAGGTCGTCGACGTGAGGAAACTGCGTCAGTGTGCGCGCTTCGCTCCAGCTATTTCCGGACTGGTTGAAGTAGAGGTGGACGCCGTCGCGCCCCAGGTAGATGATGTCGGTCACGCCGGAGCCGTCGATGTCAGCAAGGCGGATGCGCCGCTGGTCGAACTGGTCAGGCGTGTCGAACCAGGGCGCATTATCCATTGTCACCTTGGCCCCAAAGTGGCCGTAGCCGAGATTCGGCCAATAGCAAACCTCGCCGTTGCGGACGCGTACTAGGTCCGTTAGCCCATCGCCGGATATGTCGGCCAAGTAAACGGACTGGGTGCTATCGGCGAAGAGCAGCTGTGGTCCTTTCTCTTCATCTAGGGCCTGCGGCACCTTTTCGGCCGGGCCGAAGCCCTCTTCCGCCAGCGATGGATACCAAGTGAAAACCTCGCCCTCTGCAATTAAAATATCGGCGTGACCGTCACCAGTGAGATCTGCCAGTCTTAGATTCGGGTTGTCCCAGGGGATGTTGGGGAGGGAAGCAAGCGGGGTAAAGCGCTCCCAGTGCTGGTCGTGGGTGCGCTCGTAAAAGCCAGGCGCCGGGCCACTCAATTCGACCAGGTCAAGTTGACCATCGCCCGCCAGATCTATTAATTGCTGCCCGCTGCTCAAGGCGGCCAGCGACGGTTTGACTGCGACCTTCTCCAGCGGGCCGAATCTACTGCCACCCAGGTTTGGCTTGAAGAACCATGCGTCCGCCTGTTCGGTAAGAATGCCGGAGAGGCCTTCGCCGTCAAGGTCCACCCACTGATAGCGCCCGCCATCGAGACCATAAGGTAGATTCTCCAGGCTTTCCGTGTCGATTTCCCGGATCTCATCCTGGATAGTTGCCTGGCTGTACTCAAACTGGAGTGACGGCAGCGACTTCTTGAGATAGCTACCGTTTGGCTGGCGCTTGTAACCGCTTTGAGTAATGGACGCGATAAATGAAGCAATAGGGTGGCCCTTCTTGAGGTCCTCGGGGTTATTGCGGCTGTTCCGATAAAGAAAATCGGTGGAACGTACCAGGCAATCTTTACCCACCCCCTCCTCATCGGGGAAGTGGTGGAACATCAGGACGCGCTGGCATAAGCGGTAGGTTCGCACCTCAAAACCAGCACGATAGGACGAAAACGGATCATGGCGGCAGAGCCATTTACCGGAATCGTTCGGCTTTGGGTTGGCCGGTTCATGTTCTCCATAATCGAAGACCGCCTCGAACATCCAATCGGTCTGCGATAAGTCCGGCTGGGCCAGGCGGGAGACGCGATTGCCGTATCTGATGCGCTTGAGGTACCGATTGGCTGAGCGGCCTGCCGGAGTGCGGTTTTTCTCGTGGACCTGGGAGTCGTCAACGCCGTCCGAATTCTCTTCTTTGTACTCGTAGACAATAGCGTTACCCTTGTCGTCGTAGCTCTCGCAAATGAGCCAGCTGAACACGCGTAGCGGATCGGCAGGATCGGCGATCTGGCTCTGGGCGGTTTTGCCGTAGAGGGTGGTAACGTTATCCCGCGAGATAGACCGCCAATGGAGCTCTCCGGTTTGTTTGTTGGTCCAGCGCTCAATGCGGGCGAAAAGCCCCTCGATCCGCGGCCGAAAGCGGCGGACCTTGTACCCGTCACGGTCGAACTCATCGATTTGGGTGGTGTTTGCTTTGAAGGCCGCCACCAGATCTTCAGCCCCGGAGAGGATAAAGATATCCGCCTCCTCAGCGTCCTGGTATTTGGGCAGCCCCTTGTCCGTTTTGCGCGTGATCGAGGGAAGCGAAAGACTCCACCCAAAGCCGAAGGGTCCGTTGCCGGAGCCAGAGTCGTAGGAGAGTGATAGTTGCGGGCCGAAGCCGGAGCGCCCAGGGGAGGTGTAGATCGGAACGCTTAGGGAACCTGTGCCGGTGACCGGATTGGCGCCGAACTTCTCGCCCATGCCGCGAATCGCCCCTCCACCTTTCGGGAGCAAAATGGCGGGCGCTGATAGGGTGGGGCTCTTATCGGTGGCAGCTTCTTTTCCTTGGCTATTAGGCATTAGCGGCTCCTCTAATGCTTTTGATCTCTTTGTTTAAGGATCCTGTGTTGGACAGGAGGTTGAAATGAGGCTGGAAGCCATTGCGGGGAGGCGGGAAAGCAGGTGGCATCGGCCGACCCTCCGAATACCTGGTTCTTTTATGCTTCCCTCAGTTACAAGTCAAGGAGTCTTTGCCGTATGAGAGGAGCTCGGAGGGCCCTGAACAGTGATGGGGTTGGATCTGCATTGGTTTGACAGGGTGCTGGCATTCATTTATACGGTTCCTTCAAGAGGCGAGAAAATTTCCCGTTAAAAGGGGAGCGACCATGATTCCGTCACACGATTCCTTCTATGACGTTTTCTCCAAGGCAAAAAAGATAAAGATCCATTGGCCCAACGGAGCTAAACTAGCTGTAACTCTGGCGGGCAATCTTGAGGCCTGGACCGAGACCCCTGACCCCAAACTTAGAAGGACCCGCCATGCGGGTGGATCGAATCCGATCACCGCCGAAGACGTAAGATGCAAGTACGATTTCCGGACAGCGAGCGAGAACGACTACGGAGGAAGAACGGGAGTGTGGAGAATCCTCAGGATAGTTAAAAAGCACGGGCTTCAAGCGTCGTTCAACATCAATGGCTTGGCGGCGCTCAAATATCCGGAGGCGGTGAGGAAGATTCATGCAGAGGGGCATGAGATCGTGGGTCATAGCTACGCGGAAGATATCCAGTTGGTCTTGCTCTCCAAGGAAGAGGAAAGGGAAGAGATTCGAGCGTGCGTCAAGATATTTCATGATCTGGTGGGCGTGAGGCCCTACGGCTGGCTCTCCTCCGGAATGAGACATACCGAACATACGTTGGAGCTGCTGGCGGAGGAGGGCTTTCTCTGGCATGGAGACGCGGTCAACGATGATGCCCCCTATCCAGTTCATGTGAACGGAAAGACTATCGTAGAGGTTCCCTACCGCAACGCCATCAGCGGCCTTAATGATACCGGGATGTATCGTAGAGGGTTGACTGCGAGGGATATCCTTGCGGCGTTTAAGGACGAGTTTGATGTCCTATATGAGGAGTCTCAAACGGAGCCTAAGATGCTCACGCTGGCGATGCACTGCCAGATGGCTTTCCCGGCCACCGGCAAGGTCTACGAGGAGGCGATCAAGTACGCAAAGTCATTCCCGAACGTTTGGTTCGCGCGCAGGATAGACGTGGTTCGATGGGTATTAGATCATTGTATGAGGCCTTAACCAAAGATATTTGAAATTTTTAGACCCTCACCTTTATCCTCTCCCTTCGAGGGAGAGGAAAGGGTGAGGGTGAAGCTGATCGCTGAAGGCTGAGTGCTGATAGCTAGCTGAAGTTAGAGAGAAGCTCTCGGATTAAAACGGGTAAGCGCCTACCTAAAGGAGCCATCATGTGTGATGTTGCCGATGAAGTGGGGATAAGCGCTGCTCCTCCGGGTGAAAGCGGGGGAACAAACGTCCGAGAGCTTCAAAGCTTAGATATCGCGAGGCTCATCCCTGATGCTCGCGCGCTGGCAGGGTGGCGGGAGAATCGCGAGAGTCACGTTGGATTTGTGGGTTATGGAAAAACCGAAGCTGGAAACAAAATCCTGATCGCAGTAGATCGGGAATATGACCCGGCTGTCCCTCACGCCATTGCCCAGGCGCTCAGGGAAAAGGGCGCGCACGTGGATATTCTCTCTATAGACATGGGGGATCCTGAGAGGGAGTTCGACTATCTCGACGAGGTCCGCGTCATCATGCGGCGCGAGCCCTGGGAGAACAGCCCAAGGCGCTGGGAAGGGCTCCCCTTCGTGGAAGATTTTGCGGCCCGACGAGGTTATGATTTGCTCATTCACGGAAAGGGAGGACC
>Ga0137796_10002355_pt1 | contig 10197 bp, 12 predicted proteins | sample OV2TP3_FD_97704 | JGI IMG/M metagenome (GOLD analysis project Ga0137796, IMG submission 97704)
CCGAGCCGCACATCGACGGGCTGATCGGCTACGCCAAGGTGCTGCACGCCGCGGGCATCTCCTGGACGCTCTCCTCGCACGCCTCCGAAGCGGCGAACTTCTCGCTGTTCATCGGCAACCACGACAACCTGCAGAAGGTGGCCAGCCGCATCCGCGAGGCGGCGCTCGAGCTGGGCGTGAAGCGCATCGTGGTCGGCGAATGCGGCCATGCCTGGCGCGTCGCCTACAGCTTCTGGAACACGCTCATCGGGCCGTTCGACTTCCTCGATCCGCGCTACCCCGCGCCGCAGCACATCTGCGAGCTGACCTACGACCTCATCCGGCGCGGCGCCCTGACGCTCGACAAGAGCGCCAACGACGACAAGGTGGTGACCTTCCACGATTCGTGCAACGTCTCGCGCGGCTCGCGCATGGGCGGCGTTCCGGGCGGGCAGTTCCTCATCCCGCGCGAGATCATCCGCGCCTGCGTCGACAAGTTCGTCGACATGGCGCCCGAGACCATCGGCGAGACCACTTTCTGCTGCGGCGGCGGCGGGGGGCTGCTCACCGACGACCTGGTCGAGCTGCGCGTCAAGGGCGCGGCTCCGCGCATGCAGGCGCTCAAGCAGGTGGTGGAGGAGCACGGCGTCAACTACATGGCCGCGATCTGCGCCATCTGCAAAAGCCAGTTCACCAAGGTGCTGCCCTACTACAAGCATCCCATGGACATGATCGGCAGCGTGCACGGCCTGGTGAGCAACGCGATCGTGCTGGGGCCGAAGCCATGAGGCGGTTCAACCGGAGATAAAGATGTCAGCGCACACCTTCCGCAGGTACAAGGACGGCGATCACGAGTGGGGCTCGTTCCAGGAGCAGATCTTCTCCGGCGACGAGACCGACAAGTGCCCGACCTACGTGCACAAGACGCCGCCCTGCCAGGCGACCTGTCCCTCGGGCGAGGACATCCGCGGCTGGCTCAACATCGTGCGCGGAGTGGAGAAGGCTCCCAAGGGCACGAGCATGCAGGAGTACGCGTTCCGCCGCTCGACCGACGCCAATCCGTTTCCCTCGATGATGGGACGGGTGTGCCCGGCGCCCTGCCAGACGGGCTGCAACCGCAACAAGGTGGAAGACACCGTCGGCATCAACGCGGTCGAGCAGTACATCGGCGACTACGCGCTGGAGCGCAGCTTCGCTTTCCAGGCGGGGCCCGAGACCGGCAAGCGCGTCGCGATCGTCGGCGGCGGGCCGGCGGGCCTGTCGGCGGCCTATCAATTGCGCCGCAAGGGGCATGGCGTCACGCTGTTCGACGATCACGCCGAGCTGGGCGGCATGGCGAAATACGGCGTGCCGGGCTACCGCCTGCCGCGCACGCACCTGGACGGCGAAATCAACCGCATCATCGCGATGGGCGTCGAAGTCCGGCTCAACACGCGCATCGGCGTCGACGTTCATCTGCAAGACCTCGAAACGGGCTTCGACGCGGTGCTGCTCGCGATCGGCTGCAAGGCCGGACGGCCCCTCGCGGTGCCGGGAGGGGATGCGCCCAACTGCATCAGCGGCGTCGCGTTCCTCGAAGCGTTCAACCAGGGGCGGCTCAAGTCCGTTGCGGGCCGCGTCGTGGTGGTGGGCGGCGGCGACACCTCGGTCGACGTGGTCTCGGTCGCGCGCCGGCTCGGCTACGTGAAGGACATCAAGGAGAGCGAGCGGCCGGAATTCGTCGTGCTGGGCCACACGGCGCATGACGTGTCCACTCTGGCGGCGCGCCAGGGCGCCGACGTCATGCTCACGTCGATGCAGCCGATCGAGCAGATGAACGCGGCCAAGCATGAGATCGAGGACGCCCAGCGCGAAGGCGTGAAGATCCGCGGCAACCTCCTGCCGGTGAAGGTGCTGCTCGACGAGCGCACCGGGCGCGCGAAGGCGCTGCGATTGATCGAGGTCGACTGGTCGAGCGGCAAGCCGGTGGAACGGCCAGGGACCGAGATCGACGTCGAAGCCGACCTCATCGTCTCGGCCATCGGCCAGGCCGGCGACCTGCGCGGCATGGAGGAGCTGGACAACGGCAAGGGCCTGATCGCGGCCGACAGGTTCTACCAGCTGCCGAAGCGCCCGGGCGTGTTCGCCTGCGGCGACATCATCCGGCCGCATCTGCTCACCACGGTAATCGGCCAGGGGTCGATCGCCGCCGACAGCATCGACCGCTACCTCGGCAGGAAGGAGATGGCCAAGCGCCCGAAGGTCGACGTGCACCATTACAACCTGCTCGACAAGCTGCGCGAAGTGAACCTCGAGCCCAAGCCGTTCAAGCCGCTCCAGCAGCCCGAGCTGCGCGAGATCGACCGGGGGCTACGCGGCACCGCGCTCGCCGGGAAGAGCGTGGGCGGCTTCGCCATCCACAACTACGAGGACCGCAGCGCCGCGGAAGTTTGCCAGGCGGAGGAGCTGTTCCTCGGTCATTTCCCGTACCAGGAGCGCATCAAGCGCGCCGAAATCGGCCCCTCGGCCGAGGAGGTGCTCGGCCACTTCGCCGAGCGCATGGTCGGCCTCACCGACAAGCAGGCGGTGGACGAGGCGAAGCGCTGCATGAGCTGCGGCATGTGCTTCGAGTGCGACAACTGCGTCATCTACTGCCCGCAGACCGCGGTCAAGCGCACCCCAAAGGCGGAGGCCACGATGGGCCGCTACGTCTACACCGACTACGACCTGTGCATCGGCTGCCACATCTGCGCCGACGTCTGCCCCACCGGCTACATCAAGATGGGCATGGGCGAGCACTGAGCGCCGGATGACGCGCCTTGCAGCAGGTGTTCTGTTTGTCGTGCTGGCGGCAGCCGGATTCGCCTACGGGGAAGAAAAGCGGACCGCGCGCGTCCCGCTGCCTGTCGTCAAGATCGAGAAAGGTGAAGCCTGCGTTGCGCCGACGGCGGAAATGCGCAGGGATCACATGAAGATGCTCGCGCACCAGCGCGATCGCACCATGCGCCAGGGACTGCGCGAGCCCCGCACCAGCCTCAAGAACTGCATCGACTGCCACGCCAGCCGCGACACCGGCAGCGTGCTGGGCAAGGAAGGCTTCTGCTCGAGCTGCCACGCCTACGCCTCCGTGGGCGTCGACTGCTTCGAGTGCCATACGCCGCTCCGGCAAAAGCGGACCGCGGCCAGGCCATGAATCCGGGCCGCCGCCAGCTTCTGGGTTGGGGCGTCGCCGCCGCCGCGGGCGCGGCGCTCGCGCCGGGCATCAGGCTGGCCGAGCTTGCGCAGGCGCGTGCGCCGCAGGAGGCCGCCTCCGCGCTGCAGCGCTGGGGGCTGCTGATCGACATCACCAAGTGCGCGAATTGCGACGAGTGCGTGACCGCCTGTCACGAAGAGAACGGCGTGACCGGCCACGGCCGCCCCGAGACCGATGCGCAGTGGATCCGCAAGGTGAACCTGCGCGACAAGCGCACCGGCTACGCGCAGACGCTGCCGCTCATGTGCCAGCACTGCGAGCAGCCGCCGTGCGTGGACGTGTGCCCGACCGGCGCCTCGTTCAGGCGCGACGACGGCATCGTGCTGGTCGACAAGCACACCTGCATCGGCTGCCGCTACTGCGTGATGGCCTGCCCGTACGGCGCGCGCTCGTTCATCCACGAGGCGGTGAGCGGCCAGAAGGCGGACGTGCCGCGCGGCAAGGGCACGGTGGAGTCCTGCACTTTGTGCGTACACCGCGTGGATCGCGGCGAGACCCCGGCCTGCGTGGAGGCGTGCAACCGCGACGGCGGCAAGGCCATGGTGTTCGGCGATCTCAACGATCCCTCGGGCGAGATCCACCGGCGCCTGGAGAGCGAGCCCTCGACCCAGGTGCGCGCCGATCTCGCGCTCAACACCGGCGTGCGCTACCAGGGCCTGTAGCCGTGGCGAGCCTCCAGTACCGCGAGATCGACGGCCGCAGCGGCGCCTTCCATGTACTAGTGGCTACCTTGGGAATCTTCATTGCGGCGGGGCTCGCCGCCGCCTGGGTGATGGAGCACGAGGGCCACTATGTCACGGGCATGAGCAACCGCATCGTCTGGGGAACGCCGCATGTCTTCGCGGTGTTCCTGATCGTCGCCGCCTCGGGCGCGCTCAACGTCGCCTCGATCGCATCGGTGTTCGGCCGGGATCTCTACAAGCCGCTCGCCCGGCTCTCCGCGCTGCTCGCCATCACGCTGCTCGCCGGCGGCCTCGCCGTGCTGGTGCTCGATCTGGGGCGGCCCGACCGGCTGATCGTGGCGATGACCCACTACAACTTCAAGTCGATCTTCGCCTGGAACATCTTCCTCTACACCGGATTCTTCGCCGTCGTGGCGCTTTACCTGTGGACCATGTTCGAGCGGCGCATGAACGTCCACGGCAGGCGCGTGGGACTGGCTGCGTTCCTCTGGCGCCTGGTCCTCACCACCGGCACCGGATCGATCTTCGGCTTCCTCGTGGCGCGCGAGCCCTACGACAGCGCGCTGCTCGCGCCGCTGTTCATCGTCATGTCATTCTCCTTCGGGCTGGCGATCTTCGTGCTGGTGCTGATGGCCGCCTGCGAATGGACCGGCCGGGCGCTGGGCGACGTGGTGCTGAACCGGCTCCGCAAGCTGCTCGGCGTGTTCGTCGCCACGGTGCTGTATTTCGTCGCGGTCCATCACCTCACCAACCTCTACATCGCGCGCCAGCACGATGTCGAGCGGTTCTTCCTGTGGGATGGCGGCATCTACCCGCTGCTCTTCTGGCTCGGCCAGGTCCTGGTCGGCGGCATCGTGCCCCTGGCGCTGCTGTTCGGGGCCACATCGCGCCGCGCCATCCCGGCTGCGGCGGTATGCGTGATCCTGGGCGGTCTCGCGCAACTCTACGTCCTCATCATCGGCGGCCAGGCCTACCCGCAGCTGATGTTCCCGGAAAAGGAAGTCGCGAGCAGCTTCTTCGACGGCGTGGTCGCAAGCTACGCGCCGAGCCTGCCGGAAGTCGCGCTCGGCGCGGGCGGGGTGGCGCTGGCGCTGGCGCTCACCGCCGTGGCGCTCAAGGTGCTGCCGTTCCTTCCGCTCAGCCTGGCGGACGGCGACGTCGATTCGGCCGCGGCATGAACCGCCTGTTCGTCTCCGCCGCGCACAAGTCCTCGGGCAAGACCACGGTGTGCATCGGCCTGTGCGCCGCCCTGCGCGCGCGCGGCGAGACGGTGCAGCCGTTCAAGAAAGGACCCGACTACATCGACCCGTTGTGGCTCGGGCTCGCCGCCGGGCGGCCCTGCTACAACCTCGACGCCTATTTGATGGGCGCGGACGAGATTCACGCCCAGGTCGCGCGCAGCATGGGCGGGGCCACGCTCGGCATCATCGAAGGCAACAAGGGCCTGTACGACGGGCTCGACCTCGACGGCAGCAACAGCAACGCCGCGATGGCAGCGCTGCTCGACACGCCGGTGGTGCTGGTGATCGACGCGCGCGGCATGACGCGCGGCATCGCGCCGCTCATTCTCGGCTACCAGGCGTTCGACCGGAACATCCGCATCGCCGGCGTGATCCTGAACCAGCTCGGCGGCTCGCGCCACGAGGCCAAGCTGCGTGCCGTGATCCAGCATTACACCGGCGTGCCGGTGCTCGGCGCCATCCAGCACGATGAGCGCCTGACGATCGTGGAGCGCCACCTCGGCCTCGTTCCGAGCAACGAGGCGCAGGCCGCTCGCGCGAGCGTGGATGAAATCGCGGCGCTGGTTTCCCGGCAGGTGGATCTCGATCGGTTGCTGATGCTCTCCCGGCAAGTCGCGCCGCTGCCCGCCTGGAATCCAGCCGGCAGCGCAGTTCCCGCCCCGACGGTTCACATCGGCATCGCGCGCGATGCCGCGTTCGGCTTCTACTATCCGGGCGACCTCGACGCCTTGCGCGCCGCCGGGGCGGAGCTGGTGGCCTTCGACGCCTTGCGCGACAAGCGCCTGCCGCAGGTGGACGGCCTGTTCATCGGCGGAGGATTCCCCGAAACGCACATGGATGCGCTCGCGGCGAACGCCGAGCTGCGTGCCGATGTGCGCAGGGCGATCGAAGCGGGACTGCCGGCCTACGCCGAGTGCGGCGGGCTGATGTACCTGGCGCGCGGCATCGAGTGGAACGGGCGCGCCGCGGGGATGGTCGGCGTGATTCCGGCCGACATAGTCATGCACAGCCGGCCCGTCGGGCGCGGCTACGTGCATCTGCGCGAGACCGGGAGCAGCCCCTGGCCGCAGCCGCCCGCGCAGCCGATCCACGCGCACGAGTTCCACTACTCGAGCGTCGAGAATCTGGCGCCCGGCGTCGAGTTCGCCTATGAAGTGGAACGCGGCTATGGCATCGACGGCCGGCACGACGGCATCGTGCACAAGAACCTGCTGGCATCGTATGCCCACCTGCGCGACGTTGCCGGCAACCCCTGGGCGAGGCGCTTTGTGAATTTCGTGAGGAGCTGCAAGCATGTCGCTGGAAATCGCCGGGAGCTCGTTGCGGGTCGATGAGGAGGGCTACCTCGTCGACCCGGCGGACTGGAACGCCCAGGTCGCCGAAGCGCTCGCGCGCGAGGAGCGCATCGACCTCACCACCGAGCACTGGGCGGTGATCCGGTTCGTGCGCGAGTACTACGAGCGGCACCAGATCACCCCGGATGCCCGCCATGTCATCAAGCACCTGGCCCAGTACAAGGGCGCGGGCAGCGCGGGCCGCAACGATCTGTTCGTGCTATTTCCCTACGGCTACGTGAAGCAGGCCTGCAAGATCGCAGGCATGCGCAGGCCGCGGGCATGGAGTACCGGCTGATGATCACCGTCACGCCGCAGGCCGCCGAACAGATCGCCAAGTCGGCGCAGCAGGCCGGCGCGGGCAACGCGTGCCTGCGTCTGGCAGCGCGCCAGGACGACAAGGGCGCGATCGAGTACGGCATGGGCTTCGACGACGCCGCCGACGGCGACACGCAAGTGGCCGCGAACGGCATCACGATCCTGGTCTCGCCCGGCAGCGTCGAGTTGCTGACCGGCGCCACCCTGGACTACGTGCAGATCAATCCCGGCGAGTGGCGCTTCATCTTCGTCAACCCGAACGATCCGTCGCACAAGGCGCCGCAACCCCGCGCCAGCCCGCCTTGACGCACATCTGCGCGGGCGATATGCTTTTTCATATGCGTACGACCCTGATTCTCGACGACGCGCTTTTCCGCGAGTTGAAGAAGCGCGCGGCCCAGGAGCGGCGCACGCTCACCGAGGTGACGCAGGAAGCGCTGCGGCTCGGGCTCGAGCGGCGAGGCGTCGCCCGGCGCAAGCGGCGCGTCAAGCTGGCAAGCTTCTCCATGGGAAGGCCGCGCGTCGACCTGGCTGACCGGGAGCGCCTGCAGGAAGCGCTCGACGAGCCTTGAGATTCGTCGTCGATACCAACGTTCTCGCCTATGCCGCGAATCGCGACAGCGCCGAGCACGGCGCCGCGGCGAAGGCGCTCGCCGGATGGCTTGGCGGAACGACGCCCTGGGCGCTCACCTGGCCGAGCGTGTACGAGTTTCTGCGTATCGCGACCCACGCGCGGGTGTTTCCGAAGCCCTTGAGCGCGCGCCAGGCGCTCGACTTTCTCGCCCCGGTCCTGGATAGCGAGCTCGTCAGCTTGTTGCGCCCGACGGCGCGCCATCGCGAGGTGCTGCGGGAAACGATCGAGGAGTACGGCAAGCCTGCCGGAAACATCTTTCACGACCTGCACACCGCGGTCCTGATGCGCGAACACGGGGTCGGCGAGATCATGACGGCCGACACCGACTTTCGGAAGTTCACGTTTCTCACCGTCACCGATCCGGTGCACGGCGCTCCCTGAACGCGGCCGGTGAGCGGCGCTTCATCTTCATCAACCCGAACGATCCTTCTCACAAACCGCCCAAGCCGGCGGGCGTGAACGTTTCGCATCCGGAGGGAACTGATGCTGAAAGGCCGGAAGAAGACGACGGCGCCCGAGCCGGTGTATCAGTTGAAGGTCACGCTGCTCCACTCGCGGCCACCGATCTGGCGGCGATTTCAGGTGGAGAGTGCCGTCACATTGCAGCGGATGCACCGGATTCTGCAAATCGTGACGGGCTGGACGGACAGCCACATGCACGGCTTCCGGGTTCCTCAGCCCGGCCAGCGTGGCGCACGGCGGCAGTTTCTTCCGATCGAGGGAGCCGACGAAAAGAACACCCGGATTGCCTGTCGGGTCGCGGGGCCTGCCCCCCGGACGATGTCGGCGGCATCCCTGGTTTTACTACCGCTTCCTTGAGGCGATCAAAGACCCGAAGCATCCTGATCATGAGGACATGGTCGAGTGGGGCGGCGAAGACTTCGATCCCGCGCGCTTTGATGTCCAGGCAGTGAATCGCGCGTTCCATGGCGGCTGGGGACCGGCGAAGCCGGATGCCTGACATCGACGGGGGACGCCGGATGTTGCGTACCCGCGCTTCGCGACAATCAGAACCCGGCGCCGGGCTACGCCCAGTTCTCGATCGCCAGATCCCGCACGCGCCCGAATTCGCGCAGGTTGTTGCTCACGAGCGTCGCGCCGAGGCTGAGCGCGTGCGCCGCGATCATCGTGTCGAGCGGCCCGATCGGCCGGCCGCGCTTCGCCAGGTCCGCCCGCACCTCACCGTAGCGCAGCGCGGCGGCAAGGTCGTAAGGCGCGATCTCGAGCGGCAGCAGGAATGCATCCAGCGCCGCGCGGTTGCGCGGCGAGCCGGTTTTCGCCACGCCCCAGGCGAGTTCGGACACCGTGACCGTCGATACGCCGATTTCGCCCACCGCGTGCCGGCGAAAGCGCGCAAGCACTCCCTGAGGCCGCTCGTTGATGAGGTAGATGCAGATGTCGGTGTCGAGCAGGTACTTCACCGGCGGAGCGCTCGGCGGCGCTCCGCGCGCGCCGGCTGCTTGCGCGCGAGCCGCAGCCCGGGCTCGAACAGCTCAAGCGCCTCGCTCAGACTGTCCCAGGTCGCGGTGCGCGGCAGCAGCACCACGGCGCGGCCGACTCGCTTGATGAGCACCGAGTCGCCTTCGAACCGGTATTGCTTCGGCAGGCGCACGGCCTGGCTGCGGCCGGAGCTGAAAAGCTTTGCGGTATCCATGGCGAGAGGATCTTGTCGAGGATGATAGCTACCAATGATAGCTATCTCAGTCCGGCGCGGCAAGTTGAACGCGTCCGCCCGGCGGCGGGCCTCGCCCGCCCGCAGAGCCTGGCGCGGGCTTCGCTTCCTGAACTGGACGCCGCGGCGCAGGGGCGCTAGTCTGGCGCCCGTATCCACTTTCCTTTGCCGCGTGCCGCGGCGCAGGCCGTATGCCCGAGTCCGTCGTCCCGGAGCCAGGCGCCAGAGCCGATGACGCCGCGTCCGCGTTGCGCGCGGATCCGCGGGCTCGGACTCAGACGGTGCGCCTTGCGCGCAAGACCCAATCGCTCGACATCCTGTACGAGATCGCGACCAGCCTCAGCCAGCCCGGCAGCCTCGAGCATCTGCTCGAGGGCTTTCTCGACACCTTCATCGAGCTGGTGGACGCGCGCGCGGCCAGCGTGCGGCTTGCCACCGGAGACGGCCACACCCGGCTCATCGCGAGCCGGGGCCTCGCGCCGGAAGTGGTCGAGCGCGACCGGCTGATGCCGCTGGGCCGCTGCCCGTGCGGCTGGGCCGCAGCCGAAGGCGGCCTGCGCTTGCAGAGCGGCACCGCGCCCTGCGCGGGGCTCATCGGCCGGCCGATGCTCGAGAGCGACTGCACGCAGTTCGTGGTGGTTCCGGTGCACTACCAGGACCGCATCCTGGGGGTATACAACCTGTTTCTCGACCGCCCGCTCGCGGCCATGGGCGAGGACATGCACGACCTGCTGCTGAGCGTGGGCCGCCACCTCGGCCTCGCCATCGAGAAGTCGCGTCTCGAGGGCGAGGCGCGCCGCCTCGCGATCATGGAGGAGCGCAACATCATCGGCAACGAGCTGCACGACTCGCTCGCGCAGTCGCTGATCGGCATGCGCATGCAGCTGAAGATGCTGAGCGAATCTCTGGGACGCAAGGACTTCGGCGCCGCCCGGTACGAGGCGAACGGACTGCGCCGGGCGATGACGCAGGCGAGCGCCGACCTGCGGAGCCTCCTGACCAACTTCCGGCTCAGGATCGACGATGCCGGGCTGGTGCAGACGCTCGCCACTCTGGTCGAACGCTTCGGCCGCGAAACCGGCATCGCGGTGTTCTTCCAGAACG
>Ga0137796_10002358_pt1 | contig 10187 bp, 10 predicted proteins | sample OV2TP3_FD_97704 | JGI IMG/M metagenome (GOLD analysis project Ga0137796, IMG submission 97704)
CAGCGCGTACGGACCGTGGCGAGCGCCTTTTCCATGAGCTCGGGCGTGCTCAGGGCGTCACGCGTGCCGTTGATGCAGAGAACCGGCGCCGTGATGCGCGGCAGGTGCTCCGCGCGAAGCTGGTCAGGCTTGCCGGCGGGGTGCAAGGGATAGGCGAGGAGCAGCAATCCGTGGCAAGGAAAGCCCTCGGCGGCCAGCATGCTCGCCACGCGCCCGCCCATCGAGCGGCCGCCGAGGACGAGCGGCTTCGCGCCGAGCGAGGCGCCGGGTTCTACGCGGACCCGCGCCACGACCGCCTCCATGCAGCGCCGGAGCTGCGGCAGCGGATCGATGCGGCGCGAGCCTTTCTCGCTATACAGGAAATTGAAGCGCACCAGGTCGAAACCCGCCGCGCGCAGCGCCTGGGCGAGGCGCGCCATGCCGCGATCGGCCATGTGGCCGCCGGCGCCGTGGGCGCAGACGAACGTCGCGTGCGAGTTGCCCTGCGCGGCGGGCTCAAAGAGCGCGCCGGTTTCTTCCGCGTCGACTGCGACGCGCCATTCAGCGTTGCGCTGGCGTGACGGCAACAGGGTCGCTCGCGGGAAACGTGGCCTCGAGCGCCTGGTCGAGCAGCCGCTCGAGGTGCTCGTCGTCCCGACGCCCCAGGAGAGGATAGAGGTCCCGGTGCCCGAGGAGCACTGCGACACGCAGGCGTGTGGCCACCACGGTTCTCGCACCTTGCCGCATACGGCTACGCTCCGGCGAGCAGCGCTAGGCCGGACAGGATGAGCGCAACGCTGGCGAAGCGGGAGGTGAATTTTTCGGCCGGCAGCAGCTTCTCGACGAAGACGAACGCCGCGATGAGCGCGACCCAGAGGAGGTTCATCACGCCGGCGACGAAAAGCAGCAGCATCAGCGCCCAGCAGCAGCCGAGGCAGTACAAGCCGTGCTCGAGCCCCATGCGCAATGCCCCGAGCGCGCCGGCGCGCCATCGCATGGTGAAGAACTCGATCGGGTTGCGGCATTTGCGCAGGCAGATCTGCTTGATGGGAAGCCACTGGTACATCCCGGCAGCGATGAGGATGGCAGCGCTGAAGCCGTTGCTCGCCGAGACCATCATCGGCGTCACCAGCATGGCCTGCTCGAAGCTCGCCTGCAGCAGCGCTGCAAGGAGACTGAACGCCGTCCATACAGCGAGGTAGCCGCTCGTGAAGACCCACACCGCGGGAAGAACACTGCCGCGCTCGCTGTTCTTGCGCACCAGCGCGCCGTAGAAGAGGATCGTGGGCGCTGCGCTCGGCAGCATCATGCCGATCATCATGATGGTCCACATGGCGAAGCCCAGGGCAAGCGGCATCGACATGCCGGCCATGTCCATGCCGCTCATCTCCCGCTGATCGCGCCAGAGATAGAGCCAGGCCAGCGCGATGACGAGCGCGAGGCTCGCCGTGACGACCCTGCGGTCGCGCCGCAGGGTCGCCTCGATGCCCCGGTCGAGCGCGGCTCGAGCGGCTATCCCGCCCACGCGAAGGGCGCGAAATGGCCGTTGCGCACGCCGCTCGAATCGTCCCAGTCGATGCCGAAGGCGTGGATCCTGCTACGGGTTGCCTTGGCGAGCGCAAGCCTGGAGTTGACCGGATGCCCGACGTTGTCGAGATAGATCGGCTCGCCGGGGCGGGCCGGCCCCGGAACGCCCTCGCACGCCTGGTCGACCAGCTCGCCGGCGCTGGCGATGCGCTGCATTCCGTCGATTGCGAACTTGATCGGGCGCTTCTCCATGCCCGCAACCTTTCCCACCAGCGGCGCGATCGCCGCCATCGGCCCGCCGGCGGAGCCGGTGGCGATGGCGCCGATCGCTTCCGCCTGCTCGTCGGTGGCGCGCTGGTCGACGATGAGACCCACCGTGATGTTGCCGTTCGCCATGGGCCCCGGCGCGTGCAGTACCACGATGAACGACAGGCCGTCGAGCTTGACGCCGTCCTTCTCGCCCTTGTCGATCCTCAGTGCAAGGGCAGCCTTGCAATCGCCCTCGGTGGGGCGCGCGGTCAGGTTCGACTCCGCGCACGGGCACAGGTACGTGCAGCTGCATGTTTCCATGTACTGCCCTTCGATACGCCAGCCAGCCATGGTCCGCCTCCTCTTTCAAACGGTTGCCCGGGAAAAGCGCGCGACAAGCGACGGTGCAGATTACGCCCGCGATTCGCGGGTTACAAGAGCCGCCGCGAGGCCGAAGACGAGGCCCCAGAAGGGGGCGCCGATGCGGAAGATCGCCACGTCGGCCACGGTGACGAGGAAGCAGACCAGCGCGCCGAAGCTGAAGCGGCCGGAAAAGGACGCAATGAAAGCCGTCTGCAGCACGCGCAGCATGGCGAGGCCGGCGAGCGCGGCGATGAAAGCCGGCGGCGTGGCGAGCAGCAGCCGCGTGAAGAACGGCGCGAGCAGGCCGAAGGCGAGCGCAAGCAGGCCGACGAGGACGGCGCCGGTGTAGTGGCGCTGCTTGTCGCCGGAGCTCGAAAGGATCGCGTTCACCGGCCCGGTTAGGCAAGTCGAAACGGCGCCGACGAGCGCGGTCACGATGGAGCCCGCGCCGCAGGCGGCCGTGATCGCGTTGATCGGCGCCTGGTGCCCGTTCGCCGCAAGCACCGAGATGCCCTGCGCGTTCTGCACCACGAGCACCGTGATGGCGAGCGGCACGACGAGCTCGACCATCGCCTGCCACGAGAACTGCGGCACGTACAGGTTTGGCGAGGCAATCGCGAAGAGCGCTCCCGCCGGCGGCTTGAAGCTCCCCAGCCACCATATGGCCACGCCGCCAGCGATCAGGGCCCCGATGAGCGGCGGCATGGCGCGGCCCGCGCGGGGAAAGGCGGAAAGAACGAAAAAGATCGCCGTCATGGGCAGCGCGACCCAGAAGCCGTCGCGGAAGGCGAGCACCAGATCGATGCCGAAGCGCAGGAACACGCCGGCGACCATCGCCATCACGATCGGCATCGGCAGCGCTTCCATCGCGCGGCGCACCCACCCGGAGAGCCCGAGCAGCAGCATCAGGAGCCCGGTGGCGTGGAAGGCGCCGATCACCTCCGGCCAGCTCAAGTGCCCGAGCGCCGGCCCGACCAGCACCGCTCCGGGAATCGTCCAGAAAAATACCAGCGGCTGCCGGTACGCAACCGAGAACGCGATGCTGATCAGGCTGTTGAAGAAGAAAACGCCGAAGATCCACGATGCGATGTCGGACTCGGACAGGCCGCCGCGCGCGCCGACCGCGAGGATGATCGCGACCGGCCCGGTCGTGGCGAAGAGGAAGGCGACCAGCGCGTTGGCGGCGTACAGCGGGCCGAAGTCGGCAAGGATGCGCCGCGGCGCCGGTAGCGGCGAAACGGCTTTTTCGAGTGCCATGCGGCCACTAAGATAGGGCAATGGCCTGTCTTGTCCTAGGCGCGGGGCTGGTCGGTTCGCAGATCGCGCGCCTCCTGGTGGAGCGCGGCGAGCGCCCGGTGCTGATGGACCGCTCGCCGCAGCCGCAGGCGATCGGCCAGATCGTCGATCTCGCCGCCGTGACCCTCGTCGAGGGCGATGTTCTTGAAAAAGACAACCTCGAGAAACTGCTGCGCGGGCATCGCATCGACGAGGTCGTCCACCTGGCCGCCAATCCGATGCTCACCATCGGCGCGCAGCGCGATCCTTACCCGGCGATTCGATTGAACGTCATGGGGACGGCAAACGTGCTGGAGGCGGCGCGGTTGCTCGGCCTGAAGCGGGTGGTGGTGGCGAGCTCGAACGTGCTCAACCATCACATCGCCGGCGGCGAGGGCGCCGGCGACGCCATGGACGAGGAGGCCTTTCCGCGCCCGGTCTCCATCTACGCGAGCTGCAAGCAGGCGATCGAGAGCCTCGGCCTCAACTACGCGCGCTGGTTCGGCGTCGAGTTTGCCGCCGTGCGCTACGGCGCGGTCGCAGGGCCGTGGAGCGGCGCCGGCGGCGGCGGCCCGAGCAACGTCTTCCTGAACCTGATCAGGAGCGCGTTGCGCGGCGAGGAAGCCGTCGTTCCCGCCGCGACGCTCGAATGGGTGTACTCGAAGGACGCGGCCGAGGGCACGCTGCTCGCGCTGCGCGCCCCGCGCCTGGCAAGCCGCGTGTTCAACCTCACCATGGGCTCGCTCACCTCGCCCCAGGAGCTCGTCACCGCCGTCCAGGCGGTCTTCCCGGCAGCGCGGCTGCGCGTCGACGCGCCGGCCGACGGCACGCCTGCGCTGCAAAACATGACCCGGGCCTCGAGCCTGCGGCGCGCGAAAGAGGTGCTCGGCTACGCGCCGAAGTATTCGATGAAGGAAGCGGTGCGCGACCTCGCCGATTGGCTGAGGAGCCAGCCTCTGCCGCCCCCCTGATAAGCGGGGGTGTCAGGGGGGCGGCTCCGAGCCTCAGCCGCCGAGCCAGCCGGGAAGCGCCAGCGCGATCGCCGGAGCCGCGATGATGAGCGCGACGCGCAGCGCGTCGGAGGCGAGGAAGGGCAGCACCCCCTTGAAGGTCTCGAGCATCGGCACGTCCTTCGCGAGCGAATTGATCACGAATACGTTCAGCCCTACCGGCGGGGTGATGAGGCCGACCTCGACCACGATCAGCGACAGGATGCCGAACCAGAGCTTGAGGTCCTCGCTCTGCAGGCCGAAGTCGAGCCCGGCGATGATCGGCCAGAAGATCGGCACGGTGAGCAGGATCATGGAAAGCGAGTCCATGACGCAGCCGAGGAGCACGTAAAGCGCGAGCATCGCGAAGAGCACCGCAAACGGCGGCAGGCCGGACTTCTGGAACCAGTCGGCGGCGGCGATCGGCAGTTGCGAGAAGCCGAGAAAGGCGTTGAACATCGCCGCGCCGAGGAGGATCAGGTAGATCATCGCCGTGGTCTGCGCCGTGTCGAGCAGCGCCGCGACCAGTCCCGGCCAGCGCATGCGGGCCTGCGTCACGGCGATGAGGGAGGTGCCCGCGGCGCCCACGCCCGCGCCCTCGGTCGGGGTGAAAAAGCCGACGTAGATGCCGCCCATCACGACGGCGAAGATGAGCACCACCGGCCAGATCTCGGCGAGCGAGCGCCAGCGCTCGGCGCTCGAAGCGCGCGGGCCGGCGGGCCCCGCCTCGGGCACGACGCGCACGACGATCGCGACCGTGGCGATGTAGCCGAGCGCAGCGAGGATGCCGGGAATGAGCGCCGCCTGGAACAGCGCCACCACGCTTCCCTGCACCATGATCGCGTAGATGATGAGCACGATCGAGGGCGGGATCAGGATGCCGAGCGTGCCGCCGGCGGCGAGCGCCCCGGTCGCGAGCGCACCCGAGTAGTTGTAGCGGCGCAGTTCGGGCAGCGCCACCTTGCCCATCGTCGCGGCGGTCGCGATTGACGAGCCGCTGATGGTGCCGAACCCGGCGCAGGCGCCGAGCGCCGCCATGGCGATGCCGCCACGGAAATGCCCCATCCAGGCGTTCGCTGCGCGGAACAGCGCCTTGGAGAGGCCGGCCTGCGCGGCGAACTGGCCCATCAGGATGAAAAGCGGGATCACCGAAAGATCGAAGTTCGAGAAGCGCCAGTAGGTTTCGCTCTTGAGGTGGTTGAGAAGACCGCTGCTGCCGGCGATCAGCGTGTAGCCCGCCATGCCCACGGCGAGCATGGCGATGCCGATCGGGATGCGGAAAGCGAGCAGGATCAGCAGCGCCGCGAAGCCCCCGAGCCCGATCTGCAGGCCCGTCATGCTTTCTTGCGCGCTTCCGCGATGCTCTCCCAGAGGGTGTAAGCGATGACCACCAGCAGAAATGCCATCAGCACGAAGGCGATCGGGAAAGTGGTCCAGCGCGGGAATCCGGCGGTCATCGACCGCTCGCCCGTCTGGTACATGTCGAGGCCGCCGAGCCCGAGCCGCCAGGTGAGAACGATGGCGATGAAAAGATACAGCGCTGCTCCGATCGCGTCGCATACCGCCTTGGCGCGCGCCGAAGCACCGCTCATGAAGAAGTCGACGAGCACGTTGCCGCGCGTGATCTGGCACCACGGCAGGATGGCGAACACGCCTACTCCGGTGCCGATGCCCACCAGCTCGAAGTCGCCGGGGACGGGCGCGCCGAAGAGCCCGCGGCCGGCGACGCTCGCCGCCGTGAGCAACGCCATGCCGAAGAGCAGCAGGCCGCCGGCCACGGCGAGCCAGCGTGAGATCGCGTAGAGCGCCCGGCCCACCGCGGCGGCGCGGTTATTTCGAGTGCTTCTCGATCAGCGCGCGTGCGTCGGCGAGGAGCCGCGGGCCGTCGACGCCGATCTTCTTCATCTCCTCGAACCAGCGCTCGTAGACCGGCTTCACCGCCTCCTGCATCTTCGCAACCTCCCCCGGCGGGATGGTGTGGAACTGGTTCTTCGACTTGGATTGCATCACCTTCTTCGCCGGGCCCTCGATCGCGATCCAGTTCTCGCCGGCCATCTTCGCGATGTTGCGGCCGGAATTGGCGTCGATCACCTTCTTGAGGTCCGGCGGCAGCTTGGCGTAGCTCGCCTTGTTCATGAGGAAGGCGAACACGCCGCCGTTCAGGCGCGGCCGGGGGCCAGCCATCTCGGTGAAGTGGTCGACCAGCTCCTCGAGCTTGAGCGAAGGCGCGATCTCGTAGGTCGTGCTGACGCCGTCGATCACGCCCTTGGACAGCGCCGGCGGGATTTCGTTGAGCGGCAGGCCGATGCCGCGCGCGCCGAGCGCATCGAGCGTCCAGACGCCGCTCCTGGAAGCGGCGCGGATCTTCAGGCCCTTGAAGTCCGCCATGTTGCGCACCGGCTTCTTCGACAGGATCAGCAGACCCTCGGGTGAGTGCATCAGGAGCGGGTGGTAATCCTTCAGATCCTCCTTGAGGTGCTTTTCCTGGTAGTCCTGCAGCGCGAGCGTGGTGGACAGCGCGTCCTTGTGCACGAAGGGCAGCTCGAAGGGCTCGGTGCGCGGCATGCGCCCCGGGGTGAACCCGGGCAGCACCCAGATGATGTCGACCACGCCGTCGCGCACCTGGTCGAGGAGCTGCGGCGCCTGGCCGCCGAGCTGCATCGCCCAGAAGGGCTGGATCTTCAGCTTGCCGCCCGACTCCTTGGTCACCTTCTCGGCCCAGGGGGCGAGGAAGGTCTTGCCCGGGTTTGCCACCGGCGGGATGAACGTGTGCATGCGCAGCGTGACCTCCTGCGCCTGGAGCGCCGACGGCGCGGCGAGTACCGCGAGCAGCGCGGCGATGCGGTGAATGCGGATCATGGTCTCCTCCTTCGCCGGGAGTATGCCCCAACTCGCCTACTTAGATGCCAAGTTCCCTGCAGATCCGGGCGACGACACCCTTCAAAGCGGCAATCTCGCTTTCGAGCCGCGCAACGCTCGCCTTGAGCGCCGCGACCTCGCCCAGTGAAACGTCGGGTTCTGCTCTCTTCTCGGTTGTCTCGATCGTCGGCGTACCGCTCAGCAGGTGAGTCCAGCGGTTTTCGCGGGCTCCGGGCAGGCGCGGCAGCTGCACCACCAGGGCTCCTGCCGGCCGGGCCGCCAGCTCTTCCAGGAAACCTTCCACCGCTGAGATGTCGGAAAAGCCGTGCAGCCGTTCGCAGCTGATGCGCAGCTCGCCCGCAGTCTGGGGACCGCGCAGCATCAGCGCGGTGAGAAGCGCGGCGGATTGCGACGGCACCTGGAGCACGCGCTCGATGTTGTGAGAGTAGCGCGACACCCGTCCGCCGCTCGTTTCCATCACCAGGTTGGCGCTTTTCAGGCTGTCGAGGCCCGCCTGGACTTCGGCCTCGCTCGCCTCCATCACCGGCAAGCGGCTGGTCTTCTGACTGCAGCCGGAGACGAGCGCATTGAGAGTCAGCGGATAGCTGTCCGGAACGGTGTGCTGCTTCTCGTACAGCGTACCGAGGACGCGGGTTTCGAGAAGCGAGAGAATCGGTACGGGGCTGCGTGTCATTTGGTTGCTCGTTAATATAACGTAATGAGCTACCTCGTCGGCATCGACATCGGCGGCACCTTCACCGACTGCGCGATCGTCGATCGCAAGGGCGCGCTGCTCACCACCAAGGTCCCCTCGACGCCGTCGGACTTCTCGCGCGGCATGATGGATGCACTCGGCGCCGGCGCGCAGGCGCTCGGCGTGAAGCTTGATGACTTCTGCCGCGACATCGCCTTCCTGTCGCACGGCACCACCGTCGGCACCAACACCATCATCCAGAAGAAAGGCGCAAGAGTCGGCCTCATCACCACCCGGGGCCACGAGGACGCGATCCACATCATGCGCGGCTCGCGCGGCTACGGCGGGCGCGACATCCGCAAGGTGGTGCACTTCCCGGAGACTGCGAAGCCGGCGCCGATCGTGCCGAAGCGTTTGATCAAGGGTGTTTCGGAACGCGTCGATTGTTTCGGCGAAGTCGTTGTTTCGCTCAATGAACGGGAAGCGGAAACGGCGATCCGCGATCTGCTGGCACAGGGCGTCGACGCGATCGCGATCTGCTTTCTCTGGTCCTTCAGGAACCCGGCGCATGAAATGCGGGTTAAACGCCTCGTTCAAAGCATTTCAAAGAGCGTCTTCGTCACCTGCTCGGTGGAGATCGCGCCCAGGTGGGGCGAGTACGAGCGGGTGACGGCGACCGCGCTGAACGCCTATCTCGGCCCCGTGATGTCCGGGTATCTGCATGGATTGAACTCGGCCTTGCGCAGCCTCGGCTACCGCCACGGCCTGCAGATCACGCAGTGCGGCGGCGGCACGGTGCCGGTGGCGCGCGCCGGGGAGGCGCCGCTCCTCACGCTCGACTCGGGGCCGGTTTCCGGCGTCACCGCCTCGATGTTCTTGGGCAGCGCGATGGGCGAGAAGAACGTCATCACCACCGACATGGGCGGCACCTCGTTCGACGTCTCGATCATCCACGGCGGCAAGCCGGCCTACTCATTCATCAGCAACACCGACCAGTACGAGTATTTCCTGCCGAAGGTCGACCTGCAGGCGATCGGCGCCGGCGGCGGCAGCCTGGTGCGCGTGCACCCGGAGACGCGCACCCTGAGCGTCGGCCCCGACAGCGCCGGGGCGTTCCCCGGCCCGGTGTGCTATGGCCGCGGCGGGGCGGTGCCGACGGTGACCGACGCGCAGCTGGTGCTCGGCTACCTCGACCCGCACAATTTCGCCGGGGGGAGGATGAAGCTGGATCACGATTCGGCCTTCCAGGCAATTGAGTCTCTTGGGAAGCACATCGGCATGAACGCGGTCGAATGCGCGGCGGGGATCTGCCGCATCGTCGAGCTCAACATGGCCGACATCATCCGCAAGGTGACGGTGGAAAAAGGCTTCGATCCGCGCGACTTCGTGCTGTTCGCCTTCGGCGGCGCGGGTCCGGCGCACGCCGGGGTGTTCGCCGCCGAGCTGGGAGTGAGGAAGATCGTCGTGCCGCAGAGGAAGGCCGCTTCCACCTGGTGCGCATTCGGCGCCGCGGCGGCCGACGTGCTGCACATCTTCGAGCACAGCGAGATCATGTCGACACCGGTCGACGCCTCCCGCATCAACAGGATCCTCGGCGAGCTTCAAAGAAAGGCCGCCGCCCTGATGAAGGCGGAAGGCATCGCCGCCAGCCGTCAGCGCTTCGAGTTCTCGCTCGACGTGCGCCACAAGGGCCAGATCAACGAGGTGGAGGTGCTGCTGCCGTTCGGAAGAGTTCCATCGAGCTATGAACTGCGGTTGCGTTCGCTGTTCACTGGCCGGTATGAAAAGCTTTACGGCCGCGGTTCCGCGCTGCACGGCGCGCAGCTCGAGATCGTCGTCTGCCGCCTGCGGGCGCGGGCGCTGACGCCCAGGCCGAAGCTGATTCTTTCGAAAGCGAAATCCGGAAAGATCCCGGCGAGTGCCATACGAGAGAATCGCACGATCTACTGGTCGGATCTCGGCAGGCACCGCGCCACGCCGGTCTTCGACGGCGAAATTCTGCTGCCGGGGAATCGGGTCAAAGGGCCGGCGATCGTCGAGACCTCCGACACCACTGTCGTCGTGCATCCGGGCAGGACGCTGGCAGTGGACCGCCTGGGTAATTTCGAAATCACCTTCGGCGTGGCATGAACGCCCCGCTCAAGAAGCTGAGCGAGCTCGTCGGCGTCGCCTTCGACGGCAGGCGCTCGGGCTACGTGCCGCCGAAGAAGCTCTCGATATCCAAGAAACTTCGTCTGCACAGAAAAGCGAAA
>Ga0137796_10002359_pt1 | contig 10187 bp, 15 predicted proteins | sample OV2TP3_FD_97704 | JGI IMG/M metagenome (GOLD analysis project Ga0137796, IMG submission 97704)
AATAAGGATGCAACATAAACCAATCAAAAAGTCTTCTTTCAAAAAACTCGGCTTTTTCTTTCAGATTCATAGAAGAGGCTTCTTCTCTTCTCTGTAGCAGTAAACCGGGTTGAGCTTCTAAAATTAAAACCATTTTTTATGTTTAATAGCACCTCTTTTTAAAGATTTGGCATAATTTATGGAATGATTTTTAAATCCCAGTCGTTATTCTTGTATTATGGAATGGCGCCTAATCGAACAAGAAACTTACAACGCAGCAATGAATATGGCAATAGATGAAGCCATATGCGAAAGTGTTGCTGCTAACGAACAACTACCAACAATAAGATTCTACAAGTGGAAAAATAATTCTGTTTCCATTGGATCTTATCAGAATCAATGTGAAATAAATTTGGAATTATGTAGAAAAAATAATATTGATGTAGTGAGAAGAATTACAGGCGGCAGGGCAGTTTATCATGATAAAAGGGATTTTACTTATAGCGTCATTGCGCCCATAAAAATATTTGATAATAGTATCAAGAGTGCATATGGAGAAATTTGCTGTTGGATAATAAATGCATTAAGAGAAATTGGAATAAGATCAAGACTTGAAAATAAAAATGATATCATGATTCATGGAAAGAAGATTTCCGGAAATGCGGCAAAATTAATCGATAATAAAATTTATCTGCAGCATGGCACTCTGGTTTACGATATTGATTTTGAATTGATGCCAAAAATCTTGAAAATTTCTGAGAAATTGGCAAGGGAGAAGATTGCATCAATATCAGAGTTCAAGAAAATAAACCAAAATAAAGTTTATGAAGCATTGAAAACCAGTTTCATCAAGAATAAGCACGTTAAAGCTCAAAAATTTTCTGGCGAAGAACTGGATTATACAGCAAAGCTGGCACAAGCCAAATACAACTCACTTGATTTAAAGGATACAATTCTTAAAAACAAAGGAGCTTGTTACATACTTAGCGGGAATTAATTAGCCGCAATCTTTTTAAAATAAAGTTCATTCGTTATTTTGTGGGAAAGGATACTTCGCAATCAGTACAAAATCAGCAAATCCTGTCGGATCAGCTAAGCAAAGTGCCTGCTGAAGCACAAGGAAATCATGCTCTGGATGTCATTCTTACCGTGAAAGAAGCTGAAGGGCTTGCTGCCAGAATAAGCTCCGTCTCTGTTAGCGAAAGAATAAGAATCTCGCATAAAAGCTATGTCGTTCAGCGCGATATATTGGTGGCTTATTTGGCTGAAAAGGGAATTGAATCAAAAATTGTGGGTAATTGTCCTTGGTTTGTCTCAGCCGCATTGACACCGCAGCAGATTAACGAATTAGCTGCAGAACAGGATACCCCAGTGGAAAAAATAGTACCTGGAAGCGGTCTGATAAAATTTGAATATTTATTAAAAACTTAATGCCCTTCCTGCTTCGGAGCCTCAAAGTTCATTTTCTCAATCCTTTCTATCAATTCCAAAGCAAACCTTGCCGCCTGCGCTCCGTCGACAATCCTGTGGTCATAAGTTACAGATAAAGGCAATATTTTTCTTACTTCAACTTTTCCGTTTCTTGCAACTGGCTTTTCAATCATTCTTCCAACTCCAAGTATTGCGCTTTCAGGATAATTAATGATAGGAGTAAAGAATCCAACTCCAACAGAGCCAAGATTGCTTACACTGAATGAACTTCCTTTCAAATCCATAACATTTACTTTTCTTGTTTTGACATCATTGGCTAATTTTTCAATTTCTTTTGCAATTGTTTTGATATCCTTGTCTTGTGCTCCCTTAGCAACAGGTACAAACAATCCTTCTTCAGTATCGACAGCAACTCCAATATTGTAGTATTTTTTCAAAACAATTTCTTCTCCTTCAAGAGAAGCGTTTAGATAAGGATGTTTCATTAAAGTTACAGCAACAGCTTTGACGATATAAGGCATCAAAGTCAATTTTATCCCTTCCTTTTCATAAGCTGCTTTTTCCTTTTCCCTCAAATCTGATACATCTGTGACATCTGCTTCGTGCATATTTGTAAGCTGCGGTGCTGTAAAAATTGATTCTGTCATTTTGCTGGCTACTATTTTCTTAACACCATGCAAAGGAACTCTGTCAACATAGCCAAAGAAATCATATTTTCTAGTCACTTTGATTCCAGCAGGAGCTGATTCTTTTTTCGTAGTTACAGAAGCTTTCTGCACATCGTCTATTGTTATTCTGCCTCCTGGTCCAGTTCCTTTTATGATGTTTAAATCAACGTTTAACTGTTTGGCAAGATTTCTGACAGCGGGAGTTGCCTGTACTGTTCCCAACCCGCCGCCCCCTTCACCTCCCGAAGTTGCAGATGATATAATTGGTTTTACATCTTTTGCTTCTTCTAAAAATCCGACAACAGAGCCAGTATAAGGCACACCCGATTTTTCTTCTCTTTTTGCTTCAAAATGTTTCTTAGCATCTGCCTCTGTTTCATGCTCTTCAAGAATCGTAACCATTGTTTCTCCTACGTGAATTATGCCGCCAGCAGGAACATGCAACTTTAGAATCTTGCCTGATTTAGGAGAGGGCATTTCAACAATTGCCTTGTCTGTTTCAATTTCACCTAATGGCTCATCAGCTTTTACTTTCTCTCCTTCCTTAACAAACCATTTAACTATTTCTCCTTCATGTATTCCTTCTCCAACATCCGGAAACTTGAATTCGTAAGGCATTTTATTGGGAATTTTATAATTTTTAATTAATGTTTCAATTCGTTCGCGTCTTTCAGACGCTCGCAATATTTAGTGCTCGGCGTTCCTCCGATTACCACATCGGAACGCCTCGCCTATTTATATCATTATTTTTTATAATTTTATTGCAATAATCCGAGGCGAAATTTTCTTGGCAGGAAAAATTTCGCCGAGTGTATCTAATGTCCCGAAGGGACGGATTGAAATTATTTGTTACTAAATTAAATATTTAACCTTTTCAAAAACTCATTACCTTCTCAATTCCTTTAATAATCCTATTCACATCAGGCAAATAATAACTTTCTAATTTCGCGAATGGAATTGGAACATCTGGGCCAGTGACTCTCATAACAGGAGCTTCTAAACTTAACAATGCTTTTTCATTTATTGACGCAATCAATTCTGCACCAAATCCTGCTGTCTTTGGAGCTTCATGCGCTATAACACATCTACCTGTTTTTTTGACAGAGTTTATTACAGTCTCTGAATCATAAGGATTTATGGTTCTTAAGTCAATCAACTCAACGCTATATTTATTATTCAATTTTTCGATTACATCTTGGCATGTCTTTACCATTGCGCCCCATGCAATTAATGTCAAATCATCCCCTTGCTGCAGGACATTTGCCTTTCCAAGAGGAACGGTATACTCTTTTTCAGGGATATCTTGTTTGATTGCCCTATAAATCCTCATTGGTTCGTAGAATATAACAGGATCAGGATCTCTTATTGCAGCAGCTAACAATCCTTTTGTGTCGTATGGATTGGAAGGTACAACCATTTTTAGTCCTGCAATATGGGAAAACAATGCTTCTCCTGATTCGCAATGCAATTCCAATGCTTTTATCCCAGTGCCGTAAGGAGCTCTTACAACCAATGGACATGTAAATCTGCCTCTGCTCCTGCTTCTTATCCTTGCAGCATGGCTAAGCAATTGATCAAAGCCAGCATACATAAATCCGCTAAACTGAATTTCAGCAATTGGCTTCATTCCATTAACAGCCAATCCAATAGAAGCTCCTATAATGCCAAGCTCTGCTAATGGAGTATCAACGACTCTATCTGGTCCGAATTCTTTTTGCAAGCCATCAGTTGCTCTAAAAACACCTCCGTTTAATCCAACATCTTCGCCCAATACCATAACAGACTTGTCTCTAGCCAATTCCTGCCTTAAAGCCATTGTTACTGCTTGGACTATTGTTGAGACTGGCATATTATCCTACTCTTATCACAGGTTCATTTTCTCTCACATAAGTTGGTCCGGTTCCATTTGATACGTAACCATAATTAATTCCAAACTGGTCACAAATCCTGTGAGCATCATGGCTACTTATTGGTGCTCTGCCCTTTAGAACACTCCATCCAATTTTCTCTGACGAATTTAGTGCAGCAACAATGAGTTGAGGCGTAGCATGACAGTCTTCAATTATTCTTACGAGTCGATTCATTTGCTTGACGTTGAGATAAAACATTTTTAATTCCCTAAAATATCCTCCATTTCTTCCTTTTGTTGCTGTGTCATTTCAGCATAAACATACTTGAACATATCTTTCGGGTCTGGAGGCTGAATTTTTTCAAACTCTGTGACTGCTTTTTCAATTATTTGCTGTGATTGTTCAAGAACTTTCTGCTTGTAAGTATCCTCCAACAAGCCTTTTTTTCGCATGTATTTTTCCAATCGGTCAATGGGGTCTTTCTTAGCCCAAGATTCAAGCTCTTCTTTGCTTCTATATCTTGAAGCGTCATCACTTGTGGAATGATCGCACATCCTATAAGTAAATGCTTCTATTAAAGTAGGCCCTTTGCCTGCTCTTGCCTTGTCAATTGCATCTTTTGCTGCTTTATGCATGGCAAAAATATCCATGCCATCTACTTGTATGCCTTCAACACCGTATGCAATCGCTTTTTGGGCTATTGTATCAGAGTGTGTTTGCTTTGGCCTTGGGACAGAAATCGCATATTGATTATTTTCGCAAATAAACACAGTTGGAGTGCCAAAAACACCTGCAAAATTCATCGCTTCATGGAAATCTCCTTTCGAAGTAGCTCCATCCCCGAAATAAGTTATTGTGACTTGCTTTGTATTTCTTAGCTTAGCAGCCCAAGCTGCTCCAACAGCATGTATTACATGAGTCCCAACAGGAATTGCTATAGGAAAATTATTTATATTCTCAGGAGCCCTCACGCCTCTCTCATCTCCATTCCAATATTGAAGAATTTGGACAATAGGGTGTTTTCTAGCTATAAGCAAACCGGAATTTCTATACATAGGAAATACCCAATCATCATCTTGCAAAGCCATTGCACTTCCCACTTGGCAGGCTTCCTGGCCTTTGAACTGTATATAAGTGCCTAGTCTTCCTTGCCTTTGCATGTTAAAGGCTTTTTGATCAAAAACACGAATCAGAACAAGCATTTCATAGGCTTTCTTAATTTCATCATTTGAAATCTTAGGCATGAGTGCTTCATCAACATTTCCAGATTCATCCATTACCTGCAGATATTCTATTTTAAACTCTTTAAGCACTCTTTTTGGCATTTAGATATCCTCTTAAAGCCAGATTTTTGGCATATTTATAAATTTTATTGAAAGCTCAAATGAAGGATTTTGCCTTGGGATTTGTAAACCTCCTCAAGCAAATATTAACAAAAAGGTTATTAAATAGATTGGCCTTCCAGCAGGTAGAATGATAAGTAGAAGAGAATTTACTAAAGCGTTTGTAATGTTTGGGTTAGATGAACTTGTAAATAGGGCAGTCCCAAAAACCTTTGCGCAAGCTGTTAGAACCACAGAGGAAAACGCTTCAATGAGATTCCTGGAGACTCTTGACCAATACGTTAAAAATCATAATGATCAAATCAAGCCCTATACAGATGATTCAGGCACTGGCGTTTATGCTTTAGGTGATTCTTACATTGTGCAAATCAAGGATAAGAGAAATCTCCTTAAAGTTGAGGTTCAGTCTAGAAGCGAAGCCGCTAGTGGCAGATTAGTTCGTAGAGTTTCCATGGATCCTCCGTTGACATTATTTAGCAGAGGCACGATATCAGAGGAGTATGTTGATTCAGATTTAAACGGCGAGGCTGACGGTTATAGAATACTTCTTGGACCTCTGCTTACTGGTGCCCAAAATGAGCCTGGAGCAAAATATTATCCTATAGGTAATAAGGATGACCCAGCCGCTAAAAAGAAAAGGGAAGAATATAAACAAGGAATGCTACGTTTTACCGACATGATTCAAAACCCTCCGAGACAAAGATAATAGTTATGTAATCATCTTAGATTATTAATATTTCCAACCGAAGATACATTTAAATTACAGGTGGAGATACTCTTTTCTCAAGGTGGTTTTTGATGAACAATTCACCAGCCTTGTAAGAGTTCCTAACAATAGGTCCAGAAAGGCAAAACAGGAAAATTTATATATATGTTATACTTATTAAGTATAATAAGATTAGTATAACTAAATAAATTATATAAAATGAAAACTATAGCAAAAGCAAAGCAAATCGGCGGCTCTATTGCAGTAATAATCCCAAAAGAAATAGTGGAAAAGGAAAATATTATGCCTGAAGATACGCTAAAAATCAGTGTGGAAAAGACTAGCGACTTTAACTGGCTGTGGGGCAGATTTAAAGACATCAAAAAGCCAACAGAACAGATAATGAAAGAAATAGATGAAGGAGAAGATGACTAAAAAATTCTACTTTGACACATATGCTCTGATAGAAATCGGTGTAGGCAATCCAAATTACGAGCCTTACAGCAAGGATGTAGTAATTTTGCTGAATAAATTGAATCTTCTGGAATTTTCATATTATCTGCTCAAAGAAAAAAGAGAAAACGAAATTGAACAAATTTTTAATCAATACCAAAGGTTTAATGTTGATTACGATGAAGAGGTCTTAATAAAGGCAGCAGAGATGAAGTTAAAATTCCTGAAAGAAAGATTATCATTTATTGATTGCATTGGTTATCTTCTGGCAAAAAAAAATAATGCTCTATTTCTTACAGGGGATGAAAAGTTTAGGAACAAAGAAAATGTTGAGTTTGTGAAATAGAAATTTAGCTACTTTTTAGTAGTTAAAATAGAAAGATTTAAATGTACATTCTTCAAGCCATAACAACGAATTAGATATGGGACTAGAAGACATTGTGCACAACGAGGCAACAAACAAAGGTTGGTTGGCCAGAAAACTGAATAGCCCGAAGAGAGGACTTATAGGCAAAATATTAGATTTTTCAGTAGGAATTGCAGCTACTGCTGTTGCTTATTCTTTGATCGGAACTCCTGCTTTAGTCGGGAGCGGAATTGGTGTGGTAGGAGATTATTTTGGAAATTTATGGAGAGGTGCAAAAACGTGTTCTGCGCAGATTAGGGACTCACTTGTTTTGAGTTCTATAGTGAGCCCAATAGGGTACGGGATAATAAGTTTCTTGGACAGTGCCATAAATATTAGGGCGCCTTTAGGCTTGGTTAAAAGAACTTTGACACAAATTATTTTCCAGCAGGGAATGTTGGCACCAGCTGTAAATCATTTGGATTACATGTTAAGGCATAAGACATTAGACATTAAGGAAGCTTACGAAAGACAGTTCAAGAAATTTTTCTTCAAGAATATAGGTTGGAGTGTTTTAGCTGGGCTAGCTCCAGTAGGCTTAGCATACCAAGGCTATGGAGTCAATACGCAGTTTTATGGTGGCTTACTTGCAGGAGTTGCTGTTAGAGGGCTGGCATGGGGAAAGCAAATAGCAGCCACAGACCCATATGGAACTCACAGGAATCAAGGATACGGAAGAATGGCAACGAGTTATTCTTAAGATAAATAAATTGGCAATTCCAAGTGTAAATCTTTAAAACACTAATTGATTTTCTTAACAATATTCTTCATAAACAATTCACCAGCCTTATAAGAACTCCTTACAAAAGGCCCTGAGGCACAATAAAGAAATCCAAGCTCCAGCGCTTTTTGTTTATAATATTCAAATTTTTCTGGAGGAATATAATTAGTTACAGGAATATGCCAGTCGCTTGGCCTCAAATATTGCCCTATTGTTAAAATATCGCATCCAATTTTTCTTAAATCATTCATTGCTTTTACTATCTCTTCATCTGTTTCGCCAATTCCAACCATTATTGATGACTTTGTATAGATTTTATGATTTAATTTTTTTACATTTTCCAAAACAATCAGCGACTGCCTGTAGTTTGCCCTCACATCTCTTGCATGCTTTTGCAATCGTTCAACTGTTTCAATGTTATGCGCTATAACTTCTGGCTTTGCATCAACTATTTTTTTCAATGAATTAATATCGCCTTTAAAATCTGGGATCAGCACTTCAACAATTATTTCTGGATAAGATTCTTTTATTTCTCTTATGCATTCTGCAAAATGGCTTGAGCCGCCATCTTCCAAATCATCTCTGTTAACGGAAGTCAGCACAATATAATCAAACAATTTTATTTCTGCCAAAGCTTGCGCTAGTTTTTTTGGCTCATCTTTATCCAATTGCTTCATTGGATTGCCTGTTTTTACTGCGCAAAACTTGCACCCTCTTGTACAAACATCGCCCATGAGCATGAAAGTGGCTGTTCCGCCGCTCCAACACTCTGATATGTTAGGGCAATGTGCTGACTCACAGACAGTATGGAGCTTATGCTTGGTAAGAGTTTCTTTTATCCCTGAGAAATTTTCATTTTTTACAAGCTTGATTTTAAGCCATTCGGGTTTGATTAGCTGCTGGTGCATATTGTGTATTTTAAGAATATAGCTGCATCTTAATAGGCAAAGACAGCTTCACATCTTTTAATCCTTGAGTTCTCTTTTTGAAGCCGTGAATGGCTATGCCTGTTACCTTGTTCGTTTTTTTGTTAATTCTTTCAAATACCCCATTGCCTAAATTCTTAAAATAGCCCTCTGCATAGCCCCCTATATTCAATTCCAAGAAATCCCCTTCCTCATCATAATAAAGGTTTAGTTCGCTGCTCATTTTATCTTGTCAGTGTAAAAGCTGGTTATTATAAATCCTTCGCCATTTAAATACTTAACGGAAACGAACAGGTACTCTTTCCTGTTTTTGTAATATCGATAATAAAACCTGACATCTGGATCGTAATCCACTTCTGTAATTTTATCTGGCCGCAGCAAAGCGTCTTTAATTTGTTCTGTTTGATTAGACATTTCCTGATGCTTTAAAATATGATTCCATCTCTCATCGGTGAGATAGATAGTTCTTCCTGATTTGTCCTTTGTCTCAAATATTCTTGCCATTTGACGAGTTAATCAAATAATGTTTGACGTTGACTCTTCAGCCATTCGGGTTTTATGAGTTGCTGGTGCATTTTATTTGTAATATTAAAATTCAAAAAAGAATATATAAACCTTTAGGCAGCCTTTCTCTCCCGATTAACATTCGGTTTCGGTATTTCCTGTTCCAAAGCCCACGCCTTCAACTTTTCATACTTTTGATTCCCACAAAGCCTCTTTCCAGTCTTTTCATTGTAGAAAAATGGAATTCCACCGCAGAAAGCGCTTCCATCTGGATTTTTGTCAATCTCATCAAGCCATGCTGCATTTTCAGCATTATGCCATACTTCAACATGCACAACATGCAATCCTGTCTCTTTATCCAACTGCTCAACTAAAGGATCCATCTCCTTACAATGGACGCATTCAGTGCCTGAAAACATAATCAATCTTCCTTGATTTTGCTTGCTAACTGTTTCGCTCATTTTACACCATTTACTAATTTTATTAATTGTTTAAAAATGTTTGTTTTGGCGCTTTATAAATCAAAAGATTTTTATATTTACGATAACAAACCTAAACAATGAAAAAATTATGGATTTTAATTATAATATTATTAGTTATTGGAATACCATTTGCTTGGTACACAATTTCTCCAGTATTTCGCGTGTTAGAAAAGGATGAATCATCTCCTTTGGTAATTAAGGATGCGATGGATTCTATGGATGCAAAGACAAAAGCGGAGTTTGAGAAGCAAGTTGAATTCATGAAAGACAAAGTAATGGTTATGAACGATGCGATGCCTTCTGCAAAAATTATTGCTCAAGGTGACTTTCAGCCAAGAGCGCATGATGTTAAAGGAAAAGCTTTGCTCATAGAAAAAGACGGCAAGAAAATTGTCAGATTTGAAGATTTTGAGACAATAAACGGGCCTGATTTAAGAATTTATCTTTCATCTGACTTAAGCAATGACGATTTTGTCGAGTTATCCAAAATAAAAGCTACAAAAGGCAATGTAAATTACGAAGTTCCAGAAGAAGTTGACACTTCAAAATACAATAAAGTTTTGGTCTGGTGCAAGGCATTTAGCGTTTTGTTTAGTTATGCTGTTTTGGGGTGAATATTAAAATTATTCTATAATTTGTTCAATGGGGCAATAGAAAAGTTTATATATAACATAACATATCATATATAACCTGTCAGGTAATATAATGAGAGCTGCAA
>Ga0137796_10002360_pt1 | contig 10187 bp, 9 predicted proteins | sample OV2TP3_FD_97704 | JGI IMG/M metagenome (GOLD analysis project Ga0137796, IMG submission 97704)
AGAAGTGCCATGAATGCGGTGCTGTTCTTTTGCGAGCACGCGGAGTCCGGGCCGGACGGCAGGCTGAACGTCGCGGGCATCTTCAATGAACTCTACGCCCCCGGTTTCCCCGCCCGCCAGGACCGGCTGACGCTGGCCGGGATCATCGAGTGGGATCGCATAACCTCCGGCAGCCAGCCGTTCGTGATCCACCTGCTCGATCCGGACGACAAGCCGATCTTCACCATCGAGGGCAAATCGGACGTCGATCCGCGGCCGGACACCCGCCCGCCCGCCAGGACGCACCTGATCCTGCCGCTGGAAAACCTCGTGTTCGTGCGCCCGGGGCAATACCGGGCCCGCATGGCATTGCAGGACCGGGAAATCGCCGGTCCCTCGCTGTACCTGTTGCCGTCGAAGTAATTCCACACTGAAGCCCCGGGCGGGTTTTTTCCGCCTTTCACCACGGCGCGCGGGCCGCGCTTTGCCGGCGTTGAAATAACAATGACGAACCGGTTCTGTTCCGGAGGATAATTTGTTATTCAGGGCGGATATGGCAAAATCAAATAAAAAATGGATAAATCGATGTCCATCTCCGTCCGCGACGCCCTCCTGACCTTCAAAACGCCGGCCCTGATCGGCCTGGTGGGGGTGACAGGATTCATCGCCGGCTACCTGATCGACATGACAATCTTTACCGATACCGCGCCAAAACAGCCCATCGATTTCAGTCACCGCATCCACGTCAGCGACAATGGCATCCCCTGCCTGCATTGTCATAATTACGCGGATACCACGCCGGCCGCCGGCGTGCCCAGCGTGAGCAAATGCATGGGCTGTCACAAGACGATCGCGACCGATCGCCCGGAAGTCATGAAGCTCGCCGGCTACTGGGAGAATCAGGAGCCCATCCCCTGGATCAAGGTGCATGACGTGCCGGATTTCGTCTATTTCACCCACAAGCGGCATGTCCTGGCCGGGCTGGAGTGCCAGGTTTGCCACGGCCCCGTCGAAACCATGGATCGCATCGCGCGGGTATCCACCCTCAAGATGCCCTGGTGCGTCGAATGCCACACCGAACGCAAGGTGGAACACGGCCGAGACTGCTGGACATGTCACAAATAATACGAGGAGACTGACCGGATGCGCAGAAGCAAACGAGTAACCTGATGGAAAAGATCAACCGGCGTGATTTCCTGAAGTTCATCGGCGCGGGCGGCATTGGCGCCGGTGCGGGGCTGCTTTACGGCGAGAGCACCAGGAAAACCGTCGAGCTGCTGATCCCGCAGGTGGTGACGCCCGAGGATTATTCACCCGGCATCGCCACCTGGTACAACACGGTGTGCCGCCTGTGCAGCGCGGGCTGCGGCATCAGCGTGCGCACCCGCGAAGGGCGCGCGAAAAAGATCGAAGGCAACCCCAACCACCCGGTCAACCAGGGCCGCCTTTGCGCCCTGGGCCAGGCGGGGCTGAATGCGCTTTATAACCCCGATCGGATCCGGACGCCGCTGCGCCGCACCGGGGACCGCGGCAATTTTGCCCCCATCGACTGGGACGAGGCCCTGACCCTCCTGGGCCGGCGACTGGGCAATCTCAAAATTAAGAAACAGGGCAGCTCGGTCTACCTGCTGGCGGGCGGGTTGAGGGGGCATATCGACACGCTGTTCTACACGTTCATGCAGGCGCTCGGATCGGATCATTACCTGCACTACGAATTCACCCATCCCGCGGCGCTCTATGCGGCGAACAGGATGATCTTCAACCAGGACATCCTGCCCTACTACGACATCAGCAACGCGAGTTACGTGCTGTCTTTCGGCGCGGATTATCTCGGCACCTGGCTGTCGCCGGTGCATTACAGCCAGGCCTATGGCCACCTGCGCCAGGGCCGCACCGATCAACGCGGCAAGTGCGTGCAGATCGAACCGCGCATGAGCCTGACCGGCGCGAGCGCCGATGAATGGATCGCCTGCCGCCCGGGGAGCGAAGGCCTGCTGGCGATGGCCATGGTCCACGTCATCGTTAACGACGGCCTGTACCGCGGCCCTGACCGCAACGCATGGCTTGAGGCCACAGGCCCGTACACGCCGGAGGCGGTAGCCGCCCAGGCGGACGTCGCGGCGGACGTCATCACCAGGCTGGCGCACGAATTTATCCGGAATCAGCCGGGCCTCGCCATCGGCGGTGGATCCGCCGCTTCACATACCAACGCTGCCGCCAGTCTCGCGGCGATCAATGTCCTGAACTATCTCGCCGGCAACCTGAATACGCCGGGTGGTGTGATCTTCAACCCGGATCCCGTCAGCCCCGCCTCTCCCGTCGCGCGCCAGGCCAGCTACGCGCGCCTGCAGGAGTGGATCGAGGCGATGGCCGGCGGGGGCGTGGATGTCCTGATCACGCATGCCGTCAACCCGGTATTCACCCTGCCGCCGGCGGCCGGATTCACGGAAGCCCTGGCCAAAGTGCCCATGGTTGTCAGTCTTTCGAGTTTCATGGATGAAACGACGGCCCTGGCCGACCTGGTCCTGCCCGCGCATACCTATCTCGAGGCTTGGGGTGACGACATGCCGGAGCCCGGCGTCGGTTTTCCCGTCGCCACCCTGTCCCAGCCGGTGGTCAAGCCGCTGTACGACACCCGCGACGCCGGCGACATCATCCTGTCACTGGCCCACCAGATCGGCGGGGAACTGCCGGTGGTCCTGCCCTGGACCCGGATCGAAGACTACCTGAAGGACAGCTGGAAGCACATTTACGGGCAGCGCCGCATTACCGCCGATTCCGGAGGGAACTTTGATGAATTCTGGAATGCCGCGCTGGCCGCCGGCGTCTGGGGGGAAAACATCACGCGAGAGCCGCTGCGCTTTGACGGTGTTGCGGAGGATCGGATTCGCGCCCTGCAGGTTCCGCCGCCGGCCTTCGCCGGTGAAGAAAAAGATCACCCCTTCGTCCTTTTGCCGTACCTGACCCAGGCGTTTCATGACGGCCGCGGCGCGAACCTGCCGTGGCTGCAGGAACTGCCCGATCCCCTGACCAGCATCGTGTATGGCGCCTGGGTGGAGATCAACCCGGCGACAGCCAAACGGTTCGGCATCCGCGAAGGCGATATTGTCGAGGTGCAAACACCTTCAGGCAGCCTCCGCGCTCCGGCTTTTCTCTATCCGGCGATCCGGCCCGACGTCATCGCCATGCCCATCGGCCAGGGACACAGCCAGTACGGCCGCTACGCGCGGGGGCGCGGGGCCAATCCGCTGGAGATACTTTCACCGCTCGTCGACGAGGCCAGCGGCGCCCTGGCCTGGTCAGCCACGCGCGCCGGCATCCGGAAAACCGGCGAACGGGCCCCGCTCATCAAGACCGACGGGGTGACCCGCACGCTCGGCCGGCAGATCCTGGACGATAAACCGGCACATACCTGATCCGGAGACACCATGGGCAAGCTCACCGACAAGCTGAAGCAGTACCTCAAGCCGGGGTATTACGACAAATTCGATTACCACTGGACGATGACGATCGACCTCGATCGCTGCACCGGCTGCGAGGCCTGCGTTGTCGCCTGCCAGGCGGAAAACAACCTGCCGATCGTCGGCGAGAAGCGCTTCCGCGAACGCCGGGAAATAAAATGGCTGCGCGTCGAGCGCTACTGGGAGGGCGAATACCCGGACGTCAAACTCCGCTTCATCCCCATGCTCTGCCAGCACTGTGACCAGGCGCCCTGCGAGACGCCCTGTCCCGTGGCCGCCACCTATCACAACCAGGACGGCCTCAATACCCAGATTTACAACCGCTGCATCGGCACGCGCACCTGCGCCGTTTACTGCCCGTACGAGGTGCGCTACTTCAACTGGTTCAGCTACACCTGGGATGAACCGCTGGAGCAACAGTTGAATCCCGACGTCACAGTGCGCGAGAAGGGCGTCATGGAAAAATGCACTTTCTGCATCCAGCGCATCCGCCAGGCCAAGGACCGCGCCAAGGATGACGGCCGCCGGCGCGTGCGCGACGGCGAGGTGACGCCGGCCTGCGTGCAGAGCTGTCCCGCCGAGGCCATGGTGTTCGGCGATCTGAACGATCCGGAAAGCCGGGTCGCGAAGCTGGCCAAAAACGCGCGTGGTTACAAGGTACTGGAGGAACTCAACACCGCCCCCTCCATCGTGTATCTGAAAAAGGTGAACCCGGATGGCTGACTACCGCGAACCCGCCTACGCCGATGTCAACCGGGATATCCTGCAGACCATGCTGGTTACCGGGCCCCGCTACTGGATCGTCTTCGGCATCACCTCCACCGTCGCCCTCGTCTGTTTCTTTCTCCCCTGGATCTACCAATGGCACGTTGGCGTCGGTGCCGCCGGCATGAACCGGAACGCCGTGTGGGGAACGTACCTCTCCAATTTCATTTTCTGGATCGGCCTCAGCCACTCGGGGACGCTGCTCTCCGCGGTGCTGCATATTACCGGGAGCGGCTGGCGCAAGGCGATCTACCGCAGCGCCGAGGCGATGACCCTGTTCTCGCTGATGACCGCCGCCCTGTTCGTCATGGTGCACCTCGGCCGGGTCTGGTTCGTGCACTGGAGCATCCCCATTCCCAACCCGATGGGCTTGTGGCCGAATTTCCGCTCACCGCTGCTGTTCGACGTCATGGCCATCACCACCTACCTCGTGGCCAGCTCGATCTTCATCTACATGGGTTCCGTCCCGGACTACGCCGCGGTCCGGGACGCGAGCACGGGTCTCAGGCGGCGGTTGTACGCCATTTTTTCCTTCGGCTGGCGCGGCACCGCCCAGGAATGGCATACCCTCGGCTGGGCGTATACCTTTTTTGCGGTGTTCGTCATCCCGCTTGCCGTCTCCGTGCACAGCATCGTGTCCTGGGACTTCGCCATGTCCCTCGTGCCCGGCCTGCACCAGACCATCTTCGCGCCGTACTTCGTCTGCGGCGCCATCTACTCGGGAACAGCCGGCATCGTGACCGTGATGTACCTGCTCAGGCGCTGCCTGAATCTCGAGCGCTACATCCGGGAAATCCACCTCGACAACCTCGGCAAACTCCTCATCGCCCTCTCGCTGGTGTGGTCCTACATCAACATCCTGGAGCTCTTCACCGGGTGGTACAGCGGCACGTCGTATGAATACGAGGCGCTCAGGTTCAAGCTGTTCGGTTTCTATGCGCCGCTCTACTGGGAGATGATCACGTTCTGCGCGCTGGTGCCCCTGCTGATCTTCTGGAAAAAGATCCGGCTGTCCTGGAACCGGATGTTCGTCATCTCCATCCTGATCAACATCGGCATGCTGACCGAACGGTTCATCATCGTGGCGACCTCCCAGCCGCGGAAATTCCTGCCGGCCGCCTTCGGTTTCTATTTCCCGAGCGTGGTGGAGATTATGATCACGATCGGCTCCTTCGCCGTGTTCGCCACCCTGTTCCTGATCTTCATCAAGTGGACGCCCTGCGTCTCCATCTACGAGGTGAAGGAAACACTGAAACCCCTGCGGAGGGCGGCCTGAATGGCGAAAAACATCCTGGCCCTGTTCCAGTACGAGGACGATTTCCTCGCGGCGGCGGCGAAACTCAGGGCCGCCGGCTTCGGCCACATTACGCTCATGACGCCGCTGCCGATGCCCGAGGCGGAGAAGCTGGCCGGGCTGGAAAAATCGCCGGTGCGGCGCTTCTCGCTCATCGGCGCCATCATCGGCGGGCTGTCCGGTTTCGCCATGGCCACCGCCTGCGCGCTGGTGTTCATCCTTCCCACCGGCGGCCGCCCGATCATCACGATCCCGCCGTTCCTGGTCATCACCTATGAAATGACGATACTCATCGGCGTCCTGTCCACCCTGCTCGGCTTTCATATCGTTTCGGGGCTGCCGGCCTGGCGTGATGCCCCTTACCGCATCGAGAGCAACATCGACCGCTTTTCCATCGTGGTGGGATTCAGGCCGGAGGACGATTCCGCACTGGCGGTAAAGATCCTGCGCGAGGCCGGCGCCGGGGAAATCACGCACTGGGAGGAACCGGAATGAACCACGGATCCGCCGGCGTTTATCTCATGTTGATCCTGGTCGGCCTCCTGCCCGGTTCCGGTTGGACCCTGCCCTGGTCGGAAGACATGCGCGACCAGCCCTCTGTCAAGCCGCAGGAAAGCCAGGTCAATACGAACCCCGCGTCCGTGCCCGTCACCGGCAGCGAGCCCTTCCCGCCGCCGCAGGACATCAGCGAACTCGTCCAGGCCCGGCTCGAGGCCGGCAAACTCAGGAACCCGGTGCCCGCCACGGGAAGATCGATCAACCGGGGCAAGGTCCTGTACGACCGGCATTGCGCCGTGTGCCACGGCGACCAGGGCCAGGGCGACGGACCCGTGGGCAAGAAATATATCCCCGATCCGATGAACCTGACGATTGACTACGTGCAGATCCAGCCGGACGGCCAGTTGTTCTACACCATCAGCCACGGCAGCATCGCCATGCCGTTCTACCGCGATACCATTCCCATCGCCGACCGCTGGCACCTGATCAACTACATCAAGGCCGTCTTCGGCCAGCACCGGCCATGAGCGGCGATAGGCGGATCGCGGCGAGCCTCGCGGACAGCCGGACGGGCTACCGGTTAACCCTCATCGCCTGCAGCGCGATATTCCTGCTGGCGACCGGCTGGTTTGTCGCCGTGCTGGCTACCAGGCCGGACAGCACGCTGTGGGGGTTCCTGGTGGCCAATTTCATTTTCCTGCTCGGCATCACCCAGTTCGGGGTCGCATTCTCCGCCATCATGCGCATCTGCAGGGCCGACTGGTCGCGCGCCTATTACCGGGCGGCGGAGCTTATCACCCTCGCCTTCCTGCCCATCGCCTATGCGGGTCTGCTGTACATTTATTTCCAGGGGAGCCCGCACCTTTTTTACTGGCTCAGTGAGGCCCACGATGCCCACCGCAGTCCCTGGCTGGATAATGACCTGCTGCTCTGGCGCAACCTGCTGGCGCAAACCGTGTTTTATATCATCGCCATCGTCTACTTCGTCATGGGCCTGCTGCCGGATATCTCGGCGGATGATGTCGCCACCGGCCCCGGCTGGCGGCGGTGGATTTACCGGCGGCTGTTCACGCTCAGGAAAAGCCGGGATGAGGAGTCGCTGAAACGGAACGTTTATCTCTGGTCCCCCCTGGTGCTGGTGGCCGCCGTGATCGCCAATACCTTCATTGCCTGGGACTTCGGAATGATGCTGGTCGAGCATTACCACAGCACGGTTTTCCCGATGTACTACATCATCGGCAACATGTTTTCCGGCGCCGCCGCCCTGCTGTTCATCACCGTGATACTGCGGCGCATCTTTGCGCTTGAAAGCCTGTTCCAGACGGTGCACGTGCAGAGCATGGCCGTCCTGCTGACGGGGTTTGCGCTCCTGTGGATGTACTTTTTCTGGGCCCAGTTTTTCGTGAGCTGGTACGGCAACCTGGATCACGAGTACGGCGTCCTCACCCGGCATTTCTTCGGGCATTATGCGCCGGTCTTCTGGATCATGATGACCTGCAACTTCGTGATCCCGGTGGCCTGCCTGATCTTCGTCGCATTCAAGCAATCGTGGCGGGCGATGGCCCTCCTGGCCGTTATCATCAACACCGGCATCTGGCTGAACCGCTACCTGATCGTCGTGCCCGCCCTGTCGGACGATCACTATCCGCTGACGTCCCTGGCGGAGTTCAGCATCACGGCCGGCCTCGTCGCGGGCTTCCTGCTGATACTGTCGGTGTTCTTCAATGCCTTCCCGGTGGTGTCGCGATGGGAGCTCCAGTCTGCCGGGGATGAGTGAGTAACCGGTTGTGCGATATACTATCTGCGATATAGTCTGGTACCCTGTCCCATAAATATCTTTCGACAGAGTTGGAGTGTCGGGTGACCCCGTCGGAAGACCGTGTGCCGCAGGGATAGCGGCACCCGAGTCTACAGGGAGGTATTTACGGCGTGTCTTCCGATGGGCCACCCGACAGTATGATTAATACAGTATGATTAATAATGATACTTGCGGGACACCACACCAACCCTGGAGACTCCGGGGCAATGTGCGTGGATCGGGGATATGAATATGACGCAGATTAGATTACTGGCGGCGGCGCTGGTGTTTCTGGCCGGGCTGGCCGGCTGTGACGCCCCGCAGCAGGCGGCACCCGACACCACCACACGGGTGATATTCGGCCCCCATGAAAACGAGAAGGAATTCGGCAATTACACCGTCCATGTCAATGCCCTGACCACCGACCAGCTTCCGGCCGACGTCGCCCGCAGCTACACGATCACCCGCAGCAAAAACCGGGCGATGCTGAACGTCGTGGTCATGAAAACCACCGACGGCGTGAAAAAGCCGACCACGGCCACCGTTACCACCCTGACGCGCAATCTCGCCAACCAGGTCAAAGACATGAAAATGCGGGAGATCATCGAGCAGGACGCCGTTTACTACATCGGCGACATCCCGGTTGATAACGAGGAATCGCTGATATTCAACATCGACGTGACCCCCGCCGGCGAAACCACGCGGCTGTCGATGAGCTACAGCAAGCAGTTTTTCACGAAATGATGTCGTTGCGGCGCATTCCGGGCTAATCGCCGTCGCCGCTTTCCTTGCCGTTGTCACCGGCCTCGCGGCGCTTCCGCTTCGCCCTGACGCGCTTGACCGCGGCCTCGATCTCCGCCCGGAGATCCACCTTCTCTTCCTCTTCAGCCGGAAGCTTCGCCGCAGCCTCCTCGAGTTTTTCCATCCCGAGGCGCTCCCGCCGCGACTCAAAGCGCTGTCGCGATCGCTCCGCCTTCAGGCGCCGGCGTTCCCGCTCCCAGATGGCCGACTTGGCGGACTGGTAATACCTGACGAGGGGGATGTGACTGGGGCAGACATAGGCGCAACAACCGCATTCTATGCAATCAAACAACTTGTATTCCTGGAGCCGCTCGTGGTTGTCCGATCGGGCAAACCAGTATAACTGCTGGGGCAGGAGGCTGACGGGGCAGACTGTAACGCAGTCGCCGCAGCGGATGCATGGCAGGGCCGGCGGGGGTGCGGGGAGTTCACCCGGCGCCGCAGCGATAATGCAGTTGCTGGTCTTGGTCACGGGCAGGGAATCATCGCGCAGGGTAAACCCCATCATCGGTCCGCCCAGCAGCAGGCGGTCAACGTCGTCCGCATAGCCTCCGCACTGTTCGATCAGTTCCCGCATCGGCGTTCCGATCAGCACATCCAGGTTGCGCGGCTCCCTGACGGCGCCCCCGGTGATCGTCACGATGCGTGATATCAGCGGCTCGCCGCGGCTGACTGTGCGATAGATCGCGTGAATCGTCCCGACGTTGTAACAGACAATGCCCAGCTCCAGCGGCAGTCCCTCGCTGGGCACCTCGAGGCCGGTCAGCGATCTGACCAGTTGCTTTTCACCCCCCGCGGGGTAGATCGGCGGCAGTTTCACCAGCCGGATGCCGGTCTCTCCCTGCTTCTCCAGTTCCCGTTCCAGCGCCTCAATAGCCTCCGACTTGTTGTCTTCAATTCCGATGACGCACTCCCCCGCCTGCACGGCATGGCGCATGATCGCCAGCCCCTCGATGATTTCATCCGCCTTTTCCCGGATCAGGGCCTCGTCGCAGGTGATGTACGGTTCGCATTCGGCGGCGTTCAGGATCAGCAGCCTGATGTCGAAATGCAGGCCGGGCAGCATCTTGACCGCGGAGGGGAAACCGGCGCCGCCCAAGCCGACGATGCCCGCCGCCAGGATCCGGTCATGGATATCCACCGGGCTGGTTTCAAACAAATCATCCGCAAGGCCCGCATGGTCGATCCATTCATCCCTGCCGTCCGTTTCGATCACGATGCAGAGGTCGGCCTGCCCCGAGGGGCTGGGCACGGGATGTTCCCCGATCCCGATCACGGTGCCGGAGCTGCTGGCATGGACGGGGGCGCCGATGAAACCCTCCTGCCTTGCAATCACCTGGCCTTTCAGGACACGATCGCCTGTATTCACGACGGGTGTCGCCGCGGCGCCGATATGCTGGCGGAGGGGAATGATCAGGACAGGGGGAATGGCCGCCTGCCCGAGGGGCTTTGACAGCGATTGCGCCTTGTTCGGGGGAAGGCGCACACCGCCTTCGAAGGGGACGGGGTGGGCAAGCAGTAAAGACATGGCCGCAGGATTGTACTAGAACCTCTGCCGAAATTCCGGCTGCCGGGCTGTCCTCCGGAAGAC